>Ga0194121_10000224_pt1 | contig 99867 bp, 85 predicted proteins | sample TA2MahCa50mmetaG_FD_148609 | JGI IMG/M metagenome (GOLD analysis project Ga0194121, IMG submission 148609) | Freshwater microbial communities from Lake Tanganyika, Tanzania - TA2015020 Mahale Deep Cast 50m | ecosystem: Environmental > Aquatic > Freshwater > Lake | place: Tanzania: Lake... | reverse complement strand
GTAGGACGCGCTGAACCGCAGCGGGTCAGCGATGACCCTATTTTTCGTCGAGCTTGCGACCGGCATTCAGCGAGTCGAAGTTCACGATGGCGTTCAGCACCAGCGCGTAGCTCCCCACCGTCGTGCCGCGATACAGGGGATTGTTGGCGAACAGCACCACATGCCCCTTCTCCATCGGGACGCTGACGACCACCGGGCGCTGGGCGATGTCGCCGCCACCCTGCAGCAGACCACTTGCCAGCAGCTGGTTCTGCTCGGCGAATCGCAGAGCCACACGGGGGCGGTACTGCGGCGGGATGATGTTCAGGGGGCTGCGGAGCTGCTCGTCCGTCGGCACCGCATAGGCCCAGGGGTCCACACGCGGTGCCGGCGTGGCCTGGAACCGTGGATCGATCGCCGGACGCCCCTGCGGCTGGTCCTGCTCGTCGGGCAACCCCCGGCCCGTCGCCCGTTGCGCCGCGCCACCACCTCGCCCGCCTCCGCCACCACCGCCACCTCGACCACCGCCCCCCATCGCACTGACGCTGAATGTCGCGCCCGCGTCGCTGTACACCGCGAGGTTTTCCTGGATGCCGTAGACGATGGGGCTGGTGGCGTCGACGATCTTGGTGCGGAGCAGGCTTCCGACCACCCGGGAGCCCGTGCCTGCCGAGACGGCCGACACGCCGTGAGTCATGCCGTTGTCGATCGCAAACGTCGCGCTGCTGGCGGCGCCGATGTACACGCCACCCTGTTTGACGAAGTTCTGCAGGTTCAGCACGCCCTGCAGCCCAAGGCCGGGACGCATGTCGTCGGTCTGCGCGTAGGTGCCGATGTTCGGCGTGTCGGCAGACTGCCGCCAGGGGATCGGATCTCTGAACATCGGCATGCCGTTGATGATCGACTGGCTGCTGCCGCCACCGGGGCCAAACAGGATCACGTCGTACTTCGCGCGCAGGTTGCTGTCACGCGCGACGTCCTGCGTCGAGATGTAATCGTACGGAATGCCGACCGTGTCGAGGGCGATGCGCCACCACCCTTCGGTCTGCGTGCTCGTCCACGTATGCATCAATGCCACACGCGCCGCCCGGGCGGGATGCGTCGGCACCGCCGGCGCTGTTGTCAGCGCATGCACGGGGATGCCGAGGTCCATCGCGGCCAGATGAATGTCCGCCGCCGGCACGCCCCGGATGAGGAACGAGCCGCGGTTGAATTTCATGCCGCCGCTCTCAAACGGCTCTTCCGCGACCACCATGTCCGCGGTCGGCAACTTGTAACGCAGGGCGAAGATCGCGTTGTCGGCGTTGTGGTTCACGGCGAAGAGGGCATCGCCGATGGCCCGCTGAACCCCAGCGGGCCCTACGTCAGCCCCAGCGGGCCGCTGAACCCCAGCGGGCCCTACGACGCCACCTCGAGCGCGGACGGCGCCACTCACCCGCTCAACGGGCACTTCGAGCACCTGGGTGTCCATGACGCGGATCGACTGCACGCCGAAGGCTTCCGGGAACGTCCAGCCGGTGTCGTCGTACGGGTTGTCCTGGGGATCGTTCGGCGACCAGTACTGGTGGTCGAACAGGGCGTCCGCGATGCGCGAGTACGGCTGGTCCATGCGGATGATGTAGGACCCCGCCTGGAAGTCCTTCGTCTCGGTCTTGACCTTGACCGAGAACGGTCCCACCGCGCGCGACACCTCGACGCGCTGCTTCTGGAGCACGCGCATGAGTTCCGCCTGTGTGCCGAGACGCGGGTCGTTCGCCGGGAGCACATAGGCCGCGGGGCCTTCGATGGTGGCCTTCAGAATCGACCGCTTGCTCTTCTCGTAGAAGTTCCACAGGAACTGACGACGATTGTTGGCAAAGTAGCCGAGTGACACGAGCAGGCCGGTCTGCTGGTAGTTGTTGTTGTTCCGCAGCGACCACATGACCTTCGGAAGCGGCGGGTTCTGCCGATACCAGGTGCGCGACGTCTGCGCGGCCGAGAGCGTGCGCTCGCGGGTGTCCGCATTGCCGCCGTTGCCAAACGTCTCATACAGGCGGCTGATGCCGTTGTGCGTGGCCGCAATGAACATCAGATACCCGGGCGACCACGTGTCGAACGTGCCGAACGCAAACACACCCGGCATCCCCATGCGGGTCATCTCGTTGACGTTGTGCCAGCCGACCAGCTGCCACTCGTTGGTGAGGATGGGATCCAGCCACGCGTTATACGGGCCGTCGCCGATCGTGTTGTCGTAGAGATACGCCACCGACTCGTGCAGGTCGTGCAGCACCTGCGCCTTGTGGTCCACGTACGTATTGAGCACGTTCTCGGTGAGCTTGAGCGTCATGCCCATCGCGTCACGGTTGTTGTCATGCGCGACGTATTTGCCCCAGTACAGGAGATTCGGCACCGTGCGGTCGGGATACTTCTTGCCGTAGTTGTAGAGGTCGACCATGCGATCACGGCCGTCAGTCTCCACAATCGGGGTGATGAGCGTGATCAGGTTGTCGCGGATGTTCCGCACGTAGGCGCTGTCGTCCACGATCAGCCGGTACGCCAGTTCCATCAGCGCCGTCGGTGATCCACTCTCCGGCGAGTGAATCGCGCCGGTGATGTAATACACCGGCGTGGTCACGCCGGCCAGACGGAGAGCCTCGGTGTCGTCCATCTTGATCGTGCGAGGGTCGGCGAGTTTCTCGAGGTTGGCGCGATTGGCATCCATGCGCGCCAACACGGCCTCGGACGCGATCGCCACCGCGATCATCTCGCGGCCTTCCTCCGACTGCCCGATCGTCATCACCCGCGCGCGTGGTGACGCTTTGGCCAGCAGGCGCATGTACTCGTGCACGTCCTTGGAATACGGCAGCCGGCCAGGTGCTCCGGCGATATCCCCGAGCACGGCGGCCGGCGTCGGCACGGTCTTCGAGGCCGGCAGGTAATCCACCATCGGCGACAGGAAAAACGCCTCGGTCGTGTACTCCTTGATCTTCTTCGAGTACTCCTCGTCGATGGCCTGTGTGGGGCTCCGCTCAAACTTCGCGGTCACCAGGTCTGGGGGCCGTTGGGCCAGGACGACCGGGGCCACTATCGCAACACCGAGAACAAGACACCCACCCCAAATCCATCGAGCCATCCGACACCTCGGGGGGATTATTCAACTAATGAGGCAATGAGGCAATGAATGCAGCGTGACACCGACGCTCTTCATTGCCTCATTGCCCCATTGCCTCATTGCCCCATTGAATGTGCCCCATTGAACTGGGTCAGTGGTAGTGCCCGTGGACGGGATCCCACACACCGGACGTCTTGCCGACGTGTGCGGAGGTGTCGCTGTTGAAGTTGGTGATGGCGGCGACCAGGCCGGCCGCGAGCACGATGCCGATCAGCACCAGCATCCAGGTGGCCCCGGACCGGCGATCCACCTTCGCTTCACAGCACTTCTTGAACTTCTTGCCGCTACCGCACGAACAGAGGTCGTTGCGGCCAACTTTGGTGACCTGAGCCATGGCCAGATCCTGCCCGGGGAGCCGAGGTCCCGTCAAGCGCGCCGCGCCGAAACCCAGCGCGCCCTACGCGAACACTCGGAGCCCAGAGGCTTTCGCCCCTGGGACACCACAAGGGCTAAAGCCCTTGTGCTCCGCTATTTCTTTTTCGGCCGGTACACGTGCGTCGAGTGGCCGAAGAAGACTTCGGCCGCTTCCATCAACGTCTCCGACATCGTCGGATGCGGATGAATGGAGAGCTTGAGATCGCTGGCGAGCGCGGCCATTTCGACGGCGAGCACACCTTCAGCGATCAGTTCACCGGCACCGGCGCCGACGATGCCGACGCCGAGGATGCGTTCGGTGTCGGGGTCGATGACGAGTTTGGTCATGCCGTCCGGACGATCGATCGCGAGCGCGCGGCCAAGCGCCGCCCACGGGAACTTCGCGACTTCGACCTTGCGGCCCTGCTTCTTCGCGTCGTTTTCCGTCAGACCACACCACGCCACTTCAGGGTCGGTGAACACGACAGCCGGAATCGCCTGCGGCTCAAACGCCACCTTGTGCCCGAGCATAGCTTCGACCGCGACCTTGGCTTCGTGTGACGCCTTGTGCGCGAGCATCGGCTCGCCCACCACGTCACCGATCGCCGAGATGCCCGCGACGTTGGTGCGCATCTGGCCGTCCACCGTGATGAAGCCCTTGTCGCTCACGACCACACCGGTCTTGTCGAGACCGGGAATCGTCGAGTTCGGACGCCGGCCGATGGACACGAGCACGCGGTCGTAGGTGGTGTCGGTCTTCGAACCGTCCGGCAACTCCATCGAGACGGAGATCCCGTTCTTCACGTCCTTCATTCCCGTGACCTTCGTCTTCAGGAGAATCTTGTCCATCGTCGTCTCCAGGCGACGCGCGAGGAAGGTGACGAGGTCGCGGTCAGCGCCTGGCAGCAGACCGTCGGTCATTTCGACGACGGTGACCCTGGTGCCGAGCGCGGCATAGACGGAGCCGAGTTCGAGGCCGATGTACCCGCCACCGACGACGAGCAGGGACTTCGGAATCTCCGGCAGGTCGAGCGCGCCGGTGGAGTCCATCAGGCGGTCGCTCTTGATGTCGAGACCAGGGATGCGCGTTGGATATGAACCCGTCGCGATGATCGCGTTCCCGAATGAGAGGGCCTGGGTGCCGCCGGCCGCGAGCTCGATCGACAGGTTCTTCGCGTCCACAAACGACGCCTTGCCCTGGATGAACGAGATCTTGCGCTGTTTGGAGAGCTGTCCCAAGCCGCCGGTCAGCTTGTTGACGACGCCCTCTTTGAAGCTGCGGAGCGTGTCGAGGTCAATCTTCGGCTCGGTGTACGTGAGGCCCCAGTGCGACGCGTGCTTCGCTTCGCTCGCGACCTTGGCCACGTGCAACAGCGCCTTCGACGGAATGCACCCGCGGTAGAGGCACACGCCTCCGGGGTTCGGTTCCATATCCACCAGCGTGACCTGCATCCCGAGGTCGGCCGCATAAAACGCCGCCGCATACCCGCCAGGCCCGCCACCGATCACTACCAACTGCGTTGAAGAAGACATAGACAAAACCCTCAACAAATATTCACAACGAGACGTGGAGGACTGGGAGCATTCTTTTCTTTAAGAAAAAGAACCTCTCAGCCCTCTATGCCTCGTTGTGCACATTCCTACAGCACCATCGTCAGCGGCGATTCGAGGGCTTCGACGATGAAGCGCAGGAAACGGGCGGCGTCGGCGCCATCGATGACGCGGTGGTCGTAGGACAGGGACAACGGCAGCATCGGTGTCGGGACGAACTGTTCGCCGTCCCACACAGGCTCGATGCCTCCCCGTGACATGCCGAGGATGGCGACCTCGGGCTGGTTGACGATCGGCGTGAAGGACGTGCCGCCGATGCCGCCGAGATTGGTGACCGACATCACGCCGCCCGACATTTCGTCGAGGCTGAGCTTCTTGTCACGCGCCCTCTGCGACAGCGTCGCCAGATCGACGGCGATCTCGGTGATCGTCTTCGTGTTCACGTCGCGGATGACGGGCACGAGCAGGCCGTTCGGCGTGTCCACGGCCACGCCGATGTGGCGGTAGCTCTTGAACACGATGGCGTTGTTGGCCATGTCCACCGACGAGGCAAACTGCGGGTACTTGTCCATGGCGGCCGCGAGGATTTTGATGACGACCGCAGTGATCGTCAGCCTGCCGCCCGCCTTCTCCACGCGCGCACCGAAGTCGTCGCGGAACGCCTCAAAGCCCATCAGGCTGGCCTTGTCGTTCTGCGTGACGTGCGGCGCCATCCAGGCCTGCGTCAGGTGCTCCGCCGTCTTGCGTCGGATGTTCGACATCGGCTTGCTCTCGACGCTGCCCCACTTCGAGAAATCCGGGAGCGGCGCGTAGCCCATGCGCACGCCCTGGGCGCCACTCGCGGAGCCACCAGTGGTCATCGACGCCTTCACAAACGCCTTCACGTCTTCCTGACCGATGCGCCCGCCAGGACCGGACCCCGGCACGTGCGCGATGTCCACGCCGAGTTCACGTGCGAAGCGGCGGACACTGGGTGCCGCCGGCACAACCGAGCCGGAGGCAGCGACAGGTTGGGCAGGTTGGGTGGGTTGTGCAGGTTGGGTGGGTCGTGCCGTCTCGATGTTCACGACTTCGGCGGGAGCCTTCTCGGCCGGCTTCGCCGCCCCCCCCAAGGGCTGAAGCCCTTGGGCTCCATCCCTCGGAACTTCGGAACTTCGGGATACCGCGTCCACCGTCAGCACCGTTTGTCCCGGCTTGACCTTATCGCCCTGCGTGATCTTCATCTCGACGATCGTGCCGGCCACGGTGGACGGCACTTCGATCGTCGCCTTGTCGGTTTCGAGTTCGAAGATCGGCTGGTCGACGGCGAGTGTGTCGCCAGCCTTCACCAGCACACGGACGACATCGCCCTCTTTCACGTTTTCCCCGAGTTCGGGGACGTTGAATTCAGTGGCCATTCTCAGTCTCCCTTCCTCTAGGAAATCGCCGGGTCGAGTTTGCCCGGGTTGATGCCGAGGTCGGCGATGGCTTTTGCCACGACCGAGGCCTCGATGTCGCCCTGCTGCTGCAACGCGGACAGCGTGGCGATGACGATGTAGCGCGCGTCGACTTCGAAGAAGTCGCGCAGTGACTCACGATCCTCCGAGCGGCCGAAGCCGTCGGTGCCGAGTGTCACCATCGGACGACCGACCCAGCGCGAGATCATGTCGGGCTGGCTCTTCAGGTAGTCGGACGCCGCCACGATGACGCCGTCCGTCTTCGCGAGGCATTCGGTCACGTACGGCACACGCGCCTTCTCGAGCGGGTGCAGGCGGTTCCAGCGTTCAGCCGAGTGGCCGTCGCGATACAGCTCGTTGTAGCTGGTCGCGCTCCACACGTCGGCGGCCACACCGTAGTCGGCGAGGATGCCCTGCGCCTTCACGACCTCGTTGAGGATCGTGCCGCTGCCGAGCAGCTGTGCGCGATGTTTGGCCTTCTTCGTCGCGGCCTTGTAGCGATACAGCCCCTTGATGATGCCGGCCTTCACGTCCTTGCCTTCCGGCATCGCGGGCATGTCGTACTGCTCGTTCATCACGGTGATGTAGTAGAAGCAGTCTTCGCCGTTGATGTACATCCGCGTGATGCCGTCCTCGATGATTGTCGCCAGTTCGTAGGCGAACGCCGGGTCGTAGGACTTGCACGTCGGCACGGTCAGCGACAGCGTGTGGCTGTTGCCGTCCTGGTGCTGCAGGCCTTCACCGGCCAGCGTCGTGCGGCCGGCGGTGCCGCCCAGCAGGAAGCCCTTGCAGCGCGCATCTGCAGCGGCCCAGATGAAGTCGCCGACGCGCTGGAAGCCGAACATCGAATAGAAGATGAAGAACGGAATCGTGTTCACGCCCTGCGCCGCGTAGGCCGTGCCTGCCGCGATCCAGGAGGAAATCGACCCGGCCTCGGTGATGCCCTCTTCGAGGATCTGGCCGTCCTTCGCTTCCTTGTAATAGAGCAGCTGCGCCTTGTCGACCGGCTCGTAGAGCTGGCCGATGCTCGAGTAGATGCCGACCTGCTTGAACAGCGACTCCATGCCGAAGGTGCGCGCTTCGTCGGGCACGATCGGCACGATGAGCTTGCCGATTTCCTTGTCCTTCAGCAGCTTGGTCAACATCTTCACGAAGACCAGCGTGGTCGAGGCCTTGCGACCGTCGGTGCCGGCGTAGAACTCTTCGAAGTCCTTCGCGACCGACGCCGCGACGGACTTGTCGAGTTTCGGAGCCTTCACCACACGGCGCGGCACGGAGCCGCCGAGCGACGTGCGGCGGTCCACCATGTATCTGAGTTCGGCGGAGTCGGTGCCGGGCTTGTAAAACGGCGCATCCGCGATCTCATCGTCGGAAATCGGAATGCCGAACCGGCCGCGGAAGTGTTTGAGGTCGCCCTCGTTCATCTTCTTCTGCTGGTGGGTGATGTTCTTGCCTTCACCCGCTTCGCCGAGGCCGTAGCCCTTGATCGTGCGCGCGAGCACCACGGTGGGGGTGCCCTGGGTCGTGGTCGCCGCGCGATAGGCGTTGTAGACCTTCACGGGGTCGTGACCGCCGACGTGCAGCTTCTTGAGGTCGGCGTCGGAGAGGTGCCGCACCATCGCTTCGAGACGCGGGTCGACGCCCCAGAAGTTCTTGCGCAGATACGCGCCGTCTTCGACAACATAGCGCTGGTATTCGCCGTCGACGATTTCGCCCATGCGCTTGACGAGCAGGCCTTCGGTGTCCTTGGCGAGCAGTTCATCCCACTCGGAGCCCCAGAGCACCTTGATCACGTTCCAGCCGGCGCCGCGGAACACGGCTTCCAGTTCCTGGATGATTTGGCCGTTGCCGCGCACCGGGCCGTCGAGGCGCTGCAGGTTGCAGTTGATGACGAAGATCAGGTTGTCGAGTTTCTCGCGCGCCGCGAGCGAGATCGCGCCGAGGGCTTCCGGCTCGTCGGTTTCACCGTCGCCGAGGAACGCCCACACCTTCTGGGTGGACGCGGGCTTGAGGCCGCGGTTCTCGAGGTACTTGTTGAAGCGCGCCTGGTAGATCGCCATGAGTGGGCCGAGGCCCATCGACACCGTGGGGTATTCCCAGAAGTCGGGCATCAGCCACGGGTGGGGATACGACGAGAGGCCGCCGCCTTCGCGCAGTTCGTGACGGAAGTTGTGGAGGTGCGTCTCGTCGAGGCGGCCTTCGAGGAAGGCGCGTGCGTAGACACCGGGGGACGCGTGGCCCTGGAAGTAGATCAGGTCGGCGTCGGCGCCGGCTTCCTTGCCGCGGAAGAAGTGGTTGAACGCCACTTCGTAGAGCGTCGCGGCCGACGCGTAGGTCGAGATGTGGCCGCCGATCCCGTCCGACTCGCGGTTGGCGCGCACGACCATGGCCAGGGCGTTCCAGCGCACGATCGACTTGATGCGTCGTTCGAGTTCGCGGTCACCCGGATACGGGACCTGTTCGGTCGCCGGAATGGTGTTGATGTAGGGGGTGTTGGATGAAAACGGCTCCCGGAAACCGGCCGCCCGGGCACGGGTCCTCAGCGCGTCCATCAGGCGGAACACGCGGCTCTTGTCGCCGGTCCTCAGCACGTAATCCAGGGATTCCAGCCACTCGCGGGTCTCGATCGACTCCAGGGCTGCTGCGTCTTCAGGGGCCATGTTCTTCATTCGTGTGGTTCCTCTACTCCTCAGCCCATTATTGTAGCCTCCCGGTGCAGAATCAGGCATAGGCCCCTGCTCCTCCTTCTCGCCGCCTTGCCCCTGACCTCGGCCGGCACGGCTGAGGCCCCGACGGAGCCACCCCCTGTGACCGGATCGCCTCTCGCTGCCCAGATTGCCCGTTTTGCGCCTGTCGACATCGGCGTCGACCTCTCCGGCTTGCCGGCCAACGAACGCCAAGCCCTGGACGAGATGGTGGCCAACCTCACGCGCGACATCATGACCCCATGCAGGCCGTCGGCGACCAGACCGCCGCACAGACCCTGCTCGCGAAGATGGTCGTCGTCCGCCCCGAGGTGCAGGCCGTGCTCGACACACTCACGGACGTGCCGGTGGACATCGAGCCGCGGTTCACGGCGATCACGTAGCTGGGCGGATGGGTGGATGGGTGGATGGGCGGATGTAGGGCACGCTGGTTTCCCAGCGTGCCAATCGCCGCCTGGTTTAGACTGTGCGCACTATGAGGAAGTCCCTGCTGACTCTCGCCGCTGTGGGTGCACTGGTCTCTGGCGCAACCGTGTCCACTCAACAGGCGCCCGCTGCGCTGACGCAGCCGGTTGATCCGATTCGCGAACTCGTCGGGCACCTGGAGCTTGGCCGCTACAAGGAGACGATTCGTGGCCTGGCGCAGTTTGGCGATCGCCAGCAGGGCACCAAGCGGAATCGTGACGCGATCGACTGGATCGAAGCCCAGCTCAAGAGTTACGGCTGCACCAACACCGAGCGGATCACCTATCAGTACCCCTCGCCGGAAGCGTCTGACCCGGCAACGGTCGCGGCGCAAGCCGCACGGCAGGGCGGCGCAGGACGTGCTGGGGCCGGTCAGGGTGCTGCTCGGGGAGCGGGTCAGGGCCAGGGGGCTGGCGCGGGTGCGGGTCGAGGGGCCGGGCGCGGCGCTCAGGCAGCCGCAGAGCCGCCGACGACGGCGACCATTCCCCTGCCGGGTTCTCCCGAGTGGGTGCGCAGAAATCGTGAGGGTGGGTCCACGCAGTATGGCTATCGCGGCCGCACCGGCGTGAGCAACTCCGTCGACGCGCAGCCGGATCCGCGACTTCGTGAGATCAACGCGGAGCCGAGCACACCGGGCGAACGGCAGCAGGTGTTCTGCACGAAGATCGGCGTCACCCGTCCGCAGGAGATGTACATCATCGGCGCGCACATGGACGGCCTCGGCAAGGGTGAGGCGGTCAATGACGACGCCTCAGGGACGGCGCTCGTGATGGAACTCGCGCGCATCCTCCACATGCCGGGCGTCACGTCGGATGTGTCGATCCGGTTCATCCTCTGGAACAACGAAGAGAGCGGACTCAACGGCGCGTGGGCGTATGTGAACCAGCGCGAGAAGCTGCAGGGCATCGAAAGCCCGGCTGGGTCAGGCCGGTATCCGGAGCCGACGTGGCTCGGCATGATTCAGCACGACATGATGATGTGGGACCACGGCATGCCGCGTGCGGATGGATCGGTCAGCCGCGATCAGCGTCCCGAGGCGGATGTGAACATCGAGTTCCAGTCCGACTCCACGTTTGTGGACCAGTCGATGAAGCTCGCGTTTGCCCTCAAGGCCGCTGCGGATGAGTACACGACGCACTACCCCGCCACCGTGGGGCCGCACATGACGAACACGGACTCACGGCCGTTCCAGGATCGCGTCGCCGCGATCAGCCTGCGCGAGAACGAACGCGGCATGCAGACCGGCGCCGGCTGGAATCCCCACTGGCATCAGCCGACCGACGTCATGTCGTCGTTCACCGACAAGGACTTCCTGCTCGGCCTCAACGCCGCACAAGTCACGCTCTCAGGGGTGTCGCGGCTGGCAGGGGTGAAGATCCAGAAGTAGTGTCACAACGAGACGTGGAGACGCGGGAGTAAGGCCTTTTTTTTTTGAAAAGTCCTACTCCGCGCCTCCGTGTCTCCTTGTAAGTCTCTTATCGAAGCACCGTTGTCGTAGTCGTGACCGCCAGGGCGGACTCGGACGCCATCGAACGGTAGTAGCGGACGAAGCGGTTGGTCTCCGGTGCGTCGTACGTGCTGAGGTTGTCCGCCCACCGGAATCCAATCGGCTGGAACCACAAGGTCGCGGCGACCGTGACGTCTCCTGTCGAGGGAGCGGAGTTGATGACGTACCGTACCCGATCGCGACCGGCGGCAAAGTCCGCATCCGACAGCGCGTCGCCGTGGACGGCGACATCGGCAGTCGCGCGCGACTTGTCGAGGCCTCGAGGCAGCAAGCGGTTGTCCTTCACGTAGCGCGCACCCGACAGCAGGCCGGTTGTGACGCGGCCTGACGGATCGGCCATCACCGACTCGTAGACCTGCACCTGATCCGGCTGATCGATTTGCCGGTAGTGCGGCTCGAAGCGCGTGCCGTCGGTGTCATTGATGTTGCCGGTGATGCGACCGTCAGGCGTCCAGCCGCCGGACTCGAACACGACACGGCCCTGCGCATCCTTGACCGTGAGTTGGATCCAGGCGCGGCGCGACGGATACGCCGTCGGAAACTTGTGGCCGGCGAGGTTGTCGACCACCACGTCCGCCAGAATCCGGCCATCCACACGCTCGGCGGTGATGGAGATCTGTGCCGTGTCCTTCTGCAGGTGCGCCACCGTGCGCGCCGTCGCCTTCGCCATCTCTGCCGGAGTCGCCCGCACGCCGAGCTCGTCGCGGTAGCGATTGAGCATCTGCATCATGAAGAAGTTGCCGCCGAGAAACGTGTGGCGCGACACGCCCGCGCGTGGCTGACCGAGCACACGCGACAACGCGATCTCCTCCTGCACCACCGGCATGTGGCACGACTGGCAACTCTGCGTGTCCTTGTAGGCGCTCTGCTGCCACTCAAGATACGGCGTCTGTTCCGGCAGTCGTCCATCCGTCGCCCCAGGCGCGAGCGAGTGCGTAAACAACGTGTGGCACGTCGCGCACAGTTCCGACTGCTGCGTGTGTGCAGACTCGTTCGGCTGGAAGCCCGACGAGGACTGCATGACCCTGGCGCGACCGGTGTCGATGGCAAACGGCCCGAAGACCTTCCGTGTGCCCGCCGCGGCGTCGACGTCAATCACATACCCGCCGTTGAAACTCGACGGGTCGCCGAACTTCGTGGGCTGGATCTGGTGGCAGACCGTGCACGACACGCCATCGGCCGCGAGCGCAGCGTTCTCCGCATCAGGCAGCAACTGATCGAACAGTCGCCCCTTGCCTCCCGCCGCGCGCGCCGGGAACGTCGTCATCGGCATGTGGCAGATCGTGCACTCGTCTTCGATCGTCTCGGCGGCCGCCGGGTGGTCCATCACTTCCCGCCGGACGGCGGCCATCCAATACGGGTCCCGCGCAGAGTTGGCCATCATCGATGCCCGCCAGTCCGCACCAATCGACACGTCCTCCCCGGAGCGCGTCGTGAGCTCGTTATGGCACACCATGCACGTATCCCCCGCCTCGAAAATGAGCTCGGAGGCGATTTCATCACCTCGACTGACACTTAACCCACTGTGAACACTTGGGTTAAGTCCGATCGTCGACGAAGAAATCGCCTCCGAGCTCATTGCAGCCAGCGTTGACGTCCACAACACGGCGGCGAGGCCGACCAGGTACTTACCAGCCATCGCGCAGGCCTCCGTCAAACCAGTCCCAGAGGAAGTACATGACGACGCGGGAGTGGCGGCCGCGGCGATCGTTGAGCGGCGTGCGCCATCCGATGTTGAAGCGGATGTGCTGGCGCGTGTTGAGCGTCACCTGCACCTGGGGCACCAGGTCCCAGTGTGTGGTCGCGCCGGACTCCAGATCGCGCGCGGCCAGGACCTCGACCATCGGCGACCAGGCGCGGCCGAACGGGCCGTTCTGCGTGAACGTGCGGCCGATGGCGGCACGCCAGAAGGCTTCGTTGCCGGCCTTGGTGGTGTCGGTCGGCAGCTCAACGCCGCCCTGGAACTGGAAGAAGCTGTCGGACGGCAACAGTTTGCCGAACGACACAAACGACTCGAATACCGTCGTGTCCTTCGAGAGACCGGCGGCGCTATCACCCGTCGGCAGGATCACCTCGCCGGCCAGCGACACGATGAACCCCTTCTCGAGGCTGTGGGCCATCGCGCGCTTGAAGCCGAGTGTCAGGTCACCCGCGCCGCCCGACCAGTGGCCGTTGGCGCGCGTACTCTGAAACGGCAGCTTCACTTCGATCTGGTTGCGCGGACCAAACCGCTTCTCGTACACAAACTCGGTGGAGACATTGGCCGGGCCCTTGCCGAACCCGGTGGTCATCACCCACTCGTCCTCCGGGAAGGCCTTCTCCGTGTGCAGTGCCTTCGGCAGATTCAGTTCACCGCGCGGCCACGCAGGATCCGAGCAGAACCCCTTGATGTGATCGATGATCCGATAGAGGTCCGCTTCCCCGAGCGCGCCGCCAAACGACGGCATCCGGTTGGAGAAACCACGCACCGGGCCGCCTTCATGGGCGACGGTCACCCAATCAGCATTCGGCTCACGAGGCGCGAACTGACAATCGGTGAAGTCGGGCGTCGGCACGTCAAAGCCGAGCACACTCGCCTCCTTCCCTTTGCCATCACGCCCGTGGCAGGCGGCGCAACTGTCGGCGAACAGCTGCGCACCAGTTTTACCCTCAGTATTGACGGTGCCCTTTTGAACGACCTGCGCCTGCGACGGGTCCTGCACCAGCCCGAAGGCGGTCACAAAGACCAGCGTCGCCAAAGCACACCATGTTGAACGCATTCGCATCGACTACGACGATACGTCGACACTCGAAGAATCTATTAGGACTCATTCAGTCTTGATTCATAATCTCGCGTCATGATGGTTTGGCTTGGCCCGCTGCAGCCCAGCGGGCCCAACGTACACCGCGGCGCGATTGCTCTGCTCCTGGTCACGCTGATCGCGTGCGGCGGCTCCCCCACCACGCCCACATCACCCACAACACCAACATCACCCACCACACCCACGTGCTCCGGAACGGTCGGTGTCAGCTGCTTCGGGACGTTGCACTACGTGGAATACATACCGGGAGATTTTCCTCTGGTGATATCGGTTCCCCACGGCGGCGCGCTGACCCCGGCCTCGATTCCGAACCGCACGGTCGGCACGACGGTCACCGACACCAACACGATTGAACTCGGCCAGGCGATCTCACAGGCGTTTGTCACCCGTCTCGGCCGGCGGCCGCATCTGGTGATCGTCCACCTGCGTCGCACGAAACTCGACGCCAACCGGGAAGTCGTCGAAGCCGCGCAGGGTAACGCGGATGCGATTCGCGCATGGAACGAATACCACGCATTTGTTGAACTGGCGATGGCCGCGGTGCGCCAGCGCAGCGGCACCGGGCTCTACATCGATTTACACGGACACGGCCATGCAAAGGCGCGCCTCGAACTCGGCTACCTGCTCAGCGCAGCGACGCTCAACGGAACCGACGCCCAGCTGAACGGGAGCAACGCTGCGGCGTCGAGCAGTCTGCGCCTCCTTGCGCAGCAGTCGTCACTGACGTCAGCGGCGCTTCTGCGGGGGGCATCAAGTCTTGGCGGACTGCTGGAGGGACGAGTGCCGTCAGTGCCGAGCCCATCGGCCCCGTCCCCGGGCTCCGACCCGTATTTTGACGGCGGCTACAGCACGAGCCGGCACACACTGACGCTTCCGGGCCTGCAAATCGAAAGTCACTTCACCGGGGTTCGCGACACCGCCACGAGCCGCGCCGCGTTTGGCGACGCGCTCGTGACGGCGCTTGAAACATTTCTCCGGGTGCACCTCGGCCTGCAGCCCGCCGCCTGAGGGGGCTACTTCCTGATCGCCGGATTCGTCACAGCGGCGTTCGGGCGCCGTGACCAGTCTTCAAACGACCCGTCGTAGAGTTTCACGTCAAATCCGGCGAGGCGCGCGGCAAAGATCGTCGCGGTCGCCTGCTGGCCGATGTGACAGTACGCGACCACCGTGTCACCCGGTTGCACACCGGCGGCGGTGAACAGCGCCTGCAGTTCCTCCACCGACTTGAATTTTCCCTGCGGGTCGTAGGTCGTGTTGAACGGCACGCTGACGGCGCCCTCGATGTGTCCGGTCTTGTGGGGCGTGTCGCGTCCGCCGCCAGTCTGCTCACCGCTATACAACGCGCTGGCGCGCGCATCCACCACGCGCACGCCGGCGGACTTGCGCAGCCCCTCGACCGCATCTCCATCCACGACCAGCGGCACGACCGTGAGCGGACTGAGCTGGCCGGGGATGACCTCGGGCACGACATCCGTCGTGGTGTACCCGTCGGCACTCCATCCGTTCATGCCACCCTGCATCAGTCGTGCGCGGTCCCCGAGACCGGCGTACTGCAACGTGAGCATCACGCGCGTTGCCGTTGTCATTACCTGAGGTGTCGCGGCGTACACGACGATCTCGGATGTGTCTGAAATACCGAGCGTCTGCAGCGCCGCGTGCAGGGCCTCGGCATCAGGCATCTGCAAATTCAACTCGCTGCCGTTCGCGCCTTTTCCGGTCACGCTGATCATCTGCGCGGTCACGAGGCGCGCGCCTGGAAGGTGCGCGGTGGCGTAGGCAGGCGCCGGTCCCACATGCAGCAACACCAGCGTGGGATCCTGCAGGCGCTCCGCCACCCACGCGGTTGTCACCAGCGGTCCCTGTGGGGTCTGCGCATTGAGCGCCTGCCCGACCGTGCACACCGACATCATCAGAGCCAGGAGCAATCGCATGGCAAGACTGTATACCAGTCCGCAGTTCGCGGTTCACAGCACGAGTTTCGGGGCGCTGATCTCAGCGACGAGCCGCCGCAGTTCGGCAGGCTCAGTCACGGGCGCCTGGCAGGTGAAGTCCTGACAGACGTAGGCGGTGGATCGGCCGGAGACCATCGACATCGCAGCGAGCCACGGGAGACGCGCGGCCAGGGCGGCTTGAGCCTCTTCCGGCGTGACCGTGATCTGGACGGCACACGGCAGATACACGCGCGCGACTTCGGCTTCCAGGGCCTGACGATCGGCGCCGGCGGGACCGACGATCACGATCTGGGATGAGCGGCCGTGCCAGGCCGCGACGTTTGAGAGCATGAACGGCATGACCCGCGCGACTCGCCCGAGGCCGGGTCCAAACCGCTCGAGCGACCGCTGTGCGCGATCGGCGTAGTGTCCTTCCCCCGTCAGATGTGCCAGTTGCAGCAGATTGCGGACGGTCACCGACGCGGCTGATGGCTCCGCGCCGTCGTAGTCCTCCTTCAGGCGCAGCAACACCGTCCGGTCCAGCCCTGTTGTGGTGAACCACCCGCCGTCGGAGTCGTCCCAGAACAGTTCGGTCTGCCGCGCGGTCAGCGTGATGGCCCACTCCAGCCAACGCGCATCACCGGTGGTCTGAAACAGTTCGAGCAGCCCCCACGTCAGGCACGCGTAGTCTTCGCAGAAGGCGTCCACCGCCGCCTCGCCATCACGGTACCGGCGCAGCAGCCGCCCGGAGCCTTCGCGCCACAGCAGATGTCGCACACTCTCGGCGGCGCGCACTGCGGCGCGCGTCCACTCATCACGCCTCGGGCTGTCGACGAGCACACGACCTGCGCGGGCAAACGCCGCGATCATCATGCCGTTCCACGCCGTGAGCACCTTGTCGTCGAGGTGCGGCTTCGGACGAGTGGCGCGGGCTTCGAACATCCGCTGCCGCATCACGGCGAGCACCTGCACCACATCCTGCGGCGACCGGCCTGTGCGCGTCGCGATCTCGTCCACCGATTGCGCGACGTACGGGATGTTCTGCCCGGTGAACTCGCCGTGGGGATCCGACGGCGCGTTGCCGTCATCCTCGATCCCGAGCCGCCGGCGCACGATGGGCGCATCCGCACCAAACAACGCGTCGATTTCGGCAGCCGTGAAGACGTAGAACGCCCCCTCACGCTTCTCCGTGCCGCCAGGAATCACGGAATCGGCGTCTTCCGCCGAGAGAAACGCCCCGTCACGCGCGCACAACTCGTGCAGCACGTAGTCGAGCGTGTCCTCGGCCACGGTGGCATAAAACGGCTCACCACTCGCCTGGGCCGCACCGAGGTACGCCAGCACGAGCTGCGCCTGGTCGTAGAGCATCTTCTCGAAGTGCGGCACGCGCCACTCGGCATCCACCGAATACCGATGAAAGCCGCCGCCCAGATGGTCGTGCATTCCGCCGAGCGCCATCACGCGCAGGGTGTCCACCACCATCTGCCGGGCCTCGTGACGACCGGTCAGCGCCCACGCGTCGAGCAGAAAGCCCAGCTCCGAGGGCCGCGGAAACTTGGGAGCCCCACCGAACCCGCCATGCCGGCGGTCATACGCCTGGCTGTATTGCTCGACCCCCTCGGTAATCGCCGACACGCCGGCGACCGGCGCGCGGTCCGGCGTGTCGCTCGACGTGGCACCCTTCAGTTGTTCAACGATCCCGGCGGCGTTGGCGCGCACCTTCTCCGGCGTCTTCTTCCAGAGCGACGCCAGCTGCGCCAGGACCTCCGTGAAGCCCGGGCGTCCCCACCGTGACGTCGGCGGAAAGTAGGTGCCGCCGAAAAACGGCTGCAGGTCAGGCGTCAGAAAGACACTCATCGGCCAGCCACCGGCGCCGGTCGCCGCCTGCACAAAGGTCATGTACACGCGATCGATGTCCGGACGCTCTTCGCGGTCGACCTTCACCGCAATGAAGTCCCGATTGAGCAACGCCGCAATCGACGGGTCTTCAAACGACTCGTGCTCCATGACGTGGCACCAGTGGCAGGTCGAGTAGCCAATCGACAGAAAGATCGGTTTCTGTTCCTCCCTCGCCCGGGCAAACGCCTCCTCGCCCCACGGATACCAATCCACCGGATTGCCGGCATGCTGCAACAGGTACGGACTACGTTCCGTCGAAAGTCGATTCACCAGCACGATGCTATTCCCTTGGTGCTGCGGCAGGGGCTTCCTGCGGCAGCGCCTTGCGCAAGCGCGCGTAGGCGGCCGACACTTCGGCGCCGTACAGCAGAATCACGGCCGACACATAAATCCAGAGCAGGAACGCAATGACCGCTGCGATCGATCCGTGCAGGTTGGTGAATCGCGACAGGTCGCCGAGATACCAGGAGAACAGCCAGAAGGCCAATCGCCACAACAACCCGGCCATCAGAGCCCCCACCCACACGTCACGCATGCGGACCTTGGCGTTTGGGGCGTAGTAGTAGATGAGTCCCACCACGAGGATGAAGAGCGGCACCGGCGCGTTCTGCACCACAAACCGTCGCACCCATTCCAACCAGCCAAACTCCGCCGCGAGACCGGCAAACCAGGTGGTCTCGATCACCTGCGCGGCCGACACCAGCAGCAGTGCCAGCACCATCAGGAATCCCGCCGCCAGCAGCATCACAAAGGCGATCAGTTTGTGTTTGAAGAAGCCGGGCGGCTGCTCCACCCCCCACGCGTGATTCACGGCGGACGTCAACGCGCCGAAGACCCCCATCGACGCCCACAACATCACGAGCGTGCCGGCAGTGCCCAGTTCCAGGGCCCGGCCGGACAACGCCCCGATCTGCGCGTCCAGAAACTCAACCTGGGCCGGCATCGCGCGGGTGATCAGTTGCAGCAGACTGGCGCCGTTTTCGCCGACCGTAATGTGGCCGAGCACGGCGAGCACCAGCAGTGAAAACGGAAAGATCGACAGCAGCGCGTAATACGCAATCGACGCCGCAAACGTCATGCTCTCGCTGCGGGTGAACTCCACAAACCCGCGCCAGATGGCCTGACGACCGAGGCGTGCACTGCGGCGCAGGCGACGGCCGACCCGCTGCACCTCCGGCGGCAGCGCCGCGTTACCGCGCAAACGGCCGGACATCCGCCTGGCTCTGCCGAAGCGACGCCGGGGCATTCATCATGGCCCGCGCCTTCTCGATTTCGCCCAGCAGGTCCATCACCCTCGGCTCAAGGTCTTCGCGGAGGCGGCGTCCCTCGTCCGTGAAGAACAGATATCCGGCCGCGCCCCCGATGACCGCGCCGGCCAATGCACACCACAGAATCGACGATCGTTCGCCCACACACCCTCCGCAGTCATTGTAGTGGTTCCGCAGCCTTCGGGAGATAATGACCGGCGAATGGACGTCCTCGCGAGCCACATCAAGACGACCTCCCAGGAATTTGCCGCCAACCGGTCGCGCATGCTCGCCCTGCTCGACGAACTGCGCGCGCGTACCGCCCAGGCCCGCGAAGGGGGCGGCCCGACATATCTCGCGCGCCATCGCGAACAGGGCAAGTTGCCCGTGCGCGAACGCATCGAGAAACTCCTCGACCCGGACACCCCGTTCCTCGAACTCTCCCCGCTGGCCGCCTGCGACCTCTACGACAATGAGGCACCGTCAGCGGGCATCGTGACCGGGATCGGTCGCGTCAACGGCCGCGACGTGATGATCGTCGCCAACGACGCCACGGTGAAGGGCGGCACCTATTACCCGCTCACCGTCAAGAAACACCTGCGCGCCCAGCAGGTCGCACTCGACAACCGGCTCGCCTGCGTGTACCTCGTGGATTCCGGTGGCGCCTTCCTGCCGCTCCAGGCCGACGTCTTCCCCGACAAGGAACACTTCGGTCGCATCTTCTACAACCAGGCGCGCATGTCCGCCGAACGGATCCCCCAGGTCGCCATCGTGATGGGCTCCTGCACCGCGGGTGGCGCGTACGTGCCGGCCATGTCCGACGAAACGGTCATCGTCAAGGGCACGGGCACCATCTTCCTCGGCGGTCCGCCTCTGGTGAAGGCGGCTACGGGCGAAGACGTCACGGCGGAAGACCTCGGTGGCGCCGACGTGCACACGCGCCTCTCCGGAGTCGCCGACTATCTCGCGGAAGACGATGAGCACGCGCTGCATCTGGCGCGCACCATCGTGTCCACGCTGCACACCACCAAACAACTGCCGCTCGACATGACGACGCCCGAGGCGCCGCGCTATGACCCGGAAGAGTTGTACGGTGTGGTCAACGTCGATCCGCGGCATCCGTACGACGTCCGCGAAGTCATCGCGCGCATGGTGGATGGCTCGCGGTTCGATGAGTTCAAAGCGCGCTATGCCACGACGGTCGTCACCGGGTTTGCGCGCCTGCACGGCTTCCTCGTCGGCATCGTCGCCAACAACGGCGTGTTGTTCTCGGAGTCGGCGCTGAAGGTCACGCACTTCATCGAGTTGTGCAACCTGCGCAAAGTGCCGCTCATCTTCCTGCAGAACATCACCGGGTTCATGGTCGGCCAACAATACGAACGAGGCGGCATCGCCAAGGACGGTGCCAAGATGGTGCATGCCGTGGCGAATTCCGTCGTGCCGAAGTTCACGGTCGTGATTGGCGGATCGTTTGGCGCCGGCAACTACGGCATGTGCGGACGCGCCTACGAACCGCGGCTGCTCTGGATGTGGCCCAACAGCCGCATTTCGGTGATGGGCGGCGAACAGGCCGCGTCCGTGCTCGCGACCGTCAAGAAGGACCAGCTCGCTCGCGCCGGCAAGTCCTTCAGCGCCGACGAAGAAGCCGCGCTCAAGGCGCCCATCCTCCAGAAGTACGACACGGAAGGCTCGCCCTACTACTCCACCGCGCGCCTGTGGGACGACGGCGTGCTGGATCCGGCGCGGACACGCGATGCCCTCGCCCTGGGAATCTCGGCCGCGTACAACGCACCGATTGGCGATGCCCGCTTCGGCATCTTCCGGATGTGATGATGACGACCCTCACGGTGGAACACGGGCCGGTCACCACGGTGACGCTGAATCGCCCCGCGGTGCGGAACGCATTCAACGAGGACCTCATCCGCGACCTGTCCGACTGGGCGGCGAGTGTGCCGACGGATGGCTCCGTGCGTGTGGTCGTGCTTCGTGGTGCCGGCGCGTCATTCTGCGCGGGAGCCGACCTGCAGTGGATGTCGAAGATGGCCGCGTACACCCGCGACGAGAACATCGCGGATGCCACCACAGCCGCGTCGATGTTTCTCGCGCTGGATTCGCTGCCGGTGCCGGTCATCGGGCGCGTCCATGGGGCCGCCCTTGGCGGTGGCGCCGGACTCGCGGCCGTCTGCGACGTGGTGGTGGCGGCCGACGATGCGATGTTTGGATTCACGGAAGTGGTGCTCGGCATCCTTCCGGCGATGATCTCGCCCTATGTCGTGCGCACAATTGGCCTGTCGGCCGCGCGTGAGTGGTGCCTCAATGGCGCACGATTCACGGCGGCGCGTGCGAAGGAAATGGGCCTGGTGCACGACGTGGTGTCGTCCGACCGGCTGGACCTCACGGTCGATCGACACGTGCAGCAGTTTCTGAAGGCGGCGCCGTCGGCGATTGCGGCGACGAAGGCGCTTCTGCGCGAGGTCGCAGGCCGGCTGCCCGCGGATGTGTTGCCGCGCACCGTGGAAGCCATCGCGTCCCAGCGCGTCTCCCCGGAGGGTCAGGAAGGCATGCGCGCGTTCATGGAAAAGCGCCCGGCGTCGTGGCAGTCATGATGCGTCGGGTGCTCATTGCCAACCGCGGCGAGATCGCCGTCCGCATCATCCGTGCCTGCCGTGAGATGGGCGTCCGCACCGTGGCCGTGTACTCGGAGGCCGACGCCGGCGCGCCGCATGTGCTCGCTGCCGATGATGCGGTGGAGATCGGACCGGCGGCGGCGAGCGACAGTTATCTCAAGGTGGACGCGCTGCTGGATGCCGCGCGGCGGACCGATGCGGATGCGATCCACCCAGGCTACGGCTTCCTCTCCGAGAACGCGGCGTTTGCGGCTCGGGTGGAGTCCGCAGGCCTCACCTTCATCGGCCCGTCGTCGTCAGTCATCGCCGCGATGGGGTCCAAGACCGCTGCGCGCAAGGCCGTGTCTGCGGCCGGCGTGCCCGTGGTGCCCGGTGAGACCCCGGCGTCCCAGGACCTGGCGGCCGTGCGCGCGTCACTTGGACGAGTCGGGTATCCCGCGTTGCTCAAAGCCACGGCCGGTGGCGGCGGCAAGGGGATGCGCATTGTGCGGTCGGATGACGAGGCCGACGAGGCGATCGCAGCGGCATCGCGCGAAGCCACGCGGGCGTTCTCGGATGGCACCGTCTACGTCGAGCGGTTGATCGAACGGCCGCGCCACATTGAGATTCAAGTGATGGCGGACCGGCACGGACAGACGGTGCACCTGTTCGAACGCGACTGCACGTTGCAGCGCCGCCACCAGAAGGTCATCGAAGAAGCGCCGGGCCCAACCGTCACGCCGGCCATTCGCGAACGCATGACACGCGCGGCCGTCGCCGCAGCGCAGGCGGTCGGGTACGTCAATGCGGGCACGGTCGAGTTCCTGCTCTCGGGCGACGAGTTCTATTTCCTGGAGATGAACACGCGTCTTCAGGTGGAACATCCGATCACCGAGGAAATCACGGGCGTCGATCTTGTCCGCGCGCAGTTGCTCGTGGCGGCTGGCGAGCGGCTGCCCTTCCGCCAGGACGACCTCAGCGTCCGCGGACATGCGGTGGAGTGCCGGGTGTACGCGGAAGATCCGGCGTCGGGCTTCCTGCCGCAGTCAGGTCCGCTGCTCCGGTATCGCGAACCGCAGGGCCCGGGCATCCGGGTGGATGCGGGTGTGCGCGAGGGACAGTCGATCGGCGTCCACTACGACCCGATGCTCGCGAAGGTCATTGCGTACGGCGAGAACCGCACCGCCGCCTTTGCACGGACAACGCGCGCACTCGAAGACTTCGACATCCTCGGCCTGCAACACAACATTGGCTTCCTGGCAGCGCTGCTCCGGGATCCGCGCGTCGTCGCGTGCGACACGCACACGCGCTTCATCGAGGAACACATCGAGTCATTTGTGCCTGGGTACACGGACGAGCAATTGCATGCGCTCGTGGCTCTCGCTGCGGTGGCCGACGGGTCCGGGGACCCTCGGGATCCAGGGTCGGGGGGCCGGGGTCCAGGGTTCGATCCATTTGAGACCCTGAACAGGGGCGTATTCTGATGGCGACGAAGCTGCGCGTCACGATCGGCACACGCGAGTTTGCGGCCTCTGTCGAGGCGGGCGTCGTCACGATCGACGGCGTCGAGGGCACATTCGAGGTGGCCGCAGGCGCAGACGGACGCTGGACGGTTCGGCAGGGCGACGCGCGGTCGGTTGGCGCCGCGCTCAAGGCGCAGGACGGTACCTGGGTCACGCTCGCGGGCATCACGGCACGCGCCGACGTTGAAGGCGCGGGTGCCCGGCCTCGGTCACGCACGTCCGATGCGGACGCCCTGCGTCCTCCGATGTCGGCCACGGTTGTCCGGATCCACGTCACCGCGGGAGCCGTAGTGAACGAGGGCGATCCCCTGTTGGTGCTCGAAGCCATGAAGATGGAACTTCCCATCCGCGCACCGCGCGATGGCGTCGTGAAGGCCGTACACTGTCGCGAAGGAGAACTCGTGCAGCTGGCCACCATCCTGGTCGACTTCGAGTAGCCCGCATGCCCACCCTCCCGGCCGCCGTCACCGTCGTCGAAGTCGGCCCACGGGACGGGCTGCAGAACGAATCCGCCCAGATTCCCACAGCCGAGAAAATTGCATTTGTTGATCGCCTGAGCGCCTCGGGTCTGCGCGAGATCGAGGTGTCGGCGTTTGTAAGTCCGAAGTGGATTCCGCAGCTGGCGGATGCGGCGGAGGTGTTCCAACGTATTCAGCGCCGGCCTGGCACGAGGTATTCAGCGCTCGTGCCGAACATGGCCGGCCTTGAGCGCGCCATTGCCGCGGACGTGACTGACGTCGAGATTTTTGCGGCGGCGTCCGAGACCTTCAGCAGGACAAACACGAACCGCGGGATCGAGGAATCGTTTGACACGTACCGCGACGTCACGTCGGCCGCGATTGCCGCGGGCCTTCGTGTGCGCGGGTACCTGTCCACGGCGTTTGGCTGCCCGTTTGAAGGTGCGGTGTCGGTCGATCGGGTATTTGCGCTCACCGCGCGGTTGCTGGAACTCGGCGTCTACGAGGTGGCCGTCAGCGACACCATCGGCATCGCCCATCCGGGCCAGGTGCGTCAGCTCCTCGAACAGATGGTGCTGACGATGCCGGCGTCGAGGATTGCGTTGCACTTTCATGACACCCGCGGCATGGCGCTGGCGAATGTGCTGGCCGCACTCGATTACGGGATCGCGACGTTTGACGGATCGGCGGGTGGCCTGGGCGGGTGCCCGTATGCGCCGGGCGCGTCAGGCAACCTGGCGACGGAAGATCTGCTGTACATGCTGCACGGTCTCGGGATCGACACCGGTGTTCGAGTGGATGCGGTGTCCGACGCCGCCCGCGCGCTTGCGCCGGCGATCGGGCACGCCCTGCCATCGCGATATTCGCAGGCGCGATCGTGACGCCTGCAGAGCGCGACACTTTTTTCGCTGCGCTTGAGGCCCGGCATCTCGCCAACCTGACCCGCTCGGAGTTCACACGCGCTGTGCGCGCCCTCTCGGTGCGTTACGTGGAACGCCGGGGGCAACTGCCCACGCGATCGCCGCTTGACTCGGCCGGCAAACGCGCAGCCTTCGGGCTGTTCTACGCCCCACTGCATTTGCTCACTGTGGACGCCGTCGTCGGGTCCGTCACGACGGGTGACCCGCCGACGCGCATCATCGACCTCGGCTGCGGCACCGGCGTCTGTGCGGCGGCATGGGCCATGGCCGGACCTGACCCGCGCGCGTCCATCGACGGGTACGACCTGCATCCGTGGGCCCTGGACGAGGCGCGCTGGAACTGGCAGACGCTCGGACTCACCGGCCGTGCGGTCCGTCTCGACGCCGTCGCCGCCATGGAACGCACCGTCAAGGGACGCGGCTCACTCAGCGGCACCGGCATTGTCGCAGGCTGGACGGTCAATGAACTTGAAGCGCCGGGACGCGCGCGCCTGCTTGAGACGATCTCCGCGGCGATCTCCCGCGGCGCGTCGTTCCTGTTGATCGAACCGCTCGCCCGTGGCGCCGCCCCGTGGTGGGACGACTGGACACGCGCGCTGCATCGCCAGGGCGCGGTGGCCGGCGACCACAAGTTCGACGTCGACCTCCCCTCCCGACTGGCCGAATTCTCGGACGCCGCCGGCTTCGCGAACCGCACCCTCGGCGCACGGGTCCTGTACGTAGGGCCCGCTGACCTGTAGCGGGCCACGACGTAGGGCCCGCTGACCTGTAGCGGGCCACACACGACGCGCTGCAGTTCAGCGCGTCCTACGTACTCGCCGCCCCGGTCACCGGTCCAGCGGCGCCAGGTCCCGGCGCTTCGCCCGGCCGACGTCGCGCCTGACGACGCTCCCGACGACCATCGCAGGCCATGCTACGCTTCCTGCATGCATGAATGAAGCGGCACTGACAGCGGGGTTGCGGGCCGTCGACGAACAGGTCTTTGAGACGCTGGTGCGCACGTATGGCGGCCGGTTGCTCGCCGTGGCCCGCCGCATGCTCCACGAAGAGGAAGACGCGCGCGATGCCGTGCAGGAGGCGTTCATCAACGCCTTCCGTTCGCGTCACACCTTCAAGGGCGACGCACAAATCTCCACCTGGCTGCACTCCATTGTCGTCAACGTCGCGCTGATGAAGTTGCGAACGAGACGACGGAAGCCCGAAGAGTCGATTCAGGACTTCCTGCCCAGGTTTCTGCCCGACGAACATCACGCCGAGCACTTCCCGTCGTGGACCGAACCGGTGGACGTGGCATTGTCGCGAAAGGAAACCGCCGACATGGTGCGGAAGGCGATTGAAGCACTGCCCGAAACGTACCGCACGGTCGTCCTGTTGCGGGACATCGAGGGCCTCTCCACGGAGGAGACGGCCACACTGGTCGACACCACTCCAAACGCGGTCAAGATCCGGCTGCATCGCGGCCGGCTTGCTCTCCGCACGTTGATTGCCCCCCACCTTGCAGGAGCACACGCATGACGGACCTGTGTTGTCGTGAAGTGTCGGAGTTCCTCATGGAGTACTTCGACAACACCCTTCCCGAAGATGTCCACGCCGGCTTCCACGGCCACGTGGCGACCTGTCAGAACTGCCGGGTGTTCCTCGAGCAGTACCGGGAAACGATCGTCGCCGGGCAGATGGCGTGCAAGGACGAAGGCGCCGCCGACTGCCCCGAGGATTTGGTCCGTGCGGTCATGACCGCGCTCGGGAAGGAACCGAAGGCATGAAGGCACTGATCTCCCTGGCGTTGCTGGCGACCCTCACGCTGCCCGTCACGAACACGCCCCCTGACGACACACACAATCCTCATTGGGCGCAGTGGCGCGGGCCCAACGGCATGGGCATCGCGACGGGCCAGTATCAGGACACCTGGTCGCCCACCGAGAACATTGCGTGGAAGTCGGCGATTCCCGGCCGCGGTCACTCCTCCCCCATCGTCTGGGGCGACCGCATCTTTCTGACGACGTCGATTCAGGGGACACATGTGCCGGGCCGCAAGGCGCCGGACCATCTGGGCTTCGACCTCAAGCCCGGGTATGTGAATCCGGACAGCATGGCGGTCGACTACGACCACTCGCTGCACGTGCTCGGCATCGACGCAAAGACCGGCCGCATTCTCTGGAACCACACCGCGTACGACGGTCCGATGTATGACGACCGCCATCGTCTGAACACCTACGCGTCGTCATCGGTGGTGACCGACGGGGAGATGGTGTTTGCGTCGTTCGAGGCGCACGGACTCTACGCGTATTCGACGGACGGTGTGCTGAAATGGAAGGCCGACCTCGGCAACATTGCGAAGGCCGGCATGGGTCCGGGAACCTCGCCCATTCTGTTCAAGCATCTGGTCATCCTGCAGGTCGATCAGGAGATGGGTGACGGCTCGAACATCCGGGCGTTCGATCGCAATACCGGCAAGGAAGTGTGGCGCGCCGAGCGCAACAACCGCCGCAGCTGGGCGACGCCGATTCTGTATCCCGTGGACGGCCGGATTGACCTGATCGCCTCCGGCGCCGAAGCGGTCGCCGCGTACGACCCTGAGACCGGCAAGGAACGCTGGCGCACGGACGGCACGCGCAGCCATCCCATTCCCAGCTTCGTGACGGCCCACGGTCTCGTGTTTGCGACGGCCGGCAATTCGGCCAAGGTCGTGATGGCCCTGCGACCGGAGGCGAAGACCGAGGAGGACCGCATCGCGTGGCGGTACAACAAGGGCACGGCGTACGTGACCTCGCCGATTGCGATCGGCGACTACCTGTATCTGTTCACCGATGGCGGCATCACGACCTGCCTGGACGCGCGCACCGGAGCCGTGATGTATGAAGGCGGCCGCCCACCGGTGCCCGGCACCTTCCGCGCCTCGGCCGTGTCGTTCGGCGACAAGTTCCTGATGACCAGCGAAGACGGCGACACGTTCGTCATCCGGGCCGGCCCCACACACGAAGTCCTGCGCACCAACTCACTCGACGAAACCATCTGGGCCTCACCCGCACTCGCCAACGGCGTGATCTACATTCGCGGGGACAAGCACTTGTACGCTATCAGATAGTGCTCGGTGCTGGGTGCTGGGTGCTTCGTGCCAGGTGCGCGCCTGGTGCACCGAGCACCCAGCACAGCGCACCCGCACCAAGCACCGAGCACCCAGCACTGCCCTATCTCGTCATACCGTACATGAGGTAGTTGATCCCGAACTTGTAGGCTTCGTTCGAGGGATCGACGGCGTAGCGGCCAGTGGCGGAGTGTTCCATGTAGTCGCCGATGTCCATGTTGTAGTTGATGACCACGGACAGGCGCCTGGTGGGGTCGTTGTCTTCGTAGATGCCGTAGAACTCGCCCATCAACCCCTGCTGGCCAAGGCGGCCGGGGTACGGGACGTCGAGAGTCTTGATCGCGAAGAACGTGTTGAAGATGGGGTGTGAGACGTCGAGGCGCACGATGCGTGCACGCGGCAGGACGCGCGTCATCGCGACTTCAAAGACGTTCCATTCGTTCTGAAAGTGGAAGTCGTCGACGATCAGGAATCCGCCCTTTTCGATGTAGGTGCGGAGGCCGGTCACCTCCGCGTCGGACGGATACCAGTAGCCGGGCTCCGACAAGTACGCGAGCGGGAACTTCATCAGTTCCGGATCATCCATGCGCAGCACATTGCCGCCGTTCGGGCTGGGCCGGATGGCCGTAATCTCCGGCAGGATCAGATTGAGGTTCTGCTCCATGTCCGGGTAGTCGTAGGCCCACCCGCCGTAGTGGGGATACCACAGACGGACGATCGCGAACTGCCCGTCGTAGGGCGACGCCGCCGGCGGTGGCACCCAGTCGCGGCCGCCGCCAAAGCCGCGGCGCTGCGCGGCCAACGGCAGCACCGCCACCACGAGCAGAAGCCCGGTCACCCACCGCAATGTGTGCATGGGGGCTATTCTACGCCGATAATATGGCCGTCATGGGCGCCCCCCCCACACCACCCACGCGACCTACGCCACCCACGCCACCCACTCGCGACTCCCAGCTAGCGGCGGATGTCTGCCCGCGATGCAGCGAGTCGGTCGACCTGGCGCTGATCAAAGGGTGCCTTCGTTGCATGAAGTGCGGGTTCAAGTGGGACTGTAACGGCTGGTAACGCGGCCTTGAATGCGGCGTCCCCGCCGACCACGGGAAGGGCGAGCCGTGTCATATTGATGTCCACCGTCAACTCGGTGCCCGGCTTCGGCCACAACGTGAAGTCGCGATCACTCGAGAAGATCATCAAGCCGATACGTTTCCCTGCCGGGATGATCTGATCGTCCGGTTGGAGATCAAACGTCAGCTCCACAAACTCACCAGGCTTGAGCGGCTCACCACGCGCCATGCTGTTGTAGTTGCCGCCCGTGGTCAGCACCCGGTGGTTCTGTGGATCCGCCCAGCCGCGGGTGATCAGGTTCGCCGTGCCGATTGGTCCTTCCGTCCAGGGAAGCTGCACGAGGTATACAGACAGATTCGCGGCGGCCTTGTTTGATGCCAACCGTACCGTGATGCGCGGCGTCCCCGAGATGTGCACGGGGGCCGTGAGTTCCGGCGTCGCATACAGCAAGCGGTGCGGCGACTGGGACGCGAGCGCCAGCGCCGGTGCGGCAAACTCCACGTTATCGACCAGCTTCTCCTGCGAGTTCTGCACGGCGAGCATGCGCCCCGACAGGTCGAGTCCCCCGATGCCGTTGCCTCCCGGCCTCAGCCGCAGGGTGACGTTCGCGGCTTTGGGGTTCGGGTAGTCGTCGTACGGCGTCGGCGGCAACGCGCTGCCACGGCCGCGACCGGGCGTAGGTGGCGTGGGCGGCGCTTCGCGCACGATCCAGGCGCGTGGTTCCTTTTCGACGCCGTTCTCGACGCCATACACGTACCGCGTGAACCACTTGTTCATCAGCTCCAGCGGCGGGGCGCCGCCGTGACCGCCCTGATGGAAGTACTGCATCAGCGGCACACGGCCCTTCAAGGCCTCGCTGATGCGCACGCTGTGTTCAGGCACGACGTTCCAGTCGTTGAACGCATGCGCCATCAGCACGGCCGCCTTCACGTTCTGCACCTTGTTGAGGAGATCCCGCTCCGCCCAGAACGTGTTGTAGTCGCCGGTCACCCGATCGCGCCCTTCGACAAACTGCCCGTCGCGGTAGATCGTGTTGCAGACCGCCCGACGTTCGGGCGCCTGGCTGTGCACGAAGTCGTAGAGGAAGTCGATGTCCTCGCCCAGCCATCCGCCGGGATGCCGGATCAAGCCGTGTGATCGGTAGTAGTGGTAATACGACGTGTTCGGCGCGATCGGAATAATCGCCTCAAGTCCGGCGACGCCCGTGGTCGCGGCCGCAAGCGGAATCGTCCCGTTGTACGACGTGCCCGTCATGCCCACCTTGCCGGTGGTCCACGTCACCCTGACTTCGTCGGATCCGTCCACCGTCGTGAAGCCCTTCGCGCGACCGTTCAGCCAGTCGATGACCGCCTTGGGCGCCAGCTCTTCCGGCGCGCCGCCCACGGTCGGGCACCCCGTCGAGAGCCCCGTGCCTGTCGCTTCCGAATGTACCACCGCAAATCCGCGCGGCACCCACGTGTTCACCTCGGAGTTCGAAATCGTCGTGCGATCCGGCTGGAAGTTGATCTCCGGCTGCGAGGTGCGCGGTGGCGGATCGGCACCCAGTTCCTGATTCACGTTCCACAGAAACTGTCGATCGCCGGACGTACCTGCGAAGTAGGGAGACGACGCGTAGATGACGGGAACCTTGAGTCCCTCGGTCTCAGTCTGGCGCTGACGAACGACCGTGACGTGAACGCGGTCGCGTTTTTTGTCGCCGTCGGAATCAAACTCGGTCTCCACCCACAGCCGCTCCCGAATCCACTGCGCCGGCTCCTGGAACCCCGGCACGATCTGCGCCTGGCCGTCGACAAACACCGGTGTGACGGGTTGGGTCAGGTTGGGTGAGGTGGCCGCATGTAGGGCGCGCTGGGTTCCCAGCGTGCCATTCACCGTCCAGACGCCGACGCCGATCACACAGGCAAATACGAATCCGAGCGCGACTTTAGCGCGACTTTCTTCACTGCACTTTCCTCCACGAACGGCCGCCGGAGTGCAGAAACTGCACGGCACCAGCGTCATCCACAACAAACACGTACCGTGTGCCACCGGCGGTGAACACATGCGGCTCGACGGGCTCCATCGGCGTCTCACGCGTGCCCTGCCGCAACACGAGCGCATCGGCTTTGACGTCCACCACCATCTGGCGGGCCCCCTGCGAATACGTGCCGCGGTATCGGGCACGGTCGGCTGCTGTCAGTGCCACCGGTGTTCGCGCGGCCGGCACAGGGGCGGCCGAAGGATTCAACACCGCCTCAATCGCCGCCGTGGCCGTGCGCGGCATCGTGACACCCGTCCGGTTGGCCAGCACGACCACGCCGAATCTCTGCGACGGCACCATGCGGATGTACGACCCGTACCCCGCGCGCGATCCGGTGTGCTCAACGACATCGAGTCCACGCCAGGTGCCGACCTGCACGCCATACCCGTATGTGTTTGCCACACCAGGAATCGTTGCCCGCGGCGTCGTCAACTGCGCGAACATCGATGGGGGCAGCACCTGCTCACCGCCGAGGTGTCCGCCGTTCACAAACGCGGTCATCCATCGGGAGAGATCCATCACGTTGGAGAAGATCGATCCTGCCGGCCACGATGCGGAGTTGTTCGCTGCGGGCCGGATGATCGCCATCCTGCCATCGGCGAGTTCATGGCCCTGCGCCAGCGGGTACGTCATCGCCAGCGTCGGACGGAATGTGGACTTGGACATCCCGAGCGGGGCGAAGAGCGTCGTCGCCACCTGATCCGCGAAGGGCCTGCCCCCGACTGTCTCAGCGAGGAGGCCGGCCAGCCAGTACGCGGGGTTCGAGTAGGAATAGACCGCGCCGGGCTCCGCGAAACACTTCGCGTCGGTCCATGACCCAATCTCCTCCCGCATCGCCTCATCGTCATGACTGCCGAACATCGGCGCTTCATCGAGGATGCCGGACGTGTGCGAGAGCAGCTGGTGCGCGGTGAGCGCGCTGAGCTTTGGCGTCAGGCCCTTGATGTGATTGCCGATGGGCTCAGTCAGACTCAGCTTGCCCTGTTCGGCCAACAGGACGACCGCGGCAGCGGTGAACATCTTGGTGGTGGACCCGAGGCGAAACAACATCTCGGGCCGCATCGCTTCCCCGGTCTCCACATTCGCGACACCGAATCCGCGCGTGTAAATCACGCGGTCGCCGTGGACGATGGCGATGGCGGCGCCCGGGGCCTGTGTCTGGGTCAGTTCCTGGCGAACCGCTGCTTCAAGGGCGGCGAAATTCGGAGGTGCCGGCGCCTGCCGAGCGGCAGGGGCCAGTGACATCGCGCAGAGGGCGCCCACAGCCGTCAGCAAGACGCGGGTTCGAAGCATGCGCACATCTTACCTGCGGTCCGCAGCCCGCTCGATCAATCACAATTGGAGGCGCCGCCCGGAATCGAACCGGGGATGGAGCTTTTGCAGAGCTCTGCCTTACCGCTTGGCGACGGCGCCTTCTGGGAACAACTGACGGGGAGTGCGGAGCAACTCGCAGCCGCCAGGCACTAGGCCCGGCACCAACAGCGACACGCGAGGCGAACGGAAACAAACATCGCAGACGGAGTGTATCACGGCCCATCTATAATCCGCGACATGGCCATCGAGGACGTCTATTCCCGCTACGAGTTGCTCGACCCGGCGACGTCGACCCTCAGGATCACCGAGGACGTGTCGGTCACCACTGCGGGTGCCCGCATACACGTGGAACGCCTCTCGCCTGGCGGCCAGCTCAGCGACGTGACGGCGATCGACCGGATGACGGGACAGCCGTTGAAGTACGAGGTGGTCGAGGGGGAACTGAGAGTGCAACTGGCCCGCCCGGTCCCGAAGGGCGGGGAAACGAGGCTCCGCATCGTCAAGACATCCCGCGAGCCGCGCGCCTATGGCGCGACGGGGACCGAGATCGAATTTCAGCGGGCGCTCGATGCGGCACGCAACGCGATTGTGCTGCCGGCCGGCTACGAGGTCCTGTCCGCGAACGTCCCGTCGCAGGTGATTGAAGAGGCAGACGGCCGGCTGACGCTCAGCCACTGGCAGACCGGCCCCACGGCGCCGTGGATCACCCTCAGGGCGCGCCTGCGACCGGTGCCGTCAGACGCGGCCAAGGCGCCTCCGGTCACGTCGCCCGTGGTCATGACGCCGGGCACCGCGGCCACCGCCCCGCGCAATGAACTCGCAAATCTCCGGATCACCGAACGCGCCATCCAGGATCGGGAGATCGTCTATTTTCTCCAGCAGCCCGAGACCCACAGTTTCCGGCTGTACCACGACTACACCGAGTCGCGCCCCGGGGTGGCGACCTATCGCAACGTGGTGCGGGGAGGGTCCTCGGTCTCCGACCCGTCCGCGGTGCTGCTCGACACGGGCGAATCGTTGCGTGTGGAGACGGTCAAGGAAGGCGACGCGGTCGTCGTGATCATCCACTTCCCCGCCGTCCAGGCTGGGCGCAGTTCGCGGCTGCGGATCACCGAAACCTATACCGATCCCGGCCGGTACGGGCTCGTGGACGGTCAGCTCGTGTGGAACCGCAACTTCGGCCGCCCGGCCAACGACGTGGTCCTCCCCGAGGGCTGGTACCTGACCGATAGCGCCATCCCAGGCGTCATTTCGACGGAGCCCGACGGCCGCACGCGGGTGGCGTTCATCAACCCCAGGCCTGACTCAATTGATGTGGTGCTGAAAGCTCGCCGACGCTAGCCGGCGACAAAAGATGGAGCGGGAAACGGGATTCGAACCCGCGACTTCGACCTTGGCAAGGTCGCACTCTACCACTGAGTTATTCCCGCACAGAGGCAGCCCACTGAGTGTACACAATGAACTCCGCACGGGCAACCCCGGGCCGCCGGAACCTCTGATAACGTCGCTGTATGCCTTCCCAATCCCTTCCGGCCACCGTGGGCGACCTGCGCCAGGCGATGGCGGCCGGCCGCTGGTCACACGCGTCCGTCAAGGACGAACTCCGCACAAACCTCCTCGCCAGACTGCGCACGGGCGAGCCCCTCGTCCCCGGCATTGTCGGCTACGACGACACCGTGGTGCCGCAGATCGTGAATGCGATTCTGTCGAAGCACAACTTCATCCTGCTGGGGCTGCGTGGTCAGGCGAAGACACGGCTGCTTCGGGCGCTGACATCGCTCCTTGATCCCGAGGTACCGGTTATTGCCGGCTGCGAGATTCACGACCATCCGCTGAAGCCGATCTGCGGCGCGTGTCAAATGCGCGTCGCGGCGGAGGGGGATACCCTCCCGATTGCCTGGCGGTCACGGGATCAGCGCTATGTCGAAAAGCTGGCCACACCGGACGTCACGATTGCCGACCTCATCGGCGACATCGATCCCATCAAGGCCGCCAAGTCGGGTCTTGAACTTGGTGATGTCAGAACAATGCACTACGGGTTGCTGCCCAGAGCACACCGGGGCATCTTCGCGATCAACGAGCTGCCGGATCTTGCGAGCAAGGTGCAGGTTGGCCTGTTCAACATCCTGCAGGAGGGTGACGTCCAGATTAAGGGGTACCCTGTGCGCCTCCCGCTCGATGTCGTGCTCGTCTTCAGCGCAAACCCCGAGGACTACACGGCGCGCGGCAAGATCATCACGCCGCTGAAGGACCGGATCGGCTCCGAGATCCGCACGCACTACCCGCGCACGCGTGAGGATGCCATCCGCATCACGGCCCAGGAGGCGTGGACGGATCGCCCTGGTGCGGTGCCGGTTGAGGTCCCCGCGTTTGTGCGCGAGGTGATCGAGGAGATTGCGTTTCAGGCGCGGCAGGATTCCAAGGTGGATCGGCGGTCGGGCGTGAGTCAGCGGCTGCCCATCACGACGATCGAAAACGTGGTGTCGAACGCCGAACGCCGCGCGGCGATGAATGCCGAGACCGTGGCGGTGCCCCGTGTCAGCGACCTCTACGCGTCGTTGCCGGCGCTCACCGGCAAGATCGAGCTGGAATACGAAGGCGAGCTGAAGGGCGCAGACTCCGTGGCCCGGGACCTGGTGCGGGCATCAATCGCGACGGTGTTTGATGGCTACGCCGCGAAGGTCAACCTGCGCCAGCTGATTCACTGGTTCGACGAGGGCGGCACCCTCGACATGGCAGACACCGTGGGCGCGGACACGCTCCTGGACTCGGTCGCCGACATCACCGCGTTGCACGACGCCCTCCCCCACCTGCGCATCCCGATCGGCGCATCAGCCGGGGCACGCGCATCCCTGGTGGACTTTGTGCTCGAAGGTCTCTGCGCCACAAAAAAGATCAGCCGCACCGACGAAGGCAAGCTCGAAGGGTCGCCGCAGGAACGTCGTCCCAAGCGCGAGCGCGCGGAGGATCCGGACATCCGCACGATGCTCGAGGATGACGCTGAGACCGAGGGGCGTCCGAAGGGCCGGAAGAAGTACTACAACTGATGAAGTACCGCTACGGGAAATACGTCGAGGACCTGCTTGACGGGATCGACATGGAGACGCTCATCGAGCGTCTGTCGGACCTCCTGTTGTCGAGCGGGTTCAACAATCCCTGGGACCCGCTTGATGGCGGCGACCAGTCGATGCAGGCGTTGCATGATGCGGTGCTCGATGCGTTGCTGAACGGCGGCGCCATGTCCGAGGACATGGTGCGGAACCTCGTCAAGGACCTTGGCGACCCGTCGGCGCGCGATCGCATCGAGGAACTCGTCCAGAAGGTGATCGAACAGCTCACCGACCAGGGGTTTGTCTCGACGACGGGGACACCACCGTCGCAGCAGGCCACAGGGGCCGCCGGCCCTGCCCAGAGCACCACGCGCTTTGAAGTCACGGACAAGGCGCTCGACTTCCTGGGGTACCGCGCCTTGCGCGATTTGCTCGGGTCGATGGGCCGCAGCAGCGTCGGCCGGCACGACACCACACAACTCGCGACCGGTGTGGATGCCGGCGGTCCTCCACGGCCGTACGAGTTCGGCGACACGATGAACCTGGACGCGTCGGCGACGATTCTGAACTCCGTGCAGCGTGGCAACGGCCTCGACGTCGACTACGAGGATCTGATGGTCACCCAAGGCGACTATCAGAGTTCCTGCGCCACGGTGCTGCTGCTCGACTGCAGCCACAGCATGGTGCTCTACGGCGAAGACCGGTTCACGCCGGCCAAACGAGTGGCGCTGGCGTTGACCAACCTGATCAAGCATCAGTACCCGGGCGACGATCTGAAGGTCGTGTTGTTCCACGACTCCGCCGAGGAAGTGCCGCTCGCGCAGCTCGGCCGCGTACGTGTGGGGCCGTACTACACGAACACACGCGAAGGCCTGCGGCTTGCGCGTCGTCTCCTCGAACGGCAACGCAGGGACATGCGGCAGATCATCATGATCACCGACGGCAAACCGTCGGCCATCAGCCTGCCGGATGGGCGGATCTACAAGAACGCGTTTGGTCTCGACCCGTATGTGCTGCGCGAGACGTTTGCGGAGGTTGCGGCCTGTCGCCGCGCCGGCATCATGATCAACACGTTCATGCTGGCCCGCGACTACGACCTGGTGTCATTTGTGCGACGCGTCGCACGCATCTGCCACGGCAAGGCCTACTTCACCACGCCCTACACCCTCGGCCAGTACGTGCTGCAGGATTACCTGACGAAGAAGACGAAGCACGTGCATTGAGCAGCTATTTCCGGGTGTACTCGATCCGGAAGTTGCTGCCCACGGCGACCGGGCGGCCGGGCGTGACAAACGTCCCCTGCATCGCGATGGACGTCGCTTCGAGGCGGACCCCGACGATGGCGATCGAGGTCACAGACTCCGGCAATTCAAGGACAACCGCTTCAGGCCGGCCAGGCGCCACCATGATGGTGCCGTCCGGCCCGATGCCCCCTTCAACGCGGTCGAAGATATCAACCTCGGTCCGCAGCTCACGGGACACCGCCGCCTTGCCCACCGTCTGGCCCGCCTGATTGAGGACGGCGACCACCGCCGTGTGTTTGGCGTACATCTGCGCGGGCGTCGCCCCGGGGGGCGCCATCGTGTATCGATTATGCAGATCAAACCGCAGCGTCGTCGCTCCGTTGTGGGCCGGGATGGCCATCCGGACGCCCTCGGTCACAGTGGTGCCGACAATGATGTCGCAGAAGGTGCGCTTGCTCTTGAGACCGGTGCCCAACTGGGCAGCGCAGGTGAACTCGTTGGTGACCTGCGCCAGCCGGGTACTGGCCCGCTCAAATTCAGCGGGCCCTACGTACCTGGCCCGCTCAAATTCAGCGGGCCCTACGTACTTGGCCCGCTCAAATTCAGCGGGCCCTACGTACCTGGCCCGCTCAAATTCAGCGGGCCCTACGAGAGCCAGTGCGAGCAGTGCGCTGGCGGCAACTTTGAGCATGTGTGCAGTATACCGACTCAGCACCCGGGCTCGACGTAGCCGGGCCGCACGCGCACACGCCCCTCGGGGTAGGGTCATCTTGTCACAAGGGCTAAAGCCCTTGTGCTCCGAAAAGCCGCCCATCAGCCCAGCCAGAGAATCCCGAACGCGAGCGTGGCGAGGGTGACCGGCAGGCCGATGCGCGTGTAGTCCCAGAACGTGATCGTGATGCCGTGGCGGCGGGCGCCCTGGAGGACGATGAGGTTGGCAATGGAGCCGACGAGGGTGAGGTTGCCCGCGAGGGTGGAGGCCATGGCGAGCGTGAGCCAGGCATTGTGTGGATCCGCCCAGGTGGGAATGACGCTCTTGAACAACATCACGGCCGGCACGTTGCTGATCAGGTTTGAGAGTCCGGTCGCGGCCAGTGCCAGGCCAACCGTAGACTCAATCCCCCACGGCTGAATCCAGGCGAAGAGCCGATCCACCAATCCAACCTGCTCGACGCCCGCGATCACCACGAACAACCCGATGAACAAGACCAGCAGATCCCAGTCCACCTTGCCGTAGAGTTTCTCCGGATTCACGCGTCGTGTGACCAGCAGCACGGCCGCTGCCGCCAGGGCCACAAGCGACGGGTCATACCCGAGGAAAAACCCGACGAGCACACCTGCTGCCACCAGCAGGGACTTTGTCATCATCGCCTGATGCATCGGCTTCGGGCCGCGCCCCATGGGCTCCAGACCATGCGGCACAAGGTCCTTGCGGAAGACCACGTACAGAATCGCGGCGTTCAGCGTGAGTCCGACAATGGCGACAGGCGCCAGTCTGGCTGAGAACTCGGTGTAGGAGATCCCGGAGAGACTCCCGATCAACATGTTCTGCGGGTTTCCGGTAATCGTGGCCACGCTTCCGATGTTTGAGGCGGTCGCCAGCGCCAGCAGGTACGGCAGCGGTCGATGCCTCCGCAGTTGGGCGATCTCAATCAGGATGGGCGTGAACACCAGGCAGATGGTGTCGTTCACAAACAACGCGGACATCAGGCCGCTTGTGAAGACGACGGCGACAAGCATCGCCGCCGGGTGGCGAACGTGGGTGACGACGAGGCGTGCGACGGTGCGGAAGAACCGTGCGAGGCGGAGGCTCGCGATGAGCACCATCATCCCGAACAACAGCAACAACGTCCGGTGGTCGATGGCTGTCCACGCCTGATCGAGCGTCAGCCCCCCGGCCACCACCATGAGCACCGCACCGACGATGGCCGCTCCGGTGCGATCAATGCGGATGCCGGGAACACCGCCGAGTGCCACGACCAGGTAGGTCGCAGCGAAGATGCCCCCAACCGCCCATTCACCCATCCACCCACCCGCCCATCAGCCGGCTACTCAGCCGGTTTGCGGTGGCGAATGAGTTCGAGGAACTCGTGCCGCGTGCGGGCGTCATCGCGGAAGGCACCTCGCATGGCGCTTGTGACGGTCGTCGAGTTCTGCTTTTCGACGCCCCGCATCGCCATGCACAAGTGGGTCGCTTCGATGACCACGGCGACGCCGAGAGGGCCGATCGTTGAGGTAATCGCGTCGGCGATCTGCTCGGTCAAGCGCTCCTGCACCTGAAGCCGCCGCGCGAACATGTCGACGATGCGCGGGAGCTTGCTGAGGCCGATGACCTTCTTCGACGGCAGGTACGCCACATGGCACTTGCCGAAAAACGGCAGCATGTGGTGTTCGCACAGGCTGTAGAAGTCGATGTCGCGCACGATGACCATCTCGCTGTACTCGACATCAAACAGCGCGTTGTTGATGACCCCGTCGAGATCCGTGCGGTAACCGCTGGTCAGGAAGTCGAAGGACTTTGCGACCCGGCGGGGCGTTTCCTTGAGGCCGTCGCGGGTCGGGTCTTCCCCGAGGGCGGCCAGCAGTTGGCGAATGAGATCTTCCATCACGCTCAAGCCTACGCGCGTCTCAGGCTTTCAGATTGGCGACAATCCAGTCGCCGACCTGCGAGGTGCCCCGGGAGCCCCCGATGTCCGCGGTGGTCTCTTCGGCCACAATCGCGGCCTCCACGGCCGCTTCAATCCGCTTCGCATCGTCTTCCCTGCCCAGGGTTTCGAGCATGAGCGCGGAGGAGAGGATCGCGCCCATCGGGTTGGCGACGTTCTTGCCGGCCAGCGGCGGCGCTGACCCGTGCACCGGCTCAAACAGCGACGTCCGGCCCGGATGCAGGTTGCCGGACGCGGCCATGCCGAGCCCCCCCTGCAACGCGCCCCCGATGTCGGTCACGATGTCGCCGAACAGGTTGTTGGTGACGATGACCTCGAACTGGCCCGGGTCCTTCACGAGGAACATGGCCAGCGCGTCGATGTACATGTGGGACGCCTTGATCGCCGGATACTCCGCGGCGACCGTCTTGAACACACGCTGCCAGAGAGCGTGTCCCTGCTGCATCGCGTTGCTCTTGTCGGCCATGCAGACTTTTGTCAGGCCGTGCGCCGCGGCATGCGCAAACGCGTGTCGGATGATGCGGTCCACGCCTTTGAAGGTATTGATCTCTTCCTGGATCGCGACTTCGTCAGGCGTGTTCGCCTTGAAGCGCCCGCCGACACTGACGTAGACCCCTTCCGTGTTCTCGCGGAAGACGACGAAGTTCACGTCCTTGCGGCCGCGGTCCTTCAGTGGGCACAACACGTCGTTGAGCAGTTTCACCGGGCGATAGTTCGCGTAGAGGTCGAGTTCAAACCGTGCGCCGAGCAGGATGTCGCGCGCATGTTTGTTGTCGGGGACCCGTGGGTCACCGAGTGCGCCGAGGAAGATGGCGTCGAAGTCGTCCCGCAACATGTCGTAGCCGTTGGGCGGAATGGTGATGCCGGACTGCAGGTAATAGTCCGCACTCCACGGCAGGTGTTCCAGTTCCAGCGGGGCGCCTGACACCTCGCCGATGGCGTTGAGCACCTTGACCGCCTCTGCGGTCACGTCCTTGCCGATGCCGTCTCCGGCGATGACTGCGATTCGCACAATCTGGCGATTATATGCCGCTGGGGATTTCACAACGAGCCATGGAGGGCTGGGAGGTTCTTGCTGACGCAGGGCCCGCTGAACTGCAGCGGGCCAAACGGCGCGCTCACACCCAGCGCGCCCTACGTGTCGCGCTCCACGGCCAGCGCCATCCCCAGTCCCCCGCTGACGCAGAGGGTGGCGAGTCCGCGGCGAGCGCCGCGACGCACCATTTCGTGGAGCAGCGTGACAAGGATGCGCGCACCGGTGGCGCCGATGGGATGTCCCAGGGCGATCGCGCCGCCGTTGACGTTCAGTTTCTCTGCGGGAATCGGCAGGTCCTTGAGCACTGCCAGCACCTGGACCGCAAACGCTTCGTTCAACTCGACAAGGTCCAGGTCATCCATCGTCCAGCCAATCTGCGCGAAGAGCTTCTTCACGGCCGGCACGGGACCGATCCCCATGATGCGGGGATCCACACCCGCAGTGGCCCAGCCGACAATGCGCGCCATGGGCGTGAGGCCGCGCCGTGTGGCCTCGGCTTCGTCAGCGAGGACGAGCGCAGCGCCGCCATCGGTGATGCCTGATGCGGATCCGGCCGTGATGATGCCGGGATGCCCCTCGACCGTGCCGAATGTCAGCGGCAACTTGCGAAGGCCGTCGATGGTGCTGCCCGCGCGCGGGTGTTCATCGATCGTCAATTCAACAGGCTTGCCCTTGCTGTCGTGACCAGGGGCCGCGACCATCTCGGCCGCGAAGTGACCGGCCTTGATCGCGGCGTCGGCCTTGTGCTGACTGTTCAGCGCGAACGCGTCGGACTCGTCGCGCGTGATGCCGTACTCTCGCGCGAGAATCTCGGCCGTTTCGCCCATGATCAGCCCGGACAACGAACAGCGGAAGCCATCACGATACATCGCGTCCACAAGGGTGAAGTTCCCCATCTTGTGGCCCCACCTGGCGTCTTCCGCGTCCACCATGTACGGCATGCGGCTCATCGACTCGATGCCGCCTGCAAGCACAAGCTTCGACTGCCCGAGGAGGATGGCCTGCGCACCAAGCGCGACCGACTGCAACCCGGAGGCGCACGCCTGGTTGATCGTCTGCGCCGGCACCGTGAACGGAAGCCCCGCGCGCTGACACACCTGCCGAGCGGGGTTCGGGCCGGACCCGGCCTGCCGGCCGTGCCCGAACAACGCTTCATCGATGTCGTCCGGCGTGATCCCGGCGCGTTCAATTGCGGCCTTCGCCGCTCGCGCGCCAAGGTCTGCAGGATGTGTCTGTCGAAGGGTGCCGCCATAGCGGCCGATGGCAGTGCGCGCGGCACCAAGAATCACGACGGGCATGCGCGGATCTTATCAGTGCACGGCTGCACTGCCGTCGCAGATGCTGCCAGTCGTCACCCGCCGGAATCCGTTCCGCGTGACCGAGCGGCGCATTCGTCCCATAAACGACGAGGGCGGCAGGTTGCCCTGCCGCCCTCGAAATTGTCCGCTGTCGACTGGCTACTGACGGTCGATCCGCGGCTGACTCTGGTCCGCCAACTCGGCGAAGCCCTTGAGCGCGTCGATCACCTCGGGCGACACCGCGAAGCTCAGCGACATCGTCTTGCCCGAACCCGACATCTGGAGCGAATTGATCAGCATGTCGACGCGGGGGTCGTTGCCTGACACCAGGCGGCCCATCGCCAATCCGCCCCGCACCACGTCGCGGAGGTTCTCAGCCGACGCATCATCGGCGGCTTCGGCGCGGAGCGTGCCCGTCACGCCGCCGTTGACTCGCGTGGACACGGAGAACCACTGCACGGCGGGCAGGTGCTGCTTGACCTGGTCGGGCATGTCCGGCGAGCCCTTGATGGCATCAAATCGCCCCACGGCCCAGGCGCTCTGCCCGGTCTGGATTTGGTTGATGTACGTCATCAGTTCGTCGTTGGTCGTCGCGTTGTTGCCTGACGCCTTGGCGTCGATGGCCGCCTTGACGGCCGTTTCGCTGCCCACGGCCAGCAGACCGGTCTCGAGGAAGGCCAGCGCGAAGGACTCCCCCTTCTCGACGACGTCACGCGGCATCCCATCAGGGGTCATGTTCGCGGGATTGGCGACCACCATACGGACGCCGTTGTACTGCTCCATCGTGCCGCCCTGCTGCCGGATGACGCCTTCGATCTGGCCGTCGTTGAAGCGGCCGCGAACCAGCACGAGCGCATGTTTGTCGGGGTCGACGACCGTCGAGGCCGCGACCACGGTGTCGATGTCGTATTCGATGTCGATGCCGGTCTGGCGCTGGAACTCGTCGCGCTCCTCGCCGCTGGGAATCACGGCGATCATCTTCTGGCGGAACTCGGAGGTCATCACCTCACGCACATTGGCGAAGCCGACCATCGCGGCATCGGCCGGCAGGTATGCCATCTCGCTCGGACCGCGGCTCGTTGACGTCAGGCTCAGGCCACCGTTGTAGAAGGCGACCAGTCCGGTGCAGAGTCCAAGGACCACAATGGCGGCCGAACCAACCATGAAATAGCGGGTGCGTTTGTGCATACGGTGTTGCCCTCTGCCTCGTCTATACGGAGATTTTGGCCGAAAGGTCCCGATTCCTGGCCGTTCGTCCCACCAAAATACCTTACTGTTCCAGGACGTATTCCCGCCGGGCCACTATTCTGGCCGCAAAACCCAGAAACACCACCAGGATCACGGCCATGGTGGCCAGGGAGCCGGTCAGGGAGGGGGGTTCCTGGAAGAAGGCCTGCATCATGCTCGCGAAGGAGTCGTTGGGCATGGCGTGGGGCACCAACCCCTGCAGGTAATAGGCCACCGACAACATCTTGAAGGACCCGGGGAACGCCAGGACGGCCGTTTCCCACCCAAAAATGAAGGCCAGTCCGATGAGCAGGGGTCGCTTGAAGTAGGCCCCGATGACGGCGAACACGGCGCCGTAGACCGCCAGGCCAACCGCCACGATGCCAAGGTCCTTGATCAGGTCCAGGAAATTGGCCCCGAGGCTCCCCCCCATCGGAATGACCAGCAGCCAGACCAGGACGATGGACGGCAGCACCACGAAGATCGTGCAGGCGAGATACGCCAGGTACTTGCCGATCAGAACGGCTTCGCGCGCGATGGGACGGGTGAAAAGGTAGGTGATCGTCTTGTCCTCCACCTCATCCGCGATGAGCGACGTGCCGTAGAACACGCCGAGCACCGGTACGCTGAACTTCACAAAAAACGCCCAGACCATCAGGCCGAAGATCGCCGGCCCATTCACGGCCATGTTGTTGATGCGGATTCCCGAGGCGCCCGCCAGGTCAAACAGGCGAATGACCAGCGCCATGAGCACAGGCAATCCGACGACCAGGCCCATGAAGATGGTGCGGCGGGACCACAACATCTCGCCGAGGGACATCTCGAAGACCCGGAGGGAGGCGGTGGCGAGACTGGGCGCGTTGCGCTGAGGCTGTGTCATTGCTTCACCAGATACTTGAAGACCGCCTGCAGGTTGTCGTCCGGCGACGTCACTTCGTCCACCGCCCCACACTGCCCGTCCGCCACGAGTTCGGTCAACCGCGCGTAGAACTCGTCCGGCTTCCCCGTTTCGACGACCACGGCGCCGGGTTCGAACCGCATACTGATCACGTCGGCGTGCGTCAGAAACTCGCGGGCCAGTCCGCGCGGGTCTTCCGCGCGGATGTACACCGTGTGCGGATGTTCATCGATCAGATCCCGAATCTGGTGAACGTTGCCTTCCGCCAGGATGCGTCCGTTGTTGATGAGCAGGATGTTCGGCGTCATCAATTCGACTTCATGCAGGATGTGGCTCGAGACCAGCACGCTCTTGCCCTGCCGCGCCCACTCCCGAATCATCTTCATCGTCTTCCGGCGTCCCAGCGGGTCCATGCCGGTGAGCGGTTCATCGAGGATGAGGAGTTCCGGGTCGTGCACGATGGCCTGCGCGAGTTTGACGCGCTGGCGCATGCCCTTGCTGTACGCGCCGATCTTCTTGTTGGCCGCGTCCATCAAGTCGACCGCTGTGAGGGCGCGCTCGGCCGCCTGCGAGGCTTCCGTCTCGGAGAGACCATTCAGCCGCACAAGCGCCGTGACCCATTCGATGCCGGTCATGCGCTCGTAGAACGAGTCCTGTTCGGGACAGAAGCCGATGCGGAAGTACAGCCCCGGATTCCGCCAGATGGGTTCGCCCAGCACCTGCACGCTGCCCTTGCTGGGGCTGAGCTGGCCGGTGATGAGCTTCATGAACGTGCTCTTGCCGGCGCCGTTGGGCCCGAGCAGACCGGTGATCCCCGTCGGCACGGTGACGGTCACGTCGTTCAGGCCGATGACCTGGCCGTACCACTTCGACAAGTGATCGGCCGCCACAATGGGCGGCGCCGTGACGGCCACATCGATCATGACACCACCTCCACGCCGCGCACGCGCCGTTCAAGCACGGAGATGGAGACGACCACCAGAGCGAGCAGCACCATCACACAGATCACCGTGGGCACTTCGTAGCGCGGCGCCTTCCGGAAGATCACATCGATGACCTGCTCCAGGTTGGCGCCGATGGACACCCAGGCCACGCGGGTCGACCCGAAGATGGACGACAACGCGCCATACAGCGCGGCGGAGAAGAAGATGGCGCCGGTATACATGATGGCCACAAATCGGCTCGACTTCGACAGCGACGACAACGCCAGCATCGTGAACGACGACACGGTGACAATGACGAGACTGCCCAGTGTCACGGCAGGGATCAGAAACAGGTTGGCCTTGATGAAGTCCAGATTGCCGGCAAACGCCATCTGCATCAGCAGCAGCAGCCAGCCGGGCACCAGGGTGACACACAGGAGGAAGGTCGCGAGCACCAGCAGTTTTCCGCCGATGTATTCCGCCCGCAACATCGGCTTCGCCAGGTAGATCTGCAAGGCGTTGGCGCGGCGATCGTTGGCGATGAGTCCGGCCCCGACGTAGACCGTCATGAAAAACACAAAGACGCTCTGCTGCTCCAGGAAGTCGCGAAAGGTGTCCGCGTTGATGGCCAGGAAGCCGGACGCCTGGGGCACGGCCGTCGCGAAGTACATCTGGACCAGGCGCACAATCACCGGGATCCACGCAAACAACAGCAACGCGAGGAATGCGCGTTTGGCCAGCATCTGCCGGATGCCGTCCTGCGCAATCACGCGCCACGCATGCCCGACCGGGTGACGGTCCCCCTGATACCGGCGATAGGACTGATCGTGAATGGGACTCATACTTCACCTATCGCGCGCGCAAACACGTCTTCGAGTGTCGGCAGGCTCGCCTTCAGATGCCGCACCTGCACGTGAGACTGACCGGCGATGCTGCAGATCTTCCGCTGGTCTTCGCCGGCGGCGTGCACGGCCCCGCGCACAAACACGCGCATGATGTCTTCGTCGGTCTCCTGGCACTCCATCCCGGCGCCTTCCAGCGCCGCGATGAACGGGGCCAGCTCGCCCTTGACGCGCACTTCATAAACGCGCCCGCTCGGCCCCTTCAGATCCTCGATGGTGCCGTGTGTGGCGACCGTGCCCTTGTCGAGCACGACCACGTGATCGCACACATATTCGACATCGGGAAGCAGGTGGGACGACAGGATGAGGTTGATGCCCTTGTTGTGCGCGATGTCACGAATGAGCGTGAGCATCTCCTCGCGCCCCTTCGGGTCCATGCCGTTGGTGGGTTCATCGAGGAACACCAGATCGGGGTCGTGCACGAGCGCCTGGGCGAGTTTGATGCGCTGCTTCATGCCCGTTGAGTAGGTCTCGACGTTGCGGTACCGGGCCTCACCCAGTCCCACGTAAAACAGCACCTCGTGGGCGCGCTGCATGGCGTCAGCCTTGGGCAGACCGGCCAGTTGTCCGCAGTAGGCCACGAAGGTCACCGCGTTCATGCCGGGGATGTGTCCGTCGGTCTCGGGCATGTAGCCGATGCGCGCCCGGACCTCCAGCGGCCTGTCCGCCACATTCATGCCCAGCACCTCGAGCCGTCCGCCGGAAGGGGGGATGAACCCCAGCAGCGACTTGAGCATGGTGCTTTTGCCGGCGCCGTTGGGCCCGAGCAGCCCGACCGCCCCAGGGGGGAAGACCGCGCTCACGTCACGCAACGCGCGGTTCCTGCCGTAGATGACGCTCACACGATCGAGGACAACCGCGGGGGATGTGTCCGCCATAAGTCAGTAGCGTATACGCACAGGTGCGACCCGGAGTTCGTCCTCCTCGAAATTACGACGTACCACGAAGTCCAAGCGCGTCGGCCTCGAGGCGCAGGAATCCGATCACATGTGTGATGTGCTCCGCGAGCGGCAGACCGATCTCCTCCGCCCCCTGGTGCAGGTCCTCACGCGGTACCGCCCGGGCAAAGGCCTTGTCCTTCATCCGCTTGATGACGGAGGACGCCTCAAGGTCCATCACGCTCTTTGATGGCCGGACGAGCGCCGCCGCCGTGATGAAGCCCGCCATTTCGTCACACGCAAACAAGGTCTTTTCGAGCAGGGTCTCGCGGGGCACTCCGCTGTAGTCCGCATGCGAGAGGATGGCGCGGGTCACCCACTCGGGATATCCCAGGCTGTGCAGGATCTCGACCCCGCGGTACGGATGGTTCTCCCGGTCGGGGTACTTCTCGTAATCAAAGTCGTGGACCAGGGCGACAAATCCCCACACCTCCTCGTCTTCCCCCGCGCGCCGGGCGTACCCGCGCACCGCCGCTTCCACCGCGAGCAGATGTTTGCGCAGGCTCTCGCTCTGCACGTGTTCGGTGACCAGCGCCCAGGCTCGGGCCCGCGACAGATCGCTCATCGGTCAGAGGCCTCCGGGAAAGGGGATCTCGCGCAACCCGGCCGGCAGGTCAAACACGGTGGCGGGCACGGTTTCTTCGGCGACCCTGGTCACCAGCGTTTCGATTTCGATCGCCGCCGGCACGGAGGTCCGCATCACGGACCGCACGGGAAAGCCATCGAGGCTCTCCGCCAGCTTGTCGAACCCCATCTGCGCCATCGGCCCTGAGCTCAGCGCCGCCATGCCGCCCTTCATGTATTTGGCGAACTCCGCAGCCACCCAGTTGTCCCCTTCGATCACCAGTTCCCTCGGAATCATCGCGAGCAGCTCGGGAGGCACCTGACTCAGGTCCACGCCCTCGGGGAGGGGGATCGGAATCCGCATGCGCACGGTCACGCGCTCGGCGCGGAGACCGGTGACGGTGGCGAATTCGCCGGTCCGTTTCGAGGAAATCTCGGGCGTCATCTGGGCCATCATGGCGGCCACCTCCGGATCGTCCGAGGGATCCGGCATCTTCCACCAGGTCTTGGCCGCCGGGTCATACCCCACCGACGTGCCATCGGCGCGCGTCAGCACCACCGATCCGGCCGGCAGTCCGCTGAACGCCTTCGTATAGTCCACGCGCATCCGGCCATCGGTATGCACCGTCGTGATGGTCTCCACCCCGTCCGGGCCGCCGAACTGCTCGTTGATCATCTGCCCGACCACATCGCCCATCCCGGCCATCAGGCCGGCCGGTGCCGGGGCTCCCGTCACGGCACGGGCCGTGATCTTCGAGGTAAACCGCAATTCGGCCGACAACGGTGCGGACACCACAGCCACCAACACCACAACACCGGCAATCACTCTTCTGACCATGTGTTCCCCCACACCACCCATGCCCCCGCGAAGGCCTCAATTATGCCCTCAATCCGAAGTGTGCTATGATGGACAATCCCGCCGAGCTGAATACCTCAGTTCTCACGGAGAGGGTGTTCGCCATGCCCTCGTCGGCCGCCCGTTTCGGGCGTTTCAATGACAGTGCCCACGATTCGCACGCCGTTGAAGTTGTTTCAGCCGCGTTCGATGGCGATTTTCAGCACGTGAGTATTTCGAGAACACATATGACTAACATGACAGGCACGATCAAGCGTTTGGTAAGCGACAAGGGTTTCGGTTTCGTTGCGGCGACCGATGGCAACGAGTACTTCTTCCACCAGTCGGCGGTCGTCGACGCGCAGTTCGATCAGCTGCGCGAAGGCCAGGCCGTGACGTTCAACACCGGCCAGGGCCCCAAGGGTCCGCGCGCCGAGAACGTTCGCCTCGCGTAAGATTGCGCGGTTTACACAACCGGCTCCCGGGCTCACGCCTGGGAGCCGGTTTCTTTTTGTACGGCCGGATTCCGCTACTATCCCGGCATGCGCAGAATCCCACTGGTGGTCGTCGCCCTGATCGCGACCGCCGCCTGCGGCCGCTACGTCGACTACACCCCCACCTCGGGCCAGCCCGGCAAGGACATGGTCTGGGTGCCCACGCCGGAAGACACCGTCGAGATGATGCTCAACCTGGCGAACGTCACCGCCACCGACTACGTGATCGACCTGGGCTCCGGTGACGGCCGGTTCATCATCGCCGCCGCGCGGCGTGGCGCTCGCGCCCTCGGCATCGAATACAACGGCGACCTCGTCCGGCTGTCCCGCGAACGCGCCAGACAGGCCGGCGTCAGCCGCCGTGCGCAATTTCGCGAAGCCGACATCTTCAAGACGGACTTTTCGCAGGCGACGGTCCTCACCCTCTTCATGCTGCCGGACCTGATGCTGAAGATCCGGCCGCAGATTCTGGCCATGCGGCCGGGCACGCGGGTCGTCTCCAACACGTTTGAGATTGGTGGCGACGAATTCGGCCACGAAGAGCCCGCGTGGGAGCCGGACGAGACGCAGCGAGTGACGACGGACTGCGCGTCATGGTGCGTGGGCCATCTCTGGATTGTGCCGGCCCGCGTGGACGGCGCCTGGAATCTGCACGGCACCACCGTGACGTTGACGCAACAATTTCAAATGCTCTCGGGCACCATGGGACCAACGCCGGTCACAGGCCGCGTGCGGGGCACGTCCGTCACGTTGTTTGTCGGGTCGCGCACCTATTCCGGCGCGCTCAGCCCCGACGGCACCACCCTGTCCGGTGTCGACTTCACCGCCACGCGGACTCGTTAAGCAGACTGCGGCAAAGTTCACCGGGAGGCACGGAGGTTCTTATTGTCCCGCCCCAGAAAAGAAAATCCTCCGCGTCTCCCTGTAGAACCGCTCTTCTCGGTGCCTCCTGTTCACGGCATCGGCAAGGCGGGGTCGGCGTTGAAGTTGAGCGCCGACTTTGCCCCGCCTTCAAGGCGGCGCAGCCCGGCGGCGGCAATCATCGCCGCATTGTCGGTCGAGAGCGACAGCGGCGGCACAAACACCGGAAGCCCCTCGGCCACACCACGCGTGAGCGCGTCGGCACGCAGTCGACTGTTCGCCGACACGCCACCGGCAATCCCCACACTGCGCGCGCCCAGCGCCGCGGCGGCCGCAAACGTGCGATCCACCAGGGTCTCGACCACAATGCGCTGAAAACTCGCGCAGAAGTCGTTGACCTCCTCGTCGGTCATCGGACCCGCATCCTGCCGCTGCTGCAGCAGGCGCACGGCGGCACTCTTGAGTCCTGAAAAACTGAACTCGGTCATCCCTTCCAGATGCGGCTTGGATCGCGACGGGCCGGTGAATCGCGGGCGCGGCAGCGCCACCGCCTGATCGTTGCCGAGCTTCGCACGCCGATCGACGACCGGACCTCCGGGATACCCGAGGCCGAGCAGGCGCGCCACCTTGTCAAACGCTTCTCCCGCCGCATCGTCGCGTGTCCGGCCCACGAGCCGGTAGACACCGAGGGCCGGGACTTCATAGAGACTTGTGTGGCCGCCGGAGACGACGAGCACGACGGCTGGGAGCGGAATCGGGCCGTGTTCGAGCCAGATGGACTCGATGTGCCCGGCCAAGTGATGCACCGGCACGATCGGCTTCGCCAGCGAAAGTGCGGCCGCCTTCGCATAGGACACCCCGACGAGCAATGCGCCCACCAGCCCCGGCCCCTGTGTCACGGCCAACGCATCAATATCCGACCATCCGCATTCGGCGGCCTCCAGGGCGCGGTCGACGACGCCGCAGATGTCGCGCAGGTGCTGGCGTGACGCCAGTTCGGGCACCACGCCGCCCCACTCGCGATGAATGGCCGTCTGCGACGCAATGATGTTCGAGCGCACCGCCCACGGCTTCGCCGCATCGCCGGTGGTGGCCACCACGGCCGCCGCCGTTTCGTCACACGAGGTTTCAATCCCGAGGATCTTCATGGGCGCAGGCTCGCGTCGTACGGGGCGCGCGCAATGCCCCGTTCAGTGACGATCCCCGCAATCAACCGGTGGGGCGTCACGTCAAACGCCGGATTCCAGACACTCGCGCCATCAGGCACCACCTGGGCGCCGCCAACATGAGTGATCTCTTTGGCGCTGCGTTCCTCGATCGGGATCCCGGCGCCATCAGGCGTACTGAGATCGATGGTCGATCGCGGGGCGGCCACATACACCGGCACGCCATGCGCGTGCGCCATCATCGCGAGGGTATACGTCCCCACCTTGTTCGCCACATCACCGTTCGCCGCGATGCGATCCGCTCCGACGATGACGAGATCAACTCGATGGTCGCGCAGCAGCAGTCCCGCCATCGAATCGGTGATCACGGTGGTGGGGATCCCCTCCCTGGTCAATTCCCACGCGGTGAGACGCGCGCCCTGCAGGAACGGGCGCGTCTCGTCGGCAAACACCTGCGCCACTTTGCCCTGCGCCGCGGCCGATCGAATCACGCCCAGGGCGGTGCCGTAACCAGCCGTCGCCAGCGCTCCCGCATTGCAATGCGTGAGGATACGCGCGCCCTGCGGCACCACGCCGGCACCGGCGTCGCCGATCGCGCGGCAGGACGACACATCCTCATCGTGAATCGCGTCGGCTTCCCGACGCAACCGGTCCGCGAGTTCCGCGGGCGACTCCCCTGCCAGCGCCCCCACGCCGAAGGCCTGCTTCATGCGGGCAGTCGCCCAGAACAGATTCACGGCGGTCGGGCGTGTCGCCGCCAGCAGGTCGCACGTCTGGTTGAACTCGACGGTGAATTGCCGGGTGCCGGTCGCCTTGCTGCGCTTCATGCCGGCGGCGATCCCCATCGCCGCGGCGACACCGATCGCCGGCGCTCCGCGGATCACCATGGTCGTGATCGCTTTGGCGACGTCCTTCGCGGTCCGGCAGCGGACGTAGATCTCCTGCGCCGGCAGCTTGCGCTGGTCGATCATGACAATGTCGTCGAGGTCCCAGGCGATCGTCGGCAGCATCAGAGCGAGTGACGGTCAAACGGCATCGGGAACAATGCCGCCAGTGGTGTTGTGGAGGTCACGGTGGTGAGGTTGGCCATGATGACCGGGATGTCGCCGCAGTACTCCCAGAGCAGCTGCCGGCAGGGTCCGCAGGGCGGGGTCGGCGCAGCGGTGTCGGCGACCACGGCGATCCGGGTGAACGCGCGATGCCCGTCGGACAACGCCTTCAGCAACGCGACCCGCTCCGCACACGTCGTCAGACCATAGGAGGCGTTTTCGATGTTGCAGCCGGAGATGATGTGGCCGTCGGCCGTCTCGAGCGCCGCCCCGACCAGGAAGTGCGAATACGGGGCAATGGCGCGGTCGCGCGCCTGTCGCGCGGCGGCGACCAGAGCCTCGAGGGACTCAGAGCCGCTCAAGGATGCCCTCCAGCAGTCCGATGAACGCTCCGCGCACGCGTCGCGCGGTCTCCATGACTTCGTCGTGCACCAGCGGCTGCGGCAACACGCCGGCGGCCGGGTTCGTGATGCACGAAATGCCCAGCACCTCCATGCCCTGGTGCCTGGCCACGATCGCCTCCGGCACGGTGGACATGCCGACCGCATCGGCGCCGAGCGTGCGAAACGCCCTGATCTCGGCAGGGGTTTCATAACTCGGCCCGCACACCGCGACATACACGCCGTGCTCAAGCGGCAGTCCCAGCGCTGCGGCCGTGGTGTCAGCGAGCGCACGCAACCGCGACGAATAGACCTCCGACATGTCGGGAAACCGCGCACCGAACCGTTCGTCGTTGGGGCCGATCAGCGGATTAATCCCCATGGCGTTGATGTGATCGTCAATCACCATCAGGGCGCCGGTCGAGAAGCGCGTGTTGATCCCGCCTGCGGCGTTGGTCAGCACGACGTGCTTCACGCCCAGTTGTCCCAGCACCCGCATCGCAAACGTGGCCACGGTCAACGGATGCCCTTCGTAATAGTGCGCGCGTCCCGCCAGCGCCAGCACCCGGCGGCCCTTCGAGGACCCGGCCACCACGGTGCCGGCATGCCCCACAACCGTGGCACGCGGCCAGTGTGGAATGTCCTGGTACGGCACGGTCACCGCATCGGTCAGTCCCGTCGCAAAATCCCCCAGGCCTGACCCGAGGACCACGGCGACGTCCGGCACGTCGCCCAGCCGGGCGCGCAGAAACGCCGCAGCCTCAGCACTCTGTTCAAACATCGACATCAGTCACGGTTCCTAGAGAAGCATCGACGCAATCGACGCATTGATGACGGTCGCCAGAAATCCCCCCAGCAACGCGAGCCCCCCGAGGCGGGCCAGGTCGCCGCGACGTTCCGGTGCCATGGCCCCGATGCCGCCAAGCTGGATGCCGATTGAGGCGACATTCGCAAACCCCGTCAGCGCGTAGGTGGCGAGCACGTATCCCTGCGGACTCAGGGTGTCGCGATACTCCGTGGTCAGCTTGACGTACGCCACAAACTCATTCGCCATGAGTTTGGTGCCCAGCAGATCGGCAATGGCCGGCACGTCGGCCATCGGCACGCCCATCAGAATCGCCGCCGGCGCAAACACCTTGCCGAAGACGGCGGCCAATGTGAGGCCCGGCTGCACGGCGCCGAGCATGTAGTCAAACAGGGCGATGAAGGCGAGGAACGCAATCAGCATCGCCGCCACATTGATGGCCAGCGTCGTCCCGTCGGATGCACCGGCTGCGGCGGCATCGACCGCGTTGGCGTGTGTGCGTTCGACCTTCGTGCGCACCTCGCCCATCGTGTCCGGCACTTCGGTTTCCGGCATCAGGATCTTCGCGAGATACAGACCACACGGCGCGGCCATCACGCTGGTCGTGAGAATCGCCACCGGGTCGGCGCCGAGCGTGATGTACACCGCCATGACGCCACCGGAGATCGTGGCCATGCCGCCGATCATCATGGCGAGCAGCTCCGACTGCGTCATCTTCGGCACATACGGCTTGACGATGATCGGCGCCTCGGTCTGTCCCATGAAGACGTTGGCCGACGCGGCGAGCGTTTCGGCGCCGCTCGTCCGCATCAGATACATCATCGCCTTCGCCATCACGCGCACAATGAACTGCAGGACGCCGAAGTAGTAGAGGACGGTGAAAAACGACGACACGAAGATGATCGTCGGCAAGGCGACAAAGGCGAAGACGAACCCGCCCGGAAACACTTTCTCCATCACCACCGGGTCGGCCAGACCGCCGAACACAAACGTGGCCCCGGACGTGGTGAACTCCAGGAACTGCTTGACGACGCTGGAGACCCAGGAGAAGAAGGCGTAGCCCGGGCGCCAGCCGTTGATTTCAAACTTGAGAATGAACAGCGCCAGCCCCCACTGCAGTGCGAGCCCCCATCCGACCGTCCGCCAGCTCACCGCAGACAATTTGCTGGAAAACGACGCGACCACCAGCAGGAACACCACGATGCCCAGTGCGCCGCGCACCATCGGCGACAACACATTGGCGGCGAGGACCACGGCGGTCCCCAGCACCACGGCGGCGATCGCCACCATCACACGAAGTCGTTGGTCGGTTGTCGGGCCTGTCATCAGGGCTGCTCCTGCGCACGAATCGTTTCGAGAATAAGTGGGCGCGGCGCCGGGGCCGCGTCCGAGATGTCCACCGCGGTCGTCAGACGCGCCAGCGCCGCATCCCGCCTGGCCGCATCACGATAGATCACCCGCAACACCGCGTCACCCTCGCGCACCTCGGTGCCTTCAGGGGCCAGCACGTCGATCCCAACGCCCGGGTCGATGATGCCGTCCACATGATCGCGCCCCGCCCCCAGCACCACCGCCGCGTGTCCCACGGCGCCGGCATCAAGCTTCGACACAAAGCCCGAGCGGGGTGCGGGGATCATCCGCTCGTGATCGGCCATCGGCATCAGCGAGGGATCGTCGATCACGCGCGGGTCGCCGCCCTGCGCCGACAGGATATCCGCGAACTTCTGCAGGCCGCGTCCACTCGTGAGGGCGTTGCGAATCTGCTCCTCGGCGTCGTGCTCGCCCGCGGCCCCCGCCATGACCAGCATGCGCGCCGCCAGATGCACGGACAACGACTCCAGATCCGCCGGCCCCTGCCCCTTCAGCGTGGCGATGGCCTCATGCACCTCGTTGGCGTTGCCGACCGTCCGTCCGAGCGGCGTGTCCATCCGGGTCAGGAACGCCTCGGTCCGCACACCGCTTCGAGTTGCGATGCCCACCAACCACCGCGCCAGCTCACGGGCGTCGTCCACGCGCGCCATGAAACCGCCCGACCCGACCTTCACGTCCATCACCAGGGCACCGATGCCTTCGGTGACCTTCTTCGACAGGATCGATGACGAAATCAGCGGAAGGCTCTCGACAGTCGCAGTGGCATCGCGGAGCGCATAGAGCCGCCGATCGGCGGGCGCCACGTCGGCCGTCTGGCGAATCAGGACACAGCCGGTCGCGACGAGCGCGGTCCGCATCTCTGCCAATGAGAGATCCGTCCGGAAGCCCGGAATCGCCGCCAGCTTGTCGAGGGTCCCTCCGGTGTGGCCCAGGCCGCGGCCGGACATCATCGGCACCAGCGCCCCGCAGGCAGCCGCCAGAGGGGCGAGAATCAGGGACGTCTTGTCGCCGACGCCACCCGTGGAGTGTTTGTCCACGGCGACACCGCCCGCGAAGCTGCCCTGGATATCCGACCAATCAAGGCGGACGCCGGACCCGATCATCGAGTGCGTGAGATGGGTGGCTTCGTCGAGGGTCATCCCGCGCAGGAGGATGGCCATGAGGAGCGCGGACACCTGATAGTCGGGCCAGGACCCGTCGGTCACGCCGGCCACGAAGGCGTCGATCTCCCCGCGCGTCAGCACCCGGCCGTCCCGCTTGGCGCGGATGATGTCGAGCGCTCGCATGCAGCGCCAAGTATATTGGACTTGTGACCGAGACGGCCCGTGTCCTCCTCACTGCCGGCCTGGTGTCTGCCGTGGCGCTGACGGTGTTCACCTGGCGCCTGACGCGTGCGGCCTCCGCGTCACCGGAGCGGCTGGTCGCCCAGCTGCATCTGTCGCAGTGGGCGGCCCTCGTGTTGGCGGTGCAGGGCGCCGTGGCGATCGGCCTTGCCGTCAGCGGCGAGACGGCACCGATGGCCCGGTTTGATGCCGCGCTGGGTCTGCTGCCAATCGCCGCAGCGGTGCTCGTGCTCCGGTGTGAACCGGTGCAGGCGCTGCAGGTGGCCGCCATTGCCCTCGGCGTCCACGCCGGCATCGCCTTCGTCCACCGTCCCGGTATCCTGGAGCCGGACCTTGCGCCCGCGTGGTTCTGGCTGGGACAGGCGACGTACTCCCTTTACATCGCGACACTATGCTCGGTGAGTTGCCGGAAGTGAAGCAGAAAGACAAGAGGTTCTCCCATGGGTGTTCGTCTGCTCGTCGTCGCCGCGTTGCTGGCCCTGATCTCTCCGCTCGCGGCACAGCACGAGCCGCCGCGTCTGGTGGTGGTGCTGGTCGCCGATCAATTCCGCGCAGACTATCCGACGCTCTACGGTCACCAATGGACACGGGGGCTCCGCCGGCTCTTTGACACGGGTGCCGTGTTTCCCCTCGCCGAATACCCCTATGCCCTGACCGTCACGTGTGCAGGCTACGCCACGATCGCCACGGGTGCCCTGCCGGAGACCCACGGCATGGTCGGCAACGAGTGGTACGACCGCAGGCTGGGCAAACAGGTCCGGTGCACGGAAGACGCGTCGGCCACCTCTGTTCCGTTGGACGGCGGCCCAGGCGCCGAGCGGCACGGTCCCGGGTACCTGCGAGTCAACACGCTGGCCGATGAACTGCGCGCGCAGCGGGAGCGACCATCCACGGTGGTGAGCCTGTCGCAAAAACCCCGCAGCGCCATCACGATGGCCGGCCGGCCCGGCCCCTCGACCTACGTCGTCTGGATCGAAGGCAACGGCTCGTGGGCAACCTCCTCCGCGTACACGCCGACGGCATGGCCCGCCGTGAACCGATGGGCCGTCAAGCACCCCATCAGCGCGGACTACGGCCGCATATGGGATCGCCTGCTGCCGGTGGATCAGTACCGCTTCGTGGACGATGCGCCCGGTGAAGCCGAACCGCGCACATTCCCCCATCGACTGGTGAGCCCGAACGGTGTGCCCGACAGTGCGTTTGCCACCACCTGGTCCCGGTCACCGGTGAGCGATGCCGCCCTCGGCACGCTTGCGCAACGGCTGGTCACGGATCTGAAGATGGGTCAGACGCCGGGGGGCACCGACTATCTGGCCATCAGCTTTGCCGCACTTGATCATGTCGGGCACCGGTTCGGTCCGCACAGCCATGAGGTGCAGGACACCCTCGCGCATCTCGACCGGACCCTCGGCGCGCTGCTGACCATGCTGGACGAGACCGTCGGGCGGGACCAGTACGTGGTCGCGTTTTCGGCGGATCACGGCGTGTCGCCGCTCCCCGAACGTATGGGACTTGGGACCCCGGCGGCCGGTCGCTACACGACCGCGAACATGCGCGCCGTGATCGAGACGGCGCTGACGCCTTTCCTCGGCGAAGGGCCTCATGTGCTGACGTCCGTCGGAGCGAACGTCTATCTGCAGCCGGCTGCACTGGACGGTCTGCGCCGGCAGCCGTCTGCGCGTGCAGCGCTGCGCGACGCGCTGACGAGCATGCCCGCAATCGACCGCGTGTATTTTGCCGATGAACTGTCGGCGCGCGGGACAACCGACGATGTGGTCCTCCGGATGGCGCGACGGAGTTATTTCCCCGGCAACAGCGGCGATCTGATGCTCATCCTGTCGCCGTTCTGGATGGCGCAGTCCACCTCGAGCATGACCACACACGGCACGCCGTGGGGCTACGACACCCGGGTGCCGGTGCTGTTTGCGGGCGCGGGCATCACGCCGGGCCGGCACCTGGATCCGGCGAGCCCGGCCGACATCGCGCCGACACTCGCGGCGGTGCTGGGCCTGACGTTGACGCGGGTGGATGGCCATCCCCTGACACCGGCCCTCCGATCGGGGAAGTAGAATCCGGCGTGCATGCCGGCCACCGAGTTCTCGCGACGCGTGTTGCGCGTCCTGCGACGGATTCCGGCGGGTCGCGTGGCGACCTACGGCGATGTCGCAGCGCTGGCGGGACGTCCGGGGGCCGCGCGGGCCGTGGGACAGATCATGCGCCGGGCTGACGAACCGGGCCTCCCCTATCATCGCGTCGTGGCCGCCGGTGGCCGGATCGGCGGATTCGGTCGATCCCCGCAGCTCAAGGCGCAATTGCTGACGGCCGAAGGGCTGGTCGTGCGGCGCGGCCGCATCCTGGAATTCCGCCGCGTACGCCTCAGCCCGTGAACTCCCCGGGGAGCCTCCTCGTCTTGTCTGTGCAAAGCAACGTCCAATCCCCATGTCCTCGTCTAACCCTCTGAACGCGCCCACTGCCCCCCACGCCGATATGGCGCTGGCCGAGCGGTGTCGATCGGGGGCTCCGGGGGCGTTCGAAGAGTTGTACCGGCTGCACTCGCCGCGCCTGTTCGGCCTGGCGTGTCGCATGGTCGGGCGCACGGATGCGGAGGACCTGCTGCAGGAGATTTTCCTGACGGCGCACCGCAAGTTGGGGCTCTACAAGGGCGATTCCTCGTTGGGGACGTGGCTCTTCAGGCTCGGCACGAATCTGTGTCTCGATTTCCTGCGCAGCCGTGCGAACCGCTCGGCCCAGGTGACCGATTCGTACGACGCGGAAGGTTCGACGATGCCGGTCGGGGGACGAGGGCCGATTCTCGGCGTGGTCGATCGGCTCGACCTTGAGCGGGCGGTGGCAGAGTTGCCTGACGGATGCCGTGAGGTCTTCGTCCTGTACGATGTGGAAGGGTTTGAACACCGTGAGGTCGGCGCGATGCTGGGTATTTCGGACGGCACATCCAAGTCGCAGTTGCACAAGGCGCGTCTGCGCCTGCGCGACTACCTTTCGGCGTCCCAGGGAGGATCGCGATGACATGTCATGACGCGCTCGCCCACCTGAGTGACTATCTCGATCGCACGCTGGACGCCGGTACCCGCGCGGCCGTGGACATTCATCTGCAGTCGTGCGACTCGTGCAAGGCACTGGCGACGGATCTCGATCGCATCCGCACCACCGCCCACACACTCGGCCCCATTACGCCGCCGGCACACGTGTGGCACAACATCAACTCGCAACTGCGCCGCGAACATCGCCGCGCCGACATGTGGCAGTGGATGGGTCTCGCCGCCGCGCTGCTGCTCGTCACCGCCGGCGTGTATATGGTGGCGCAGCCGGACCCGGCGTCACCACTTGTGACAGCGGACAGCAACGCCTCGGCGCCGCCCACCGTCGAAACCGTGGAGGACACGTTGCGGCGCGCGGAAGCGGAATACGAACGAGCCATTGCGATGCTTGAGAAGGTCGTGCAGGACGGCAATCAGGACGTCTCACCAGAGACACTCGCAACGCTGCAACGGAATGTGACGACGATTGACTCGGCGATCGCGGAGAGCCGCGCGGCGCTGACCGACAACCCGGCGAGTCAACCGGCGCGCACCAGCCTCTTTGACGCCTTGCGCAACAAGGTCAACCTCCTGCAGTCCACGGTCGTGCTCATGAACGAGATGCGACAGGGGGATGCGGGCGGCGCGGCGGAAGCCGCAGCCGGACTCGGCAACAAGACTTCGTAGTTCTTCGGAGAGGATCCGTGATGCACGTCTCAATGATTCGATCGGCGCGTTTTATCTTCGGCGGCCTTGCGGCTGTCGCCATCCTCGGTGCGTCGCCGGCCCAGGCGCAGGCACAGCCGATCGATGTGCGCGTCAAGGTCGACACCCAGGCCATTCGCGAAGCCACCGAGGAAATCCGGCGCGCGATGCGCGAGGTCTTCGGGCCGGAATTCCGGATGGAACTCAATCGCGAGTTGTCCTCAGTCACGCGCGAGATTGGCGCCGTCATCGAGCACCTCGCCGACACGCCCTGGGTGGGCGACGGGAACTGGTCACGCTCAGCGCGGCAGCGGAATTTCCCGGCGTCGCAGACCGATCGCGAGACGCGCACGTTTGCCCTTGGCGCGAACGGCGTCTTCGATATCGACAACATCTCCGGGGACATCCGGGTCGTGGCCGGGTCCGGCCGCGACCTCACCATCGAGATCTCGCGTCAGGCACGCGGCCGCACGGAGGCGGACGCCCGCACCGGCTTGTCACGGGTGCGCGTGGAAACCACCCATCACGGCGACCGGGCCACGGCTCGCACGGTGTATCCCAATGAGCGTCAGTCCAACTACAGCGTGACCGTGGACTACGTCATCACGGCGCCGGCCGGCACACGCATCACCGCCAAGACCATCTCGGGTGACGTAACGGTCGGCGCGATCACCGGCGAACTGTCGGTCCACACCACCAGTGGCGACGTGCGGGTCACCGGCGCGACGCAGCTGGTCTCGGCCAAGACCGTCTCTGGGGACATCACGCTGCGCGACACCGGGTCCACCGGCCTGCTGGATGCCGGCACAATGAGCGGTGATGTGACCGCGACCAATGTGCGGGCGCGGCGGCTGGACATGAGCACCATCAGCGGCACCGTCTCGGCGCTCGGGGTGCAGTCAGGCGACGTGAAACTGCATGCGTTGTCCGGGGATGTGCGATTCGACGGCCCGCTGGAACCGAGGGGCCGCTACGACTTCACGAGCCAGTCCGGCACCGTCCGGCTCGCGCTGGACGGCAAGACCGGGTTCACGCTCGACGCGGGCACGTTTAATGGCGCGGTGAATACGGAACTGCCGCTGCAGGTCACCGGCCTGTCGAATCAGCGGCGCCCGGACCGCAACATGCGCGGCACGTTCGGGGACGGCAGCGCGAGCGTGACCGCCCGCAGCTTCAGTGGAAATGTCGTAATTGTGAAGCGGTAAGGCAGCCTTGAAGGGCTGCCCTCCGTGTTGTCGCGTTACTGGCTGACGACCAGGTGGACGAGATAGTGGTTGCCGCCGCGGTTCGCCCAGATGCGGATGTATTCCGCGCCCTTGAGCAACTCGACCTTGACGCCACCGGCCGCGGGCGCCGTGCCCTTGACGACCTGTTTGACCTCGGCTGACGGAATCACTGACGCGAGTTCGCGTCCCTTGACTGCGCCGCCCTGCACGAACTCCACCCACTTGGCGTTGTCGCCGCCCTGCCCGACCACGGTGGCCACCGGGTCAGCCGATACACGGAGACTGTAGCTGCCGGCCGGCAGCGCCTTGCCGTCGGCCATCACGCCACGCGACAGCCGAACCGTCCCGAGGGTGGTCGCGGTCTGCGCGGCCAGGCTGACCGTCATCACGGCCGTCAGCGCCATCGCCCCTGCCATCATCGAAAGAAGTGCCCTGCGTGTCATCGTTGCCTCCACGACTGTCATTATGCCCTACATGGCCATCAGGTCGAACTGCTCATGGTGCAGCTGCTCATCGGACCGCACCGTCACCGAGCGGCCGACCGTGGCTTCCAGTTCCTTGAACACCCCCCGGCCTTCCTCACGCAGCGCCCGCGCCACTTCGGGATTCACCCGCAGCACCAGGCTGTAGCCGTCGAGGTCTGACGCGACCTTTTTCACTTCCGTGAGGATGTCGTAACAAATGGTGGGACTCGCCTTGATCGTGCCCGTCCCCGAACAGTAGGGGCACGGCTCGGTCAGCAACCGCTCCAGACTGCTCTTCACGCGCTTGCGCGTGACAATCACCAGGCCGAAGTCGTTGACCGCGACGGCCTTCGACGGCGCGCGATCCCGCCGCAGTTCCTGCTCCATCGCGGCCAGCACCTTCTGCCGGTTCTTTTTGTCTTCCATGTCGATGAAGTCGAGCACGATGATGCCGCCCAGGTCGCGCAGCCGCATCTGCCGCGCAATCTCCTTGGCCGCCTCAAGGTTCGTCTTCACGATCGTGTCTTCGAGGCGCCCTGCGCTCTTTTTGCCGACATACCGTCCCGTGTTGACGTCAATCGCCACCAGCGCCTCGGTCTGGTTGATGACAATGTAGCCGCCGGACTTGAGCCAGACCTTGCTGCGCAACGCCTTGTCGATCTCGGTCTGCACGCCGTACTCGTCGAAGATCGGGTAGTCCTTGCTGTAGTGCTTCACCCGGCCGGCCATCGACGGCATGATGCGGCCCATGAGCGCCACGACCCGCTTGTATTCGGTCTCGTCGTCGATGCGGATGGCCGTGAACTGCTCGGTGAGAAAGTCGCGCAGCAACTTCGCCACGAGGCTTTCTTCGCGATACAAGGCACAGGGCGGGCGCTGCGTGTCCTTCCGGCGCTGGACTTCCGTCCAGACGGACTTGAAGTACTGCAGGTCGCTCAGGATGTCGTCATCCGGACGGTTCACCGCCGCGGTGCGGATGATCACGCCACCGGGCAGCCCCGACTCCTCCTTGAACTTCTGGACAATGGCGCGCAGGCGGCGGCGCTCCTCGCGTGATTCGATCTTCCGCGACACGCCGATGTGCTCAACCGTCGGCATGTAGACCAGGAACCGGCCGGGCAACGAGATGTGCGACGTGATGCGGGCGCCCTTGGTGCCGAGCGGCTCCTTGACGACCTGCACCACGACCTCCTGCCCTTCCTTGAGCAGGTCTTCGATCTTGGTGTCCGGAGGTGTGCGATCGCGATCACGGCCGCCGCGACGTTGGCCGCCACCCGGCTGGGCAGACTGGGCCGGCTGGGCTGCCAGGGCCGGCTGGACGGATGGGCTGGTGGGCGGCTCATCCTCGATTGGCGCGGCCACGTCGGCCGGCCCGTCCGGTACGGCGGCGGTGACACGGGCTTCGGCGTGCGCCAGTGCTTCGATATCCCCGTCAGGCCCGGCGTCGGACACAGCCACCGGCTCGATGCCGGGATCGTCCTCGTCCTCAAGGCTTTCGGCCGTGGGATCGATGACGTCGGTCACATACAGGAACGCATCCCGTTCGAGCCCGAGGTCTACAAAGGCGGACTGCATGCCCGGCAAGACCTTCGAGACCCGGCCTTTGTAGATGTTGCCGACCACGCCCCGCGAGTGTTCGCGTTCAATAAAAACTTCAACCACCTGATCGTCCTCGAGAATCGCCACACGGGTTTCGTGCGGGGTCGAGGAGATCACCATCTCCTTGTTCATGGAGTTGTGCCTCTAATTCGTAAACCGCCTCATTCGCACATTGAGAATGAGGCCAAACCCGGCGAGCGTCGCCACCAGCGACGACCCGCCATAACTCATCAATGGCAGGGTCAGCCCCTTCACGGGGACCAAGCCTGCCTGCATAGTGATGTTGTACACCACCTGAAACGTAAACCAGGACACGATCCCCACCACGAGGAACGCGCCCACCCGGTCTTTGGCCAGCTTCGCCGCCTCAAGACTGCGCATGACCACAAACAAATACAGCCCGAGTACGAGGATCACCCCGAAGAACCCGTGTTCTTCGGCCAGCACGGCAAACACGAAGTCATTGTGGGCCTCGGGCAGGAACCGGTAGGCGCCCTGGGTCCCCTGCCGGAAGCCCTTCCCGAACAGCCCTCCGGAGCCGACCGTGATCTTGGCCTGGATTTGTTGCCAGCCGGCGCCCCTGGGGTCACGCTCGGGATTGAGGAACGTAATGACGCGCCCCTTCTGGTAGTCCTCGAGGCCCCACATCCAGACGACCGGCGACAACAGCACCACGGCCAGCAGCCCGACGCCGACCCAGCGCAGCGGGAGTCCGGCCAGGTAAATCACGCCGAAATACACGGACGTCAACGTGACGGCGGTGCCAAAGTCCGGCTGAAAGAAGATCAACCCGATCGGCACGGCCACCACCACCCCGCCCCACGCCAGGTCTGCGAGTGAGCGGGCATTCCGGCGTCCATCACCAAACCACATCGCCAGCATCAGGGCGACGCCAAGGCGGGCGAACTCAGAGGGCTGCAATGAGCCCACGCCGAGATCGATCCACCGGCGGGCCCCCTTCGCCACCACGCCAAAAAACAACACGGCGATCAGCGCCGCGATCACCGCGAGATAGACCAACACCGACCGCTGGGCAAGTGTGCGGTAATCCACCAACAGGCAGCCGGCCAGTGCCGCAAGACCGATGGGCACGGCGTACAACTGCCGCCAGAATTCGGGGCCGGGCGCATTCGCCCCGATGTTCCCGGTCACGGAATAGATGGTCGCGAGCCCGATCAGGGTCAGCCCCAGGACGGCCGCCAGCAGCGGCCAGTCGAGGTGCGGCAACACGCGGCGATCGACGATCACCGGACGCCGCTTCCACTCGCAGGGCCCGCTGGGGTTGAGCGGGTCAGGGCAGGTGGTGTGGGTGGTGCGGGTGCGAGCTTCGGGAGTGGACGGCCTTCCTTCTTCGCGAAGTACGTGTTCATCACGTGACGCACAATCGGCGTCGCGGCACCGCTGGATGCACCGTGCTCCACAAACACGACGCCGGCCACTTCGGGATTGTCCTTGGGCGCAAAAAACACGAACCAGCCGTGGTGGCGCAAATCACGCGTGGTGCGACCGGCGACCGCCTTGGCCGCGTCCAGCGAGATGACCTGTGCGGTGCCCGTCTTGCCGGCGATGTCATAGCCGGCGATCTGCGCGCCTCGGGCGGTGCCGGTCGGTGCATTGACCGCCATCCACAACCCGTCGCGGACCGCGTCGAGCATGTCAGGCGCCAGCGTCACCGGCGGCACCACGGTCGTGCCCTGCGTGGGTTCCCAGCCCGCGCCGTTATCCACGGCGCGGATGGCATGTGGCGTCACCAGCGTCCCGCCATTGGCGATCGTGGCCATCATGCGGGCGAGCGCCACCGGCGTCACCGTGACGTATCCCTGCCCGATCGCCACAGAAATCGTGTCGCCGGGATACCACCGTTCGTTGAACCGGCGCCGCTTCCAGGCCTCGGATGGAATGACGCTTTCATCCTCGGCCGGCAGGTCGATACCGGTCCGGCCGACCAACCCCAGTCGTTCCGCCCACTTGTGAATGGTGTCGACCTTCAACATCTCACCGAGCGTGTAGAAGTAGACGTTGCACGAGTGCATCAACGCCTCGCGCAGATTCTGCCGGCCGTGGCCCCCCGCGCGATGACACGCAAACGAGTTGCCGTAAATCGTCTTGCTGCCGGCGCAGTTGAACGTCGTCTCCGGGGTGATCAGCCCCTCCTCAAGCGCGGCCAGCGCCATCACGATCTTGAAGGTGGAGCCCGGGGCGTAGGTGCCCTGCACCGTCCGGTTGCGCAGCGGCTTGAGCGGATCGCCCAACAGCGCCTGCCACTTCGACGGCTCGATCCCGCTCGCAAACTCATTGGGATCGTAGGACGGCACACTGGCCATGGCGAGGACCTCCCCCGTGCGCGGATCCAGAAACATGCCCGACCCGTTGAACCCCTTGCTGCGGAACGCCTCTTCAAGCGCCCGCTGCATGTCGGCATCAATCGTCAGTTGCACCCGCTTCCCGTCAACAGGCTCCTGGTGCTCCAGTTCCTCGATTTCACGGCCGCGGCTGTTCACCACGACAAACCGGTTGCCGTTCTCTCCAATGAGCAATTCGTCGTACACCTGCTCCACGCCGGCCTGACCGACGATGGCCCCGGGCTGGAGCCCCGGCCGCAGTTGCGACTTCTGCACCTCCCCGACATACCCGAACAGATGCGCAGCCAGCCCCGCGTCTGGATACCGTCGGGTGGGCACCTGCTCCACGACGACACCCGGCAATTCGAGCGCGCGTGCGAGCACGGACGCCACCTGGGCCTCGGTCGCGTTCTCGATCACGGGAATCGGCCGGAACGACGGTTCGTTCATGCGGCGCTTGACGGCCGCGCGCACGCTGGCCTCGTCCACCGCCGTGATCGCCGCGAGGCGGACCAGCACGCCTTCAAGATCGCCGCCGGTCTGCTCACGGACCACCGCAATACGAAACACCCGGCGATTCTGCACGAGCACTTCCCCGTGACGATCGAACAGGACGCCGCGCGGGGCGCGCAACTCAATCGTGCGCATGTGGTTGTTTTCGGCCCGCTCGAGGTACTCCTGGTGCTGCAGCACCTGCAGCGTCCAGAACGCGACGCCGAACAGGACAAACAGCAGGACGATGCCGACGCGGAACCCGAGGAGCCGCGACTGCAGGCTCTGACGATCTTCGTAGGCTCCAGGAGTCAGCATGAGGTCACCACCGGCGTTTGCTCAACGAGGGCCGACGCAGTTCACGCGTCTGACGCATCGCGCCGGGGACCCACTCGGTGGCCTTGAACGCGACCAGTCCGGCACATCCGTTGAGCCCCGTTTCCATCAGCATAGCCATCCACCCGCCGTCTGACCACCGCTGATCCGCCAGCGCCAGCAACGACACCACCAGCAACCGGTGTCCGATGGTGACCACCGCGACGGTCGCGACACGCCCCGCGGCGCTCGACACGACGAACTGCGCTCCGGCCACGCCGGCCGCCAACCCAGCCACCGTCTTGGCCAGGCCGCCGACACCGATGATGTCACCCGACAGGGCGTCCTGCACCAGACCACCGAGGGTGCCGGCCCACATCCCGGCGATCGGCCCCCACGACAACGCGACAAACACGACCGCCACGAGCACCAGGTCGAACACCCAGCGATCGCCGACGGCAAACCGCGCCAGGGCCATCTGCAGCACCAGGCCAACCGTTACGACAAGCAGCACCCGCGTCAGATTCACGGCTGCGGCTCCCCGCCGGCGCGTGCCGGCCGCGCGAGCACCACCAGCACCACATCCAGACGCGTGAAGTCCACGGCCGGCCGCACCCGCAGATCGCTGTACACGCCCGACCCCCGCACAGCGCGCTCAACCGTCCCGATCACAAATCCCCTGGGGTAGATGCCGTCAAGGCCCGACGTCAACACCCGCTCCCCGACCGCGACATCATGCAGCACGTCGACGTACTCCATCTCAAGCGGCGGATCGCCGGCGCCACCCAGCACCATGCCCACGGCCAGTGACGTCTCGGTCACCGCAGCGGCCGCCGCCTGGCGACCGATCAACAGTTGCACTTGCGCGGCATGCTGCGTAGGCCGGCCGAACACACGGCCGATCACGCCCTGCTGTCCAATCACCGCCATGTCCAACTCGATGCCGTCCGCCGTGCCGCGATCGATGGTAATCATGTTCGCGCCTGGCGCGGGACTGCCGGCGATCACGCGGGCCGCCAGCGTCGTCGCCACCAGACTCTGCTGCAGACGCAACACGCCTTCAAGTTCCTGGGTCTGGCTGACGATGGCCGCCTGTGACTGCACCAGGCCCTCCAGTTCCAGCACGCGCTTCTGCAGCGAATCGTTCTCGGCCTCCACGCCGCGCAGCGCGACATAGTTCGACCAGATGGACCCGCCGACGTCGGCCATCCCTGACGTCAGCTGTTGCATGGAGGCGAACACGCTGAACGCGCCGGCCTGCACCAGCGGCAGGCCGCTCTTCGACTGCACCTGCGCTGAAATCAGCAGCATGTGACCGAAGGTCAGCAGCAGAAACAGGACGAACGTCCGGCGGACACTGGCCAAGCGATCAATCCAGCGAGATCTTTCTCAGCAGTTCGAAGTTCGACAGCATCTTGCCTGTGCCGAGCACCACGGTCGACAGCGGGTCTTCCGCCGTGACGACCGGCAGACCAGTCTCTTCGCGGAGGCGCTTGTCGAGGTTCTTGAGCAACGCACCGCCACCAGTCACCACGATGCCGCGGTCGACAATGTCGGCGGAGAGTTCGGGCGGCGTGCGCTCCAGGGCCACACGGATGGCGTCCACGATCACGTTCACCGTTTCCGCAAGAGCCTCGCGGATTTCCTCGTCGGTGATCGTGAACGTCTTCGGCACCCCTTCAATCAGGTGCCGGCCCTTGATCTCCATCGTCAACCGCTCATCGAGCGGATACGCGGATCCCAGTTCCATCTTGATCTGCTCCGACGTGCGCTCGCCGATCAGCAGGTTGTACGTCTTCTTGATGTACTGGATGATCGCTTCATCCATCTCGTTGCCGGCGACCCGAATCGCCTTGCTGTAGACGATGCCGGCGAGCGAAATCACGGCGATGTCGGTCGTGCCGCCGCCGATATCCACCACCATGTTGCCCGAGGCGTCCTCGATGGGCATGCCGGCGCCGATGGCCGCTGCCATCGCTTCCTCCACCAGATAGACCTCGCTGGCCTTGGCGCGGTAGGCGCTGTCCTTGACCGCGCGTTTTTCGACCTGCGTGATCTCGGACGGCACGCCGATGACAATGCGGGGCCGCACCCACATGGTGCGGTTGTGCGCCTTCTTGATGAAGTGCGCCAGCATCTTCTCGGTGACCTCGAAGTCGGCGATGACGCCGTCCTTCATTGGTTTGATTGCGACGATGTTGCCGGGCGTGCGCCCAAGCATTTCCTTCGCCTCACGGCCGACGGCCTCGACCCGGCCGGTGATCTTGTTGATCGCGACGATCGACGGCTCGTTGACGACAATACCCCTGCCCCGCGCATAGACACACGTATTGGCCGTGCCGAGATCGATGGCGAGGTCGCTTGAAAACAATGAAAACAGTGATCGGAAGTTCAATGTGACTCCTGTGTCAATTCAGTTCGTCGAAGCAGGCCCCCGCCGGCAATGTAGATGCCGTTGCGGCCCGCTTCCTTTACCCGATACATGGCAGCATCCGCCGCCTGCAAGACCCCATCCGCCGTCTGCCTCGCGGCGGGCAGCGTCGCGACGCCAATCGACGCCGTCAGGCGGCTGCCGGGGCCGCGATCGGCGAGAAACACATACCGCGCAATCCGTTCCAGCAGGCGCACGGCGACCTCGCGCGCGCCGTCCTCCTCCGTTTCGGGCAGGACGATGGCGAATTCATCGCCGCCGAAGCGCGCCACCAGGTCGGTCTCGCGTGCGCTGCCCCGGATCACCGCCGCCGCTTCGACCAGCGCCCGGCTGCCGAGCAGGTGGCCGTGTGCGTCGTTGATCTTCTTGAACCCATCCAGGTCCACAAACAGCAGCGACAACGGCCGGCTGCTGCGCACGGCGCGTTTGACTTCCTTCCGCAACACCTCGTGCAGGTAGCGCGAGTTGTACAACTGCGTCAGGTCGTCGGTCACCGAGAGCGCCTCGGCCCGCACGACACGCAGCGCGTGCGCCAGCGCAAAGGCCGCCGGCTCGACCAGCCGGCTGACAGCGGCGCGCAGCGCGGGGGGCCACCGCGGCACTCGGCGCGACCGCCCGTGATCCACGCCCACCAGCACTCCCACGATAGCCCCGTTGGCCACCAAGGGCCAGGCCACCGCGGCAGCTTCGACCGCCTCCCCGATGCGCTTGTCCCCGGCGATACGGTCGGTGGCGTAGGGCTCGGCGGCCTGCACCACCACGTCGGCGATCGCCTCGACGGCCGCCTTCATCATTCCGTCGGTTTCACGACCCGACAACCAGTGGATCTGACCGTCAGACTCGACGGCGACGACCGCCCACAACGCCAGGGGCAGCCAGTCCGCGACACGCGCCACCAGCGCGGATGCCACCGTCGACGGGTCGGTCGATTCATTCACGGCCCGGAGCAGGTCACTGATAACCTCTGCCCGCTTGGCGGTCGCCACCAACTGCGGGGTCGCCTTCTGAATCCGATCGGCAAGGTCGAGGGTCCCGGGCAACCCCAGCGCCCGCTCGACCTCCGGCCACCGCAACGGCACCGTGAGGTGATGCCGGAACCCGAGTGACCGCGACAGATCGGCGAGGTGTCGATCCCCCACGGCCGCATACGACGCAGCTGGCGCTTTGGCCCGCAGCGACGCGACGCGACGACGGTCCAATCCCCCGTCCACGGCAATTTCCCAGAGGATGCCGTCCACACCCTTCGGCGGCACGGCCGCCTCCTGCTGGGACGCAATCGACAGGGCCACGCGTCGCGCGCGGCGCAGCGGCGCGACGTGGCGTTCGACACGTTCCCCGGGCTGTTCGCGATGAAACACGGCACGCGTCAACGTCCCCGGGAGGGGCATGCTGAGCTGAGTTGTCTGGCGTGCGGTTGACGCCGCCTGTCGTCGTCCCGGCATCGTGGTCGGCGTCCCCCAAAAACTGGCCGAAACGGCCCGCCAAAATCCCGGATTATACCACGGCCAAGCCGTTGATTTTGCTGGTACTTGGAGCGACGTGGCATAATGCGTGCTTTCGGACCGTTGGAGAGATCCCGACCATGACAATGCTCGACCGGATGCGCCGCCACAAGGCCTGGCTGAAATGGAGCCTCGGACTGGTGGTCGTCACTTTTGTTCTGTTGTACGTCCCCTCGTTCCTGGACCCCGCCGCGGGCACTGGTGCGAACCCCAATGACGCGATCGCGACCGTGGACGGCCGCCGGATCACCGTCGGCACCTTCCAGCGGCTGTATCAGCAGCAGATGGCCTCGGTGCAGCAGGCCTACGGGGGCCAGCTGACCGCCGACATGATTCAGCAGCTGGGGATCCCCCAGCGCGTCGTGCAGCAGATGATCGACGAGGAAGCGATGATCGTCGAGGCTGCGCGCCTGGACCTCACGGTGACGGACGCGGAACTGCGCGAGCGCATTCTGCGGATGCCGGGCTTTCAGCAGGACGGCCAGTTCATCGGGGACGAACGCTACCGGCAGGTGCTGCAGATGCAGCGTCCCCCGTTGCGCGCCAGCGAGTTCGAGGAACAGCTGCGCAAGAGCCTGATGGCGGAGAAACTCCAGGCAGCCGTCACCGGCTGGGTGCACGTCTCCGACGCCGACGTCGCGCAGGAATATCGCCAGCGCAACGACAAGGTCAAGCTTGAGATGGCGGTGTTGATCGCCGATGCGTTCCGTGAGGGGATCACCCCGACCGACGCCGAGGTGAGCGCCCACTTCGCCGCCAACCAGGAGACGTATCGCGATCCCGAGAAGCGCCGCGTGCGCTACATCTCCATCGACGCCGATGCGCTCCGCACGACGATGACCGCGACGCCCGCCGAGATCGAAGCGCGTTATCGCGACAACATGTCCATGTTCACCACGCCCGAGCAGGTGCGTGCCAGTCACATCCTCTTCAAGACCGAGGGCAAGGACGAAGCCGCGGTCGAAAAGGCGGCGCGGGCGGTGCTCGCGCGTGTTGGCGCCGGGGAGGATTTTGCGGCGCTGGCGAAGCAGTTCTCGGAGGACTCGTCGGCCGAACGCGGCGGCGACCTCGACTTCTTCGCGCGTGAGGCCATGGTCCCCGAGTTCTCCAACGCGGCCTTCGGCCAGGACGTCGGCGAAGTCACCGATCTGGTGAAGTCGCAGTTCGGCTTCCATATCATCAAGACCACCGACAAACGGCCGGGCTCGGTGCGGTCGCTGGCTGAAGTCCGGGCCCAGCTCGAAGATCAGATCAAGTTCGAGAAGGCGCAGCAGGAAGCGCAGCGCATTGCGGACGAAGCGGCCAGGGAAATTGACGATCCGTCCGACCTCGACCGGGTCGCCCAGGCACGTGGCCTGACGGTCGGTGACTCCGGACTCTTCTCGCGCGAGGAACCGCTGGCCGGCCTCGGCTTTGTGCCGCAGGTCGCCGCGCAGGCGTTCACGCTCGAGCAGGGCAAGGTCTCCGGACAGCTCCGGACGAGCCAGGGCTTCGCGTTCATCGCGCTGGCCGAGATCGCCCCACCCGCCGTGCCCGCATTTGACGCGGTCAAGGAGCGCGTGAAGGACGACGTGATTCGCCTCAAGGCCATCGAGGTCGCGAAGACCCGCGCGGCGACGCTCGCTGCCGCAGCGCAGCGCGGCAACTTTGCCGCCGCGGCCAAGGCGGCCGGCGTGACGGTCAAGACCACCGAACTGGTCACACGCGGCACTCCCCTGCCGGACGTCGGTGTGAGCACGGTCGTGGATGATGCCGTGTTCGCCCTCGAGCAGGGCGCCGTGTCGGCGCCGATTTCGACGCCCACAGCCGTTGTCGTCGCCAAGGTGGTGGAAAAGTCCACCGGCACACCCGAGGGGCTGGCGGCCGAGCGGATTCAGCTGACGAACGAACTCCTCCAGCGTCGCCGGCAGGAATTCTTCGCCGCCTACATGACCAAGGCCAAGCTGAAGATGGCGATTGAGTTCAACGACGTGGCCCTGCAGGCCGTCATCGGACGGTAGAGCACCACGTCAGTGACGTGCTGGACCCCGGTGGGCATTCCCACCGGGGTCCTTTTTTTTGTGTGAGCTCAGGGTTCGCGCACGAAGAGGTTCGGCATCAGCATCAGCGTCTCGCCGCGGCGGAAGAGCCGGAACCGTGATGCGAAGTCATCGATCATCCGCACCTCGGGCTGCGGGAACATCAGGCGCAGACTGGCGCCCATGCCCATGCCGAGGGGGTTCGAGACGATGTCGTAGAGGCTCCGCTTCGGCGGGTACACGACCAGGTTGACGTCGTCGTCGGCGCCGAGCTTCGCGTGCTCTTTTGCGAGGGCCACGGCCCGGTCGAGCCCACCGAGTTCGTCCACGAGGCCAAGTTCGCGGGCCTGGCGCCCCGTCCAGACGCGGCCCTGGGCGATGGCGTCGATATCCTTCGGCGTGGATTCGCGGCCATCCGCGACGCGCTTCACGAACAACTCGTAGGTCGACTGCATCTGTTCTTCGACCTTCGCGCGTTCGGCTGCCGAGAAGGTGCGGAACGGCGAATAGATCTCCGCAAACTGGCCGTCACTCACCGAGCCGGTGCCGATGCCCAGTTTGTCGAGGGCCCCCTGCAGCACGAACTTGCCGGTGACCACGCCGATCGAGCCGGTCAACGTGCCGGGCTGCGCGACGATGGCGTGTGCAGGCACCGCCATGTAGTAGCCACCGGACGCAGCGACGTCGCCCATCGAGACGATGATGGGCTTCACTTCGCGCGTCAGCATCAGCTCGCGCCAGATGACCTCCGAGGCGATCGCGGATCCCCCCGGGCTGTCGATGCGAATGACGATGGCACGAATGGAACTGTCGGCGCGGACCTTCCGCACCCATTCCACGAAGGTGTCGGAACCGAGCACGGAGCCGCTCGCCCCGTCGAAACTCGACTTGCCGCTGGCGATGGTGCCGACGGCGTAGAGCAGAGCGACCTTGTCGCCACGACCCGACGAGAGGGAGCGGATGTAGTCCTCCCCCTCAAAACGTCGTGTGCCCTGCACCGGCGGGGCGTCATCGATCTGGTCGTCGTAGGCGATGTCGTCGATCAGACCGGCTGCCTTGGCGTCCTCGGGCAGGAACGGGCCCTCGTCGAGCAGGCGCCGGACTTCCGCCTCGTCGCGGTTCCGGCCGGTGGCGATGGCACGTACGAGCTGGTCGTACATGTCGCGATTGAGGGAGCGCGACATTTCACGGTGCGCCGGCGTAAAACCGCGTTCGGTGAACGTGTTGGCGGCGGTCTTGTAGTCCCCCATGTGGAGCATGTCGGGAAACACGCCGATCTTGTCGAGTGCGCCGCGGAAGAACACTTCGTAGGTGGCCAGACCGGAGAGATCCAGCGTGCCGGCAGGCATCACCAGAATGCGTTCGGCCGCAGACGCGAGGTAGTACTCGCCCGCCCCGCCGAACTCGAAATACACGACCAGCGACTTCCCGGCCGCGCGGAACTTCACGAGTTCGTCGCGCAATTCCTGCAACTGCGCCCACATCGCACCGGTCGTTTGCGGAATCACGACCATGCCCCGGATGCGCGGGTCCTTCCGTGCCCGCTCGATGGTGCCGATCACGCCGCGCAAGGTCTGCTGGCTGACCAGCGGAGAAAACAGGCTGATCGATTCCACTTCGGGAAATGGCGCCTGAATCTTGAGAAACAGGGTCGCGTTGGACGGCACCGTGGCCGTCGGCCGGGTTGGCGCCACCAGCAGGGTGCCGATCAGCACCAGAGCCGCTGAGGCCATCACGGCAAGGAAGATCAGGAACAGGACAAGGGCGACGCCCTTCTTGGAACTCACGCCGACCAGTATAAGGGTTAGGTGAGGTTGGGTGAGGTTGGGAGGTTGCGCTATAATCGCATCTTCCGGTTCCGGTGACCGGGCCTGCCTGCAAGACCCTCTTCGTGCGGAAGTGGCGGAATTGGCAGACGCGCTAGCCTCAGGAGCTAGTCCTAGCAATAGGGTGGAGGTTCGAGTCCTCTCTTCCGCACCAACAAATTACAGTGCTCTGTGCTCGGGTGCCCGGTGCGTGCTGCCCGGCCTGCGGCCGGGCGCACCGAGCACCCAGTACTCGAAACTCGTATAAGCTCCACGTCGATTGGGACGGATGCGCATATGACCTGTCGTGCTGCCCGAAGATACGTCACCGCGATTGTCGTTCTGGCGTGCGTGGCCCTGCTGCCGTCGGCCCCGGAGGCACAGAACCGGGCGGGACGTCTGGTGATCATCGGCGGCGGCCTCAACAGCAACAACGCCGATGTGTACGGCGCGATCCTGGCCGGCCGGCACGGACAAGGGCCGCTGTGTGTGTTTCCCACAGCCGGCGCCACGCCCGACACCGCGATGGCGGGACCGGTCGCGACGTTTGACCGCCACGGCGGTCCCGGCACCGCACGTGGCGTGCTCATCTCGGCACAGTCACCGGAGACGGCGCACGATCCGGCCATCGTCGAACAGATCAGCAACTGCAGCGGGTTCTACTTCATCGGCGGCGTGCAGTCGCGTGTCATCACGGCCTTCCGTCCTGGTGGCAAGGACTCCCCCGCGTACATCGCCCTGGTGCGGCGGTGGCGTGAAGGCGCCGTGGTGGCAGGATCAAGCGCCGGCGCCGCGATCATGAGTGACCCCATGATCGCCGGCGGCACCAGTGCCGGGGCCTTCAGAAGCGGCCTCCGCCGCCTCGCGCCCGGCGTGCCGGCCTCCGCCGACGATGAGGAGGCGGGCATGACGCTGGCGCAGGGTCTGGGATTCTTCCCAGGGGCGCTGGCCGATCAACATTTCCTCGCACGTGGACGCCACGGCCGGCTCCTCATCGCGTTGCTCGACCTGCCGGAGTACGACCTCGGATTCGGAATCGACGAAAACACGGCGCTTGTGGTGGACGGCTCACGAACCTGGGTGGCCGGCGCCTCGGCGGTGATCGTGTTCGACGAACGGCCCGCAACGCGCAGCGGTCGTGCCGCATCGGGCATGGCGCTGCACATGCTGGCGCAGGGGGACGCATTCGACCTCGTCAGTCGGACGGCCTCGATTGCCGCCAGGGGTCCGTTGCCGCCAGGGCCGGCGGGTGACTCTGCCGTGAGCGCGCCGGCGGATTCGTTCACCGCCTGGGAATGGCTGCGGGCGCTCGACCGGTTCGCGCGTACGGCTGAATCGACTGTCGCTTTTCCAGGAGACAACGGGGAGATCGTGATGCGGAAAACCCCGGCGTTCCGCGCGGTCGGCACTGACGGCGAGGGCATCCGCGGCGCCACGCGTGGCCTGGCGATGACCGGCGTCGTGGTCGACGTCCGCCGGAAGTAGGTCAGCGACCGCAGCGTGAAGCCGCCAGACGCCCGATGACATCGAGGTACTGGGGCCGCGTCACGGCGGTCGCATTCGCGCGGGTCTTGTGCGCGATCACCATGTCAAGTTCAGGCAGCACCGTCAGGAACTGGCCGATCGCACCGATCCCGGTGTAGGCACCGCGATAGATGCCGGTGTTGTGCGGCCCGTCCCAAATCCACCAGAGATACCCGAACCCAAACGGCCCCTGCCGCTGTGCGACGGGATTCATCGCCGAGACCGGCGTGGCGGGCGTGATCATTTCTTCGATCCACTCCTCGGTCAGCAACCGCTGACTACCCCACCGGCCATCGCGGAGCATCAGCAGACCAAGGCGCGCCATGTCGCGCGTGGACAGATAGAAGTGGTACGCGGGATGTTGTGACGCCTGCGGCCGTCGCGCCTTGCGCTGGGCCTCGAGCCGGTAGTCCTGAAACTGCAGTGGCTTCGCGAAGTCCTCCTCGAACGCGACGTAGATATCCTTGCCGGTCGCTTTCTCGAAGATCGTACCCAACACGTTGAAATCCCAGTTGTTGTAGAGGTAATAACTCCCCGGCTCCACCGATCCGCGCGGGCCGGGGGGATCGCCGGCCGTGCTCCCGCACCCCGTGCACGCCGCGTTCGCCGCCTCGTGATACACGCCGGATCGCGATGCCAACAGCTGCCGCACGGTGGCCGTCTTTTCCTTCGACAACAGCCCCTGCACATCATCGATCCCGAGTTCGGCCATCGTCGCATCCAGCCGGATGGTGCCATTCGCGACGTACTTGCCGAACATCATCGCCAGGATGCTCTTGCGCACCGACGCGAGGTACGTCACTTCATCCTGCGGACCGTAGTCGAACAACACCTTGCCGCCGACAACAACGGTCACAGCCGTGGTGCCGAGCGTCTTTAGATGACTCGTCACCGCATCAAGCGGCGCCTGGCAATACCCCGCCGACTTCGGATCACCGACACGCGCCCACTCTGCGCCAGGCACAACCGGCACCTGCGCCGTCGGCCACGCCACAGCGCAAAGCGCCACCATCAGCGCCACGCCCACCTTCATTGCCCCATTGCCCCATTGCCTCATTGCCTCATTGCCTCACCGTCTGCGCTATCCACAAACCAAGCGCCGTCGCCAGCACGGCCCCCACCACCTGCGCCGCCACCGACAGCCACGCAGTCGTCGTCGCTCCGGCCTCCATCAGATGAACCGTCTCGAGGGACAACGCCGAAAACGTCGTGAAGCCGCCGCACACGCCGACGACGAGGAAGAGCCGGAACGCGTGATCGGCTCCACCATCACGCGCCACGAGCACACCAGACAGGAACCCGACGATCAGGCCGCCGACAATGTTGACAGTCAACGTGCCGGCAGGGAACGGCCCGGGAAACGCGCGGTGCATGACACCGGTCAGGCCATACCTGGCGACGGCCCCGACCGCCCCACCCAGCGCCACGGCAAGAAGCTCGCGCATGAGGCGCAGCGTATCAAATACTGACTACACTGGACCCATGACGTCCCGTGCTCCCCTCGTCATCGGCGTCGCCGGTGGCTCCGGCTCCGGCAAGACCACCGTCGTCCGCAACATCATCGAAGCGCTGGGCGACGGCCACGTCTCGGTGCTCGAACACGACCGCTACTACCGCGATCATCCGCAACTGCGATTTGAGGACCGTGCGGCCCTCAACTACGACCATCCGGATGCGCTTGAAACAGACCTGCTGGTGCGCCACGTCGAGGACCTTCGGGCCGGCCGCGCCATCGAGATGCCCGTCTACGACTTCGCCAGGCACGCCCGCAAAGCGACGACTGAAACACTCGAGCCCCGCACCGCGATCATCGTCGAGGGCATCCTGATCTTCACGGACGCGGCCCTCCGAAAGCTGATGGACGTCAAGGTGTTCGTGGACACCGACAGTGACCTCCGGTTCATCAGACGTCTGCAGCGGGACATCACTGAGCGTGGACGCACCACGGACTCCGTGATCGACCAGTACCTCTCAACCGTCAAGCCGATGCATCTCGAATTTGCCGAGCCCAGCAAGCGCTACGCCGATGTCATCATCCCGTCCGGCGGCCACAACGTGGTGGCCATCGACATGTTGCTGACGCTGATTCGAAGTTTGGCCAAGTAGACAAAAAAAGGGCGCCGGTGGTAAGCCACCGGCGCCCCGGAATTTGGCCGCCTACACCCCAGGCGGCCCTACGTATCGCGGACCGCGGACTAGCTGACTTCGAGGACGCGGAACGTCTGCATCGGCCCCACCGGCGTCACGGTGTCGCCCGTCTTCTTGCCGACCTGCGCGTGATAGGTGCCGGGCGCCACGAGCTGGCCTCCGCCACCACCACCGCCACGACCGCCCTGGAAGCCTGCGGGCGGCCCACCGGCCGCGCCACCGCGACCACCACCAGGAGCCGCACCCGCCGTCGCCGCCGGCGGATCCCCACGCAGGTTCCACAACACACGACGGAAGCCCGTCGTCTTGTCGAGGGCCATCTCGCGCACCTTGCGGCCCGAGGCATCCGTCACCGTCAGCACGAGGTCCGTGCCTTCGGGAATGGCCTGACCGACCGAGTACGCGAAGTTCGCGCCAATCGGGGGATTCGGGCTGAGCACGTTGCCGCCGAGCGTACCGACGCCCGCCGCACCGGCCGGCGCGAGACCACCGGGCGTGATGAGCCATGGGTTCTTCACGGGATACAGGCGGGCTTCCTCGGCGAGGCTCTGCGGCGTGAGTTCACGCAGCGGGCTGTAGTCGTCGAGGATGAAGAAGCTGCGGCCGAACGTGCCGATGACCAGGTCGTTCTCCCGCTTCTGCACCTGCATGTCACGCGCCTGCGCCGTCGGCCAGCCGCCCTTGAGCTGCGTCCACTGACGACCACCGTCGACCGTCACAAACACGCCAAACTCCGTGCCTGCAAACAGCAGGTTCGGATTCACGTGGTCCTGAATCACCGACCAGACGTTGTGTTTCGCCGGCAGGTTGCCGGAGATGTTGGTGAACGTGCGGCCGCGATCGGTGCTCTTCACCAGGTACGGCTTGTAGTCGCCCGTCTGCCAGTTGTTGAGCGCCACAAACACCGTGTTCTGGTCGAGGTGCGACGCAAACACGTCGCTGACATACGTCCACTTCGGCACGCCCGGGAAATCCTCCACCCGGCGCCACGTCTTGCCGTCGTCCTCACTCACCTGCAGCAGGCCGTCGTCGGTGCCCACGTACAGCAAGCCGGACTTGAGGGGTGACTCGTCGACCGACACGATCGTGCTGAGATCCGTCGTCGACTCACGGAACGCGATCGAGTCCGGCGGCCACAACTTGCCCATGATGGGGATTTCACGGGGGTCAAGATTGCGGGTCAGGTCCGGGCTGACTCGCGCCCAGCTGGCGCCGCGGTCCTCGGACTTGTAGAGGAAGTTGTTGCCCCAGTAGAGGCGGGTGTTCAGATGCGGGCTGATGATGTACGGCGCGTCCCAGTTGACGCGTTCGCCACCACCGCCGCCCCGGCCACCGCCGGCGGCACCGGCCGCCTGTGCCGCCAGCGTGCCACCCGCGGGCGGACGAATGCCCTGCCCCCGGCCCGTCCGGCGATCGAACCTCGTCAACCCACCGGTCTGTGACGTCGCATAGATGTAGTGATGGTCGACCGGATCGGGAATCGGCTGGAAGCCGTCGCCACCGTTCACGATGTACCAGTCACTCGTGCGGATGCCCCACGAGTTGGTCGTGCCCGACGGACCACACAGCGAGAAGTTGTCCTGCGTGCCGCCACACACCGAGTAGAACGGCGCTTCGTTGCCGATGCCGACGCGGTAGTACTGCGTGATCGGCAGGTTCGTGAAGAACCGCCACGTCTTCCCGTCGTCGTACGTCTCGTACACGCCGCCGTCGTTGCCGATGATGATGTGGTCGCTGTTGGTCGGGTCAAACGTCACCACATGGTGGTCGACGTGCACCGCGAGCGGGCCCTGACCGAGGTCGAAGCCGATCTGGGTAAAGGTCTTGCCGCCGTCACGCGTCCACTTCATGTAGGTGTCGATCACCCACACCGTGTCGCCGTGACGCGGGTCCACGTAGATCTCCGAGTAGTACGCCGGGCCGCCTCCGCGCTCGCGCGCCGTGCGCTCCCACGTGGCACCGTTGTCGTTCGACACATAGAAGCCCATCGAGTCGTTGGGCGTCGGCGGATTCATCGGCGGCAATTCCGGAGCCGGCTGGCCACCGGCGCGGCCACCACCACGTCCACCCGCGGGGGTCTTCGCATCAATCAGCGCATACACGCGGCCCGGCTTCTTCGGGTCGGTTGCCAGCGCGATACGCCCCACTTCTCCGGGAGGCAGACCGTTGGTCAGCTTAGTCCAGTTGCGGCCCCCATCAGTCGACTTGAAGATGCCGCCATCCGGACCGCCGCCGATCATCTGGCCGACGTGCCGGCGACGCTGATAGGTACTGGCGAAGATCGTATTGGAGTTGCGCGGGTCAAACGCCAAGTCGGTGAACCCGGTGTCTTCGTTCACGTGCAACACACGGTTCCACGTGGCGCCACCATCGGTCGTCTTGTAGACGCCGCGGTCGCCGCCGGCCGAAAACAGCGGTCCCTGCGACGCGACCCACACGATGTTGGAGTTGTTCGGGTCGACCAGAATCTTGCCGATGTGCTCCGAGTTTGCAAGGCCCGAGCGTGTCCACGTCTTGCCCGCATCCGTGGACTTATAGAGGCCGTCGCCGAAGTGCGCCGAACGCTGACTCTTGTTTTCGCCCGTGCCCAGCCAGAGAATGTTCGAGTTTTTGGGATCAACGACGATGCAGCACATGTTGTGGGCTGGGTAGTCGTCAAAAATCGGGGTGAAGTTGATCCCGCGATTCTCGGTCTTCCACACCCCTCCAAACGCGGATGCGATGTACCAGATGGTCGGATTCTTGGGATCGATGGCAATGTCCTGCACTCGTCCCGTCACGATGTTGGTCGGCAGACTGCGCCACGTCATCGCGTTCAACGTGTCCGTCGTCAGCCCCTGCGCGGGCGTCTGCCCCGCAGTATTGACTGCCGCGGTGATCAGGGCCACCGCGAGTACTACTGAAAGTCGTTTCATCATGGTCTTTGGATCTCCGTGTTACGTGCTCGACCGAATGGGCGTCGGCATTCTACTACCGTGCGAAACACTTGGCGACCTGCCCGCGACCACCGGCGGCCCATCCGGTGGCGCCGTCACGCGACAGGCTGAAGGTGTGGAGCCCTCGCACCGGAAGCTCCACCGGAGTCCAGCTCACCCCGTCGTCGTCACTGCGGTCGGCCCCTGAGGGGCCGACGGCGAGCCAGTGGCGACCGGTCCCGCCAGGCAGATGAGTCACCACAGAGCGGAAGCCACCCAGCCCTCCGACCAGTGACCAGGTGGCGCCGCCGTCGGACGTGACCGTCACGTTGTCGACCGCTTCCGTCTCCTTCCTGTGTGCCGGCCAGTGGCGGAGTCGCTGAACGCGAGACCTCGTTGTTCGTCCCAGAACGCCATCGCGTCAAAAAACGCGTCCTGGTCCTGACTCACGAACTGGGTCGCCCACGTCGCGCCGCCGTCCATCGTGCGTAGCACCGTTCCCCGCGACCCGCTCACCCACGCGACCTCGGCATTCACGGCACTGACACCACGGAAGGTCACCGTCACACCAGTGGTCTGCGGGGTCCACGACGGCTGTAGCGCAAGAAGCAGACTCACAACGAGACATGAAGGACTGGTCGTCATGATTCTAAAGAACATAAGTCTCCCAGCCCTCCAGCCTCGTTGTGACTATTGCGGCGTCACTGCCCGATGTGTTTCTTCAGGAACGCGTCCATCCGGTCGTAGATGTAGATCCAACGGCTGTGGACGAGCGAGTCGTGGACGTCGTCGGGAAACACGATGAGTTCGTACTCGATGTTGCGGGCGCGCAGCATCTGCACGAGGCCGGTCGTCTGCGTGAACGCCACGTTGCGGTCGTCGTCGCCGTGCTGCAGAAGCACGGGAGATTTCCAGCCGTCGATCGCCCCGATGACGGACGACTTGAACGAGGTGCTCTCCGGATCCAGCGAGTTGCCCCACAGGTGGACGCCGGCCAGGTCGATCCCTGCGGCGAACAGATCGGAGTTGCGCGCGAGCGCCTGCGCCGTCAACACGCCACCGTATGACAGGCCCCAAATCGCCACACGTGTGGGGTCCACGTCGTTTCTGGAGTGCAGATACTTGCCGGCTGCGAGCACGTCGAGATACTCCGCGTTGCCCTGCCCACCCGAGTTTGGCGCCTGGCGGAACGACCGGCCATAGCCCACGCCGCGCCGGTAGTTGACCGACAGCACGATATAGCCCTTGTCGGCGAGCCACTGATTGATGCCGTAGAACATGTGATACACGTGCCGGTAGTGGTAGCCGAGCAACATCTGCCGCTGCGGCCCACCGTGCACAAACACCATCGCCGGACGTTTGTCCCCTGGCTTCAGATCCTTCGGCAGGAACAACTGATTGTTGAACTTGACGCCGTCCTCCGCTTCCAACGTGACGTTGGTCGGCTCGACGTGCGCTGAGAGCGGATACCGCGGCGGCAGCGTCGGGTACACGACGGTCGCGTTGCCGCCGGCTGCGGGCACGACGCCCACCGACTGCGGCACACGGTAGTCGGCATACAGCACGGCCACCTTGCCGGAGGGCATCGGCACCGGCTGGGTCTCGATGGCCGGAGTCTCGGTCACCTGCCGTGGCGTGCCGCCGCCCGTGGACACGGCAAAAATGTCGCGACGGTCGATGTCGCCGTGGTTGGTCGTGTAGTACAGGGTCCTGCCATCGATCGAAAGGTTGATGGATGACGCGTCTTCGATGATGCCGTCGGTTGTGGTCAACAGGACCGGTTCCTTCGTCGAACCGTTGAGCGCCACCGAGAAGTACCTGTCGTATTCATCGTTCGGCATCTGCGTCGTGAAGATCACGTGGTCGTCGGCCCACTGGATGGCGTTGATGGTGCGGAACGTGGTGCCCGCTGGATCGTGCCGCCAGAATTCGCGCGCCTCGCCTGTCTTCACGTCCGCGACCCAGAACGCGAGGGTGCCGCCGCCGCGGAACTCCGCGCGGAACAATCCGGGAATGGTCAGCCCCTGACCACCCTGCCGCCCTGCCGCCGGTCCCGCAGGATTGCCGATACCGGCCGCGCCTTGCTGCTGCTGTTGGCCAAACGGCAGACCGGGCCGGCGGATGTACGCGACGCGGGTGCCATCGGGAGACCAGGTGGGGCTGGTGTCGCGATCGACGTCGGGCGCCAGCCAGGTGATCTTGCGGGTCGCAAGTTCATAGACGCCGATGAAACTGTGATCGACGCGATTGCTCACAAACGCGAAGCGCGAGCTATCGGGCGCCCACCGCGGGTTGCTGTTCTGGCCGAACACCGTGATGAACGGCTCCTCCCCACGATCACGGGGGGTCTTGCCGGGGGTGGCGACCACGGGAGCGTTGTAGATTTGCCCGTCCTTCACGTAGAGCGCATGTTTGCCATCCGGTGACAACACCGGTGCGCCTGTCGCAATTTCTGCGAGACGGAAGGCCGGCCCGCCGGACGTACGCACCGCCCAGATCGCGCGCTCGGTGCCATCAGGATTGGAGAGCGGGTTGGCGACCCAGCCGTCGCGATTGCGCGCGTGACCGCGCACAAATACGGCGACACTGCCGTCTGCGGAGACACTCAGGTCGGTGAGATCCACGCCGTCATCGTTCATGAAGGACGTGAGACGCACCGGCTTGAAGTCCGGGCCCGTGGCCGTGAAGACGTTGCGTTTGCCTTCGTCGTAGCTGATCCAGGCGAGCCGTTCGGCGGTCCGCGCGGAGACCAGCGCGAAGGGATACGCGGGGCTCACATAGTCAGCCGGCGTCGGCCGCACCTGCGCCGAGGGTGTCGCCGGCCACGCCGTCACGGTCAAAGCAATCGCGCACACGCTGCCCGTCAGAAACCGCAGCACTGTTTGTGATGTCATGGGGGTCGTCCTCCGTGACGGGAGCCTACCACGGGTTTAGAATCAACGCCGTGCCGTCCGATCGTCGCGACCATGCCTGGCGCGTCTTCGCTGCCCTTGTGCTTCTGACTGCGGGCCTCGCCTACCCGTTGTCCGTCCATCCCCACAGCCTGGCGTTCCGGTACGACTCTGACGCCAAGTTGATTCAGTGGATTATCGGATGGGACGTGCACGCGTTCCTGGCCCAGCCGCTGGCCCTGTTTGATGCCAACATCTTCGCACCGCTCCCCAACACACTTGCGTATGCGGAACACCTGATCGGCAGCGCCGTGCTGGCCGCTCCGGTGATCTGGCTGACCGACAACTACTTCCTGGCGACGAATCTGGTGGCCCTGCTCTCCATTCCGCTGAGTGGGCTCGGCGCCTACCTCCTTGCGCGGCGGCTTGGCGCCGGTCCGCAGGCCGCGTTTCTCGCCGCCGTGATCTTTGCCTTTGCCCCTCCCCGTTTCTTCCGCCTGGCGCAACTGCAGCTCACGACCATTCAGTGGATGCCGTTCTGCCTCGCGTGGCTTCATCAGTATCTGGATAAGGGCCGGCCTCGTCATCTGCGCCTGGCGCTGCTCATGTTCACGGCGCAGGCGCTCTCCGGCGGCCATGGCGCGGTGTTTCTGGCGGTCAGTATCGGAGCGCTCCTGCTCTACCGCGGCGTCCTCGGTGACCCCCTGGCGCCGCTGCGGCGGCTGCGTGACGCGGGAGTCATCGGCATCCTGACGCTGCTGCCGGTGGTGCTAATGTTTCTGCCGTATCTCGATGCCCAGCGAAACGCGGGGCTGGTGCGGACACTTGACGGATGGCGCACGTCCACCGCCAGTTTCCTTGCGTCGCCGTCATACGTGCACACGTGGATCGCACAGGCGTTTCCGGAGTCCTGGCGTACTGGTCCTGACGCCTATCTCTTTCCGGGGTATCTGCCGCTGCTGCTGCCGTTGGCGGGACTGCTGGCCTGGCTCCGGACCCGGCGTGGCGACACCACCTCCCGCCCGTTGCGACACAACAACGCCCTGTTCTACACCGCGCTGGGAGGCGGTTGTTTTGCCCTGCTCCTGGGACCACCATACGGTGTCTGGCAATGGGTCTACGACTGGCCCATCCTGAACTTCATCCGCGTGCCCACCCGCTTCTCCCTGGTGCTGATGCTGGCGCTGGCCATGCTGGCCGCGCTCGGATTTGAACGTGTGGCTCGCGCCTGGCCGGCGCGCAGACGGACGGTTGTCGCCACCGTCCTCGCGCTGTTGCTCGTGGGTGAATTTGCGTCCGCTCCGCTGGACGTGGCCGACGCGCGGCACCAACTCCCCGCCATCGATCGCTGGCTTGACAGGCAGATCAAGCCGTTCACGGTGGCCGAAGCCCCGATGCCCCGCGACCCTGAGGACTACAGTGCGCAGAATGCCCGCAACGCCCTGTATATGGTGCACTCCATGGCGCACTGGCAGAAGACCGTCCACGGCTTTTCCGGGGTGCTCCCCGATGAGCACAACCAGTTGTACCGCGCCATGGCGGCGTTTCCCTCAGAGGACGCCATCTCCCGCCTGCGGCGGCTGGGAACGACCTATGTCATCTACCACGCCGACCTGACGAATGCGGAGACGCGCGCGCAGCTCGATCAGCAGTTTGCCCCATTCGCCAACGCCCTGCTCCTGGTGCACGAGGAAGCCGACGGCCGGGCGTACCGCCTGAGGTAGGTAGGGTTTCGGGTAGGGCTTTCGCCTTTCGGCCCAAATTGGCCCCAAAAACCGAGCTGGAAGGCGAAAACCCTACCCGAAACCCTGTGTGGCGGCCGCCACGCGCGCGATCTGGGTGTCGTTCAGTTCCGGGAACATCGGCAACGAGAGAATCGACGGCGCCAGCATCTCGGCGACTCGAAACGCGCCTTCGGCATACCCGAGTTCCGACATCGCTTTCTGACGATGGACGGGAATCGGATAGTGAATCCCGTGCTGGCTCTTCGCGGCATCGAGCCGCTGCTGAAGCCCGGCACGGTCGGTCGTACGGACCACATACAGGTGGAACACGTGGGTCCCCCATGGCGCCACCTTCGGCAGCCCGACTGGAAGGCCGGCCAGCGCCCGGTCGTACGCCGCAGCCGCGCGCTGCCGGCCGGCATTCCACGCGTCGAGGTGCCGCAACTTCACGCGGAGCACCGCCGCCTGAATCGTGTCGAGGCGGCTGTTGCCGCCCTTCTCCAGGTGTTCATACTTCACGCGCTGCCCGTAGTTGCGCAACAGCGTCACCTTGTCCGCCAGATCGGCCCGGTTGGTGGTGACGGCTCCACCGTCGCCGTACGCGCCGAGGTTCTTGCCCGGGTAGAAGCTGAACGCCGCGATATCGCCGATCGATCCGCACCGGCGTCCCTTATAGAACGCGCCATGCGCCTGACACGCGTCTTCGATGACCGCCAGCGAGTGCGCGCGGGCGATCTCCAGAATCGGATCCATATCGGCCGGCTGACCGTACAGATGCACGGGAAGGATAGCCTTGGTCCGCGGCGTGATCGCGCCGGCAATCTTCGTGACGTCAATCAGGCCGTACTCCGGATCGCAGTCCACCAGCACCGGTGTCGCCCCGGCCTCCATGATCGCCAGTGTGGTCGCGATGAACGTGTGTGCCGTGGTGATGACCTCGTCCCCACGGCCGATGCCGCACGCCTGCAGGGCCAGCCGCAACGCATCGGTGCCTGACGCCACGCCAAGGCAGTGGGAGGTGCCGCAGTACGCCGCAAACTCCTGCTCAAACAGCCGCACATCCTGGCCCAGGATGAAGTCCCCGCGCGACAACACGGCGACCATCGCGGCGTCAATCTCCGGCTGAATGGAACGGTACTGCGTGGCCAGGTCAACAAACGGAATCGTCTCTACAGCGGTCATCTTCACGTCCTCAAACGAAGGCCGAGCAACACCAGCGGCCGGAGAATGCTCCACCAGCCGACGATGGGCGTCATCTTGGTGTAGCCGAGTTCATGTGCGGGATAAATTTTCGTGACGGGCACCTCGACGACGAGGTACCCCAGCGTCACCGCCTTGAAGAACAAGTACGGTTCGAGTTCATACGCATCGAGCCAGGCCTGCTGCATGTTGATGCGGGGGTCGTCGCACATCGCCACGCGGAACGCGCGAAAGCCATTCGTACTGTCGGTAATCCGCCGACGCGTGACCAGAGTGAAGAGCCACGGATGCACAATCTGCGTGGCCACCCGTCGATACAGCGGCATGTTGCCATAGTCCCCGCCGGGCAGGTACCGCGACCCCTGCACAAAGTCTGCGCCGCCCTCGACAATCGGCGCCAGCAGTCGCGGAATCTCCTGCGGCCGGTCCTTGTCGTTGCCGGCCATGATCACCACGATGTCGTAGCCGTGTTCCCGCGCGAAGGTGATCACGCGCCGAATGGCGGCACCGACGCCCCTGCGTGGCGACTGCCGCAACACTCGCACACCCAGCGCCTCCACCGCCTCCGCCGTCCCATCCGTCGACCCATCGTCGCACACCATGAAATCGGTGACGCCGGGGATGACGCCTTCGCGCGCGCGTTCTATCACGCGCACGATCTTGGCCTTTTCGTTGAAGGCGATCGGACAGGCCAGCACGCGGAGTGCCATCAGTCGACGCGCGTCACCGTGCCGCGGCGGATGACGTACCGGATGCGGCACGGGGCACATCGCGCGGCATCGGCCTTGAACACCAGCGACCCGCCGCACTCACAGACGTAGCCCGCCAGTCGGCCCGGCACCCCGAGCCACAACGCGTGTGCGGGAACATCCTCTGTGACGACGGTGCCCGCGCCGATCATGGCGTACCGCCCGATGCGCACGCCGCAGACCACGGTGGCGTTGGCGCCGAGACTCGCGCCGAGGCCGACGCGCGTCTTCACCAGCCAGTCCTTGGACGCGTACCGCGCCTTCGCCCCCCGCGCCCGCGGGGACCGCGGCCGCAGGTCGTTGGTGAACACGACGCAGGGACCAAGGAACGCCTGGTCCTCGATTGTGACGCCTTCCCAGATCGTGACGCCGTTCTTGATGGTGACGCCGTGGCCGACGTTCGCGCCCGCTTCGATGAAGGCGTGATCGCCCACGTTGCAGTCCCGTCCGATGGACGCGCCCTTCATCACGTGCGCAAACGCCCAGACGCGCGTGCCGGCGCCGATCCTGCGCGTCTCGACCAGCGCCTGCGGATGCACAAACACGCCGGTCACTTCGACTCCTGCGCGACCGGCACCGGCGCACCGCCCTGGGCAATCGATCGCGCGATGGCCTCAAGGACACGCACCACAGACACGGAAAACGCGCCGTCGCTCTTGCCGAGGTAGCCGGACTTCACGGCGTCGAGGAAATACTGGTTCTGCACCTTGAGCGGTTCCTGCGGCGGCACACGCGGAATCGTGAGGTCGCCTTCACGCGCAAGCAGATGGAACTGGCCGAAGTCGTCGTAATACTGTTCCCGCACCACACTCTTGTCGTAAATACTGATGGGGCCGGCCGGCGCAAGCTCATCCCACACCACCATCTTCGTGTCGCCTACCACCACGATCTCGCGCAGCTTCTTGGGGTCGAGCCAGCTCACTTGAATCGCGCCCACCACCCCGTTCGGGTACGTCAACGTGATGAACGCCACGTCCTCAATTCCTGGGCGCAGGAACGACGCGCCCACCGCCGATGCCGTGACCGGCTCGGCCTCGAGCAGGAAATTGAAGATCGAAATGTCGTGCGACGCCAGGTCATACACGCTGTTGACGTCCTGGCGGATGGGGCCGAGGTTGGTGCGAAGCGCGCGCAGGTAGTGGATGCGGCCTGGCTGTCCGGACATCATCAAGTCGCGCAGCTTCAGAATCCCGGGGTTGAACAGAAACACATGCCCCGTCATCAGGATCAGTCCGCGCGAGGCCGCAAGGTCGGTCAGCGCCAAGGCCTCCGCCGTGCCGACCGTCAGCGGCTTCTCACACAGGACGTGTTTTCCGGCTTCGAGCGCGGCCCGGGTGACCTCTTCGTGCTTGCGCGTCGGCACACAGACGACGACCGCATCCACATCCGGACGCCGGACCAGCGCGTTGTAGTCGTCGACGACGTCCACCCCGGAAAACTGCCCGGCCACGACCGCACGGCGTTTCGCATCCGGATCCGCTGCACACGTCACCGTCGATCCGGACAGCTGCGAAAACACCCGGATGTGATTGGGCCCCCAATGGCCACATCCGACGACACCAATACGCACGCGACTCGATTCCACGACGGAGGATTGTACCCGACGCCCCCGCCTCTGAACTGGGGCACACTCACGCCATGCGACCCGCGTTCCGAGTGACCCTTGGCGTCTTCCTCTGCGGCAGTCTGCTCGCCGTCTCGCTGCTGGGCACCACCCGCCAGCCTTCGTCACCGGCATTTTCTCCGGGGCTGTTCTCCGAACTGACCTGGCGCCCTATCGGTCCGCTCCGCGCCAGCCGGACCAAGGCGGCGTCCGGTGTGCCGTCGCAGCCTTTCACCTTCTACGTCGGCGTGGTCAACGGCGGCGTCTGGAAGACCGACGATGCCGGGCGCACGTGGAATCCGATTTTCGACGACCAGTCCACAGGGTCGATCGGCGCCATCGCGGTCGCCGAATCGGATCCGAACATCGTGTACGTCGGCAGCGGCGAAGGCATGCCCCGCCCGGACCTCTCCACCGGCGACGGCATGTACAAATCCACCGACGCCGGCCGCACCTGGACGCATCTCGGGCTTCGAGACGCCCAGCAGATTCCTCAAATCATCGTCGACCCTGCCAATGCCAATCGGTTGTTCGTCGCCGTGTTGGGTCATCCCTACGGTCCCCGCACCGAACGCGGCATCTTCCGATCACTCGACGGCGGTCAGACGTTCGAGAGGGTGCTCTACAAGGACGAGAACACCGGCGGCATCGACCTCGCATTCGACCCGGTCGATTCACACACGGTGTACGCGGTCCTCTGGGAACAACGCCAGGGGCCGTGGGAAAACGCGGTAGGGACGGGCCCTGGCAGTGGTCTGTTCAAGTCCACCGACGGCGGCACCACATGGCGGCCGCAGACCACCGGTCTGCCGACGTATGAGGAGGGCCTCGGACGCCTCGGCATCACCGTCGCGCCGAGCAACCGCACGCGTCTCTACGCCGCCGTTGATGCGGGACGCAACGGCGGCATCTTCCGATCCGACGATGGCGGCGAGACGTGGCGTCGCACCAATACCGATTCGCGCGTGGTGGCGCGCCCGGTGGCGACGACTATCAGCGCATGTGGATTCACCCCACGCAGCCGGACATCATCCTCATGACCGCCGACCAGGGTGCCATTGTCACCCTCAACGGCGGACGGACATGGAGTTCCTGGTACAACCAGCCGACTGCGCAGTTCTACCACGTGAGTACCGACAACGCGTTTCCCTATCGTGTGTGTGGCGGCCAGCAGGAATCAGGCTCGGCCTGTGTGCAGAGCCGCGGCGACGAGGACCAGATCACCTTTCGTGAATGGAGTCCTGTGGGCGTCGAGGAATACGGATATGTGGCGCCGGATCCGCTGGATCCGGACATCGTGTACGGCGGCAAGGTGACACGGTATGACCGTCGCACGCGCCAGACGCAGAACGTGTCGCCACCGCGCGATCCCGGCGATCGCACGGTGAGAACCCAGCCCATTCTGTTTTCTCCGATCGATCCGCGCACGCTCTATTTCGCATCCAACACACTCTGGAAAACGACCACCGGCGGCCGGCAATGGACGCAGATCAGCCAGGACCTCACCCGCCGCACCTGGGAGGTGCCGGCCAGCATCGGCGTGTACCGGTCGCGGCCGACCGCGCAACCGATGCAGCGCGGCGTGATCTACACGATCGGCCCGTCCTACATCGACCGCGACACGATCTGGATCGGCACCGACGATGGCCTCGTGCACGTGACACGGAACGGCGGCACCACCTGGACCGACGTGACGCCGGCAAGTCCTGGCGGCGCATCGTCTCCGGCCTGCCCGATGGGGCGACGATCAACGCGGTGCGTGAAAACCCTGTCCGGCGCGGCCTGCTGTTTGCCGCGAGTGAACTCAATGTGTCCGTGTCGTTTGACGATGGGGATCAGTGGCAGTCGCTGCGGTTGAACATGCCCGCGACGTCGATTCGGGACCTCGTCATCAAGGATGCCGACCTTGTGGTCGGCACCCATGGCCGTGGCTTCTGGATTCTCGACGACATCTCGCCGCTGCGGCAGATCACGCCCTCAGTCACCGCGTCGGCGGCGTATCTCTTCCGGCCGCCGGTCGCGTGGCGATTCCGGTGGAACAAGAACACCGACACGCCGCTGCCGCCGGACGAACCCGCCATGCCGAATCCGCCGGATGGGGTGACCGTCAATTATTTCCTCGGCCCTGACGTAAAGGGACCGGTCACGCTCGAGATCGTGGAAGTGGACGGCCCTGTCGTGCGTCGCTACTCCAGCGACGATCCCGAGCCGCCTCCCGTCGACGCGCCCAATCTGCCGGACTACTGGATCCGGCCGACACAGCGACTCGCGGCGACACCAGGCCTGCACAGGTTCGTGTGGGATGTGCGGTATCCGCCGCCGGTGACCAGTTTCAGGTACGCCATCGTCGCCATCCGCAGCAACACGCCTCGGAGTCCACACGGCGTGTGGGTGCTGCCGGGAACGTATCAGGTCCGACTCACCGTCGGCGGTCAGGTGTATCGGCAGGCGGTCACTGTGCGCATGGACCCACGCGTGCAAACCACCATGGGCGACCTGACGCTGCAGTTCACGCTGTCACGGACGGTCAACGACTTGATCAGTCAGCTCGCCGCCCTGCGCCCCGGCGCCTCGCCCGAGCGCCTCGCGCAGATTCAGCAGGCCTATGCGCCGCTGCCCGCGCTGTTGCGTGCACTGCAAAGCGCTGATGCACGTCCCACGATCGCGCAGGAAGCGGCGGTCGCAGTCGCTCTCGAACGCGTGCGATTGCTCTTGATGTAGAGCTTTTTCACCATGAAGGGCCATGGTGAAACTCAAAACGTGCAAGAACGTCGCGTTTACCCGAACGTAATCCCCTGCGCGAGCGGGAGTTTCTCGGACCAGTTGACGGTGTTGGTCTGGCGGCGCATGTAGGCCTTCCAGGCATCTGAGCCCGATTCGCGGCCGCCGCCAGTCTCTTTTTCGCCGCCGAACGCGCCGCCGATTTCGGCGCCGGAGGTGCCGATGTTGACGTTCGCGATCCCGCAGTCGGACCCGCGCGCGGAGAGGAACTCCTCGGCGCGACGCATGCTCTCGGTGAAGATCGCACTCGAGAGCCCCTGCGGCACGTCGTTGTGCATCGCGAGGGCCTGATCAAACGTGTCGTACTCCATCACGTAGAGAATCGGCGCGAAGGTCTCGTGTGTGACGATGGCCGTCTGCGCGGGCATGCGGATGATCGTCGGCTCCACGAAGAACGGCCCGATGTCCGGACGCCGTTTGGCGCCACACACGATCTCGCCCCCCTGCGCCTGCGCCTGCTCGATCGCGTCGCACATGCTGTCCACCGCGGACATGTTGACCAGCGGCCCCATCAGGGTCTTCGGATCGAGGGCATCACCAAGCGGCACCTGCTGATAGGCCGTCGCCAGGCGCGCCACCAGGTCGGCCGCAATCGACCGATGCACAATCAGCCGGCGCGTCGTCGTGCACCGCTGTCCCGCCGTTCCGACGGCGCCGAACAGGATCGCGCGTGTTGCCAGATCCAGACGCGCGTCCTCACACACGATGATGGCATTGTTGCCGCCCAGTTCGAGAATCGACTTGCCGAACCGACCCGCGACGACTTCACCGACATGGCGGCCGACGGCGGTGGACCCGGTGAATGAGATCAGCGGCACACGCGGGTCGCGAATCAGTCGCTCGCCGACCTGGCTGCCCGTGCCGACAACAAGGGAGAAGATCCCGGTGACACCGTGATCGGCCATCACCCGATTGCAGATGTGCTGCACAGCCACGCCACAGAGCGGCGCGGGTTCGGCCGGCTTCCAAATCGTCGAGTCACCACAAACCGCCGCCAGCGCGGAGTTCCATGCCCACACCGCGACCGGAAAATTGAAGGCCGAGATCACGCCGACCGGGCCGAGCGGATGCCACTGCTCCATCATCCGGTGCCCCGGCCGTTCGGACGCCATCGTCAGGCCATACAACTGCCGGGACAAGCCGACGGCGAAGTCGCAGATGTCGATCATCTCCTGCACTTCGCCGTGGCCTTCGGCGCGGATTTTCCCCATCTCGAGGCTGACCAGGTCGCCCAGCGGTTCCTGCATCTCGCGCAGGGCATTGCCCAGGTCGCGCACCAGGTCGCCACGTTTGGGTGCCGGCACTTCACGCCATCGCGCGAACGCCTCGGCCGACGCGGCGACCACCTGATCGCAGGTCGCTTCGGTCGCCAGCATCACGCTCGCAATGGGTTCACCGGTGGATGAATTGATCGATACAATCCGCCCGGCCTCATCGTCCTGCATCCAGCCATCAGGACCGATACACGCCCCCGCATTGACTTCTTCAATTCCCAACTTCGTCAGCAACGCCTTGGTGTCAGTCACTTCTTTCTCCCCGGGCCCCAAACCCAGCCACTAACGATACTCCACCCTGGGCGGATGGGCGGATGGGCGAGAATGGGGGATGGGAATGCGGGTGCTGATCGTGGTGGGGGCGCTCTCGCTGGTGCCGGGTGTGGCGTCGGCGCAGTGGTATGCGGGCGTGTATTTGGGCGCCGATTCGACACGGCCGGCGGATGTGAGGGTCACGGGGGATGGGTATGACATCACCTACCCGAAGGTCTCATTCGAGTCGCAGCCGTTTACGTCGCCGCAGTATTACGGATGGCGGCTGGGACGCTTCCTCGATGAGGGCCGGCGCCTGGGCGTGGAGCTTGAGTTCATTCACCAGAAGGTGATTGCCAGGCCGGCGGAACTTGGTCCTGAGGTGACCCGGTATCAGATGACGCACGGATTGAATTATCTGGTCCTCAACGTCATCAATCGGCGGCCGTTCGGACGCACGGCGTACGGCGAGGCTCCGTACGCCTTCATCACGCGGGCCGGCGCCGGCATCACGCTGCCCCACGCGGAGACGACCATCTTCGGTATCTCGCAGGAACAGTACGAATACGCGGGCCTCGGTGCCCATCTCGCCGCCGGATTCGATATCCGGATGAAGGGGCGCCTCTCGCTTGTGACCGAATACAAACTCACATACGCGCGCCCGACGATCACCACCGCGCACAACGGCACCGGACGGATGACCGCGTTGTCGCACCACGCAGCGATCGGCTTCGCATTCGGCCTCTCGCGCTGATATCCTCCGCGCGTGTTGTTCACCTCCTGGATCACCGCCGCGCTCGTGACCGCCGCCGCGGCATTACCGCACCCAACCCTACCCAACCGAGGTTGGCCGCCTCCAGTGCAGGCGGCCCTACATACCCAACCTGACCCACCCTCACTCGAACCCAATCCGTTCACCCACCTCTTTCAGAATCTCGGCCGCGACCTGAAGGACTTCCCGAGCCTCCGGACGGTGACGATCGTTGGCATCGGAGGATCAGCCGCCATCGTGACGAGTCGCGATGACGACCAGGTGGACGACTGGACGATCGATCATCCGGCGGCGTCATGGACGAAGATCGGCAAGGTTGGCGGGGACGGCTGGACGCAGGGTGGCATTGCGATTGGCACCTGGGCGGTCGGCACCCTGATCGACCATCGACTGACGGCCCATGTCGGCAGCGATCTGATTCGCGTGCAGGCGCTGACTGGGGTGACCACCTGGGTGCTCAAGCTCAGCGTGAATCGTACCCGGCCATCCGGCGGTGACCACGCGTTTCCGTCGGGCCACACGTCGGCGACGTTTGCCACCGCAGGCGTGCTGCATCGGCACTTCGGATGGAAGGCGGGTGTCCCCGCGTATGCGGCGGCCGGCTTCGTCGGCCTGACGCGGGTACGCGACCGCTCGCACTGGGTCAGCGACACCGTATTTGGAGCCGCGATGGGCCTGGCTGCGGCCTGGACGGTCACGCGCGGGCACGACGCCCAGTCATGGTCGATCACCCCCGTGGCCACACCGGGTGGCGGCGCCCTCGTTCTGCGCTGGTAGGGCTACCACACGCGAAGACCAGCGTCAGGCGCCCGGAACAGCCGGTGCTGCGATGGGCGCCAGACCTGCCCTGGTCAGCGCCTCGCGATCGAGAACGCTCCGGCACAAGTCACCCATGAGCCGACCCTCCGTGCCGAGTGTCACCTCGGGTGAGGCCGAAGGTCTTCGATCATCGTGCGAAGTTGCCGCTCGACGCGGTCGACCAACTCGGCCGCCGCCGAGCACGTCACCCGTGAGCGCCGCAAGAAGCGCAGTGCGTCCCACCCGCCCAGCAGCTCACCCAGTAGATCCGAAGCCCCCACGTGACACCGCCGTTGCGCCAGTGCCCTCTTCGATGTCCACGCGCACGTACGGCAGCACCACGCCCTGAGCAATGCGTTCACCCTTGAGCACGGTGACCGGGCGTTCGGTCACGTTCATGACCTGGATCTTGAGTTCGTCGGCGGGCCCGCAGTAGTCGCTGTCGAGCACGCCGACGCCATTGGCGACAATGAGCCCGCGCTTGAGGGGGGTGCTGGAGCGCGCAAAAATGCCGAGAAAGTGCCCGGCAGGCACCTCCACGACGAGTCCGGTGGGAATGAGGACGATCGCCCCGGGCGCAATCGTCATCTCGACGTTGGACGCCAGATCGAAGCCCGCCGCGCCGGCCGTCTGATAGGACGGCAGCGGCACGGCGGGGTCAAGGCGGTGAATCCGCACGAACTACTTGCCGCCTGCGGGCGGCGGCGTCGCGCGCTTGAACATCGGCAACACGTCGCGCGTGCCGCGCTCGAGGAACGGCACGCCCTTCTGCATCCACTCGGGCTTCGGCTTGCCCAGCAGGTAGTGGTCGAAGAACTCGTCCTGATGCACGGTCCAGTGCTTCATGTTGTCGCGGTTCCGCAAGCCGTGCAGTTCGCCGTTGTAGTTGAAGAAATACGCTTCCTTCCCCAGCCGGCGCAGCGCCGTGAAGAACTCAATCCCCTGATACCACGGTACCGCGTCATCGGCATCGTTGTGGATCGTCAGGTAGGGGGTCTGCACCTTCTCGACCCAGAAGATCGGCGAATTTTCAATGAATTCGAGCGTCTTGTCCCATGGCGGAGCGCCAATGCGGCTCTGCGTCTTTTCGTACTGGAACTGGCGCACCATGCCGGTGCCCCAGCGGATACCGCCGTAGGCGCTGATCATGTTCGACACCGACGCGCCGGCCTGCACCGCAGCGAACATGTTCGTACGCGTGATGAGGTGCGTGATCTGATAGCCGCCCCACGAGTGCCCCTGGATGCCCAGGCGCTTCGGATCAACGTAGCCCTGCGCGACCACCGTGTTCACAGCGGGGATCACGCACTTCTCGGCATCTTCACCTGGGAATCCGGTGTTGTAGATGATGTCCGGCTGCAGGACGATGTAGCCGTTGCTCACGTAGCGCGCGATATTGACGCTCGTGCCGACGTTGGGCGTCCCGTACGCATGCAGCCCGTCGGTCAGGCCTTCGTAGATGTAGACCATCAGCGGGTACTGCTTCGCGGGATCGAAGTTCTCGGGCTTCGTGAGGATGGCGCGGAGCTTGATGCCATCCGCATTGATGTACTCGATCAGCTCCGACGTGCCCCACACGTATTCGGCCTGCTGGGGATTCGCGTCAGACACCTTCTGCATGTTGCCGAAGTTGCCGTCACTCACCCACAGATTCGCGAACTCCTCAAACCGCGTCAGCGTGAACAACAACCGGTCCGCGTTTTTTGCCTTCGTCACCGCGCCGAACCGCTTGTCGAGCATCACCACCTGCTGTGGTGTGCCGGCCGACGTCGTCACCCGGAAGAACCCGGTGGCCTTCGTACGATCGTTGGTCGCCGACAGCAACACCGGACCTGACGACGGAATCGTGCGCTGTTCCGGATCGAGCGACCGGTACCGGAAGACCATCTGCTGCTTGCGGCCTTCGCCACCCGTCACCATCCGTGCGTTCGTACCGTCGGGACGGATTTCCCAGACGTCGTACTGGTCGTTAATCCAGATCGTCCGGTCGTTGTCAGTCCACCCGGCCATCCCGTACGAGCCGGGCTGGCTCGGCGAGTCATGCGACTCGTTGAAGAACTTCACCGGCAGCCGCTCGGTCAGGTTCACGCGCAGACCGTCCGACACGCGTTGCGCGAACCAGTGCCCGATCGTGTCATCGAAGAACGTCACATACTGTCCGCCGGGCGACAACGTCGCGCCCCCGCCCACCTTCTCGAGCAGCCGCCGACGCTGGCCGTTCCGCACATCCACGAGAAACACGTCGGAGTAGGTGCGGTCCCACGACACTTCCTGCTCATACGGCAGCGACGACGTGCCGATGGCCCACGGGGACGTGCCGGTCGGATTCACCGTCGGCAGGTCGGGCGTCGCCAGCTGGACGAACCGCTTGTCGCCGATGTGCATGACGGCGCGGTAGCTGCGATTGCGTTCCTGCGTCGCGCGTACGCGCTGCATCGGCTGCAGCTGCCCATCCTGGTAGTGCCACAGGTCCACGTTGATCGGGCGCGGCCCCGCATTGGCGCCTGTCGGCGCGGGTGGCGGAGGCGGCGGCGCCGTGTTCACCAGCAGCATGCGACCGTCTTCGGAGAAGCGGGGCGCGCTGTCGTGCACGACCATCCCTGCCGGCATGCCGCGCGTGGCGCCGGAAATCAGTTCGCTCGCGGCGTTCTCGCCGGCCTTCCAGTAGTAGACGCGGAACGGCGAGACGGGCTTTTCGTATTCGGCCTGATCACTGAGAAACGCCAGCTGCGTCCCCGCATCGTCGAACGCGAGGCTTTTGTAGCGGCCGCGGCCCGCGTGCAGCGTGCGCACGGCGCCATCACGCATCTGCCGCACAAACGCGCCGTCCTTCGCCGCATCGGGCGATGAGACGGTGTAGGCCAGCCAGGTGCCGCCCTTGTTCCACGCGAACTCCGTGACCTCGGGAATCGTGATGTCCGCGCCTGTCGCCAGGTTGCGGATGATCAGGTCCGAGCCTGGGTCCTTGCGCTTCTCCGGCGTCGCGGGAGCGCCGCCTGCGCGGCCTTCAGCGGGGGGCGTCTGTTCGGCCGCTGCTCCAGCCGCCGCAGCGGCCTGCCCTGAGCCTGCCGATGGGGCTCCACCACCGCGTGCCCCTCCACCAGCGCGACCACCGCGGCCACCGGCCGCCGGCGCGCGGCCCTTGTGCAGGGCGACCCACGTGGACGACTCAGCCGCAAGCCGGATCGTGGCGATCTGATCCACGGTCGTCACCTGGCCACTCGGCAGCGCCATGATGCCGGCCACGTTGCGAGCGGCGGCCGCAGCCCCGCCGGCACCTTCGCCTTCGCCGCCCGCCGCCGGCGCGCCCGCACCGGCCGCCGCAGGCTCATCGTCGGTCGTCTTCGGAGGCACGATGGTGAAGAGTACGAACTTGCTGTCCGGCGTGAAGTTGGGCGTCGTTCCACGTGGATGTCGGAACTCCTGCCCGGAGGTGAGGTTGCGGACGATCAGTTCGCCATCCAGCGCCTGCGATGTGACCGAGTACGCGAGCCACTGGCCGTCATCCGACAGCCGCGTGCCGCCAATCGACCGCCAATAATCCACGGCGTCGTAGCCGAGCGGCCGTTTCGCCGGCACCTGCGCGCCCACGCTCACGGGCGTCCACGCCCACACCGCCACCACCGCCATCACACCGACAACGCTGACCATGTGCCGAATCAGCCGCTTGCTCATACATGCTCCTCGTAAATACACCAGGGGGAAGTCGGGGCTATTATCGCGGTCCAAGGGTCCGGGAGTCCAGAGGTCCGTATGAAAATTGCTGCTGCTGTTGTTGGCGTTGTCATGGTCGCTGGAATTGCCGCCCAGGATCGGCCGAGGGCGAGGGATGTGGGGATTGCACCGGGTGCAGGGACGCCCGGGGCGCTCAATGCGATCACCGACGTGCCGGACGTGCGGGTCGGCCAGACGACCGTGATCGACGGTGACCGCGTGCGCACGGGCGTGACCACCGTGGTGCCGCATGGCGGCAATCTGTTTCGCGACAAGGTGCCGGGGGCCGTCTTCGTCGGCAACGCCTTCGGCAAACTCGCGGGATCAACCCAGGTGCGCGAACTGGGCACCATCGAAAGTCCGATCGTGCTCACCAACACGCTGGCGGTCGGCACGGCCGTCGAGGCCGTCGTGCGGTGGACACTGGCGCAAACGGGCAACGACACCGTGCGCTCGGTGAACGCCCTCGTCGGCGAAACCAATGACGGAGGCCTGAACGACATCCGCAGTCTGCCAGTCACCCGGGAACATGTCCTCGCCTCGATCACGAGCGCGGTGACCGGTCCCGTGGCGGAGGGCGCGGTCGGTGCAGGCACTGGCACGATCGCGTTCGGATGGAAAGGCGGGATTGGCACGTCGTCGCGCGTCGTGCGGCAGGGCGCGCAAGATCCTGCGTGGACGGTGGGCGTGCTGGTGCAGTCGAACTTCGGAGGGCGCCTGACCATTGACGGCCGTCAGGTCTGGCGGACGCTCACACCGGGTCGCGCTGGTGGAGCGCCGACGACGTGGACACAGGACGCGGATGGCTCCTGCATGATCATCGTCGCGACCGATGCACCGCTTGATGCGCGGGACCTTGAGCGACTCGCCACGCGCGCGGTGTTCGCGATGGCGCGCACCGGATCCACGTTCTCGAATGGATCCGGCGACTACGCCATCGCGTTTTCGACCGCGACATCCAACCGTGTCACCACCACCACCAGCCCGCAGGCCCGAACGTTTCTGCCGACCGATGCGGTCTCGGGTTTGTTTGAAGCGGCCATGGACGCGACGGAAGAAGCGATCTACAACTCGCTGTTGAAAGCCACAGACACCACGGCCAATGGACGAACCGTGCGGGCGCTGCCGGTGGAAGCGCTCAAATTATTGAGGATTGAGGACTGAGGATTGAGGATTGGCAATTGCTCAATTGTGGATTGTGAGATTGATTGAGGGATTGAGGGATTGAGGCGTTCTTCAATCCTCGATCCCCCAATCCTCAATCTCGCGGACGTCAGCGAATTTCCACCGTCCGCGAGTCCGTTCCGCCGCGTGTGGAGCCGATCGTCACGGTGACGGGGCCGGCGCCGCGGATGGTCCACGCGAGTGATCGGGTCTCACCGGGCTTCAGCCACCCGATGCCTTCAGCGGTGCGACGACGCGCGTTGGGATCTGGCGCAGCGCCACCGCGACCGCCGAACCCGCCCGCACGACCACCGCGACCGGCCCCTGCACCACCGCCGGCCTGCCCGACACGGGTGACCGTCTGCGAGGCCGCGAAGTCAATCGCCACGCTGTCTTCGCGCACGATCTTCACGCGCTTCGCGATCTCCAGCGCCGTCGGCAGCGCCCCTTCGTTGGTGACCACCACCGTCAGTTCGGTCGCGCCATCGGTGCCGGGCCTGGTGTTGGCAGACACGATCTTCACCTGCGCCATCTGCTCAGCCAGATAGATGTTGAAGAGGGCCTCGTTGCGCGCCCACTTTTCGAGCATCTCGGGTGGCGGATTCTGCGACCAGAACTTCGGATTCCATCCACCGACTTCGACGGCGCCGAGTGTGGGATGTGTGGTCTTCGTCCACGGCTGGAAGTCATTTTTCCCTGGGCGGTTCTTGTCGAGCCACTGCAGACGTTCCCAGTCATCGGACTGGCCGTCCCCATTCAGATCGGCTTCCGGCAGGCGGCCACCATCCCAGATCTCGTTGCCGTACCAGACAGCGCCGTAATAGAGGTAGCCAAAGTCCGGCCCGTGGCCAAACAGCGGCGATCCGGGCGCGTCAGGATTTGGCGCGGCGCCACCGCGACCGCGATTGGAATAGTTCCAGTACGTGTCGCCCGCCCACGGATACCCGGTGATCTCGAGGCCCCTCGCGTCGAACTTTTTCAGGTAGACGAGATCTTCGGGGAACACGGACTCTTCCGACTTCGAGGTCGACGGGCCGCGCAGAATCATCGGCACCGACGTGTCGAGCGACTGCACAACACCGATGTGCGGGTGGCGGATCAGGAAGTCGAACACGGCGCGGGTCTCGGGCTCCGACAATGGGTACGCCCCGGCGCCCCCCTGCGTCCAGCCGCGACCGCTGTCTTCGGTTTCCGGACGCCAGTTCTCCGGGTAGTTGCGGTGCAGGTCCAGCCCCCCCACGCCGTCTTCGTTCACCCGGCCGTCGCCGTCATTGTCGTAACCTTCCGTGAACATCAGGTACTCGCCCTGCCCCATCGGCACGTTGAGCATCAAGCGGCCCTGAGGATCCCGCGT
>Ga0194121_10000223_pt1 | contig 100228 bp, 101 predicted proteins | sample TA2MahCa50mmetaG_FD_148609 | JGI IMG/M metagenome (GOLD analysis project Ga0194121, IMG submission 148609) | Freshwater microbial communities from Lake Tanganyika, Tanzania - TA2015020 Mahale Deep Cast 50m | ecosystem: Environmental > Aquatic > Freshwater > Lake | place: Tanzania: Lake... | reverse complement strand
CAGCGTCGACCAACGCGCCCAAGACTCGTGGGTCAATGGAGGCAGGGCCGACGGTCGCGATGATTTTCGTCTGGCGCATTGCGTCCATTCTCGCCGTCTTTTGGTGTCGAAGGGGGGACTTGAACCCGTCCTAGTGGGAGTTCTCCCACGTTTGTCATTGCCCCAAAACCTTAATCCGCCATAACGCCGAGACTAGGAATTTGTGTATAGAAAAGTTTTAGCACGGTAATGTCTCGATCAGCTGGAGAAAAATTGTCTCCGCTCTTGGGCGATTCTTGGTCTGATAAAGCCCACCTCGGCAGTTGGGCGACGTTCGTGAGATTTAGTTTGTAGGCAGACACTTTTTCGCTAGTGGAGTTAACCCCTTTTAGAAGCCTCTGGGTTATGCTTGCCTTTGATGGCGTTCTCCGATCCGAGATATCGCATAGGAGGATTGTGTTTGGTGCTTGTAATCTTGGCGTTGGCCGGATGCTCCGCAAGTAGTTCAGAGCCTGACCAGGTTGCCAAGATCAGTGCTACGACGGCACCCGAGCCAGAGCTAGTGCCACTTACGATTCAATTAAATGGGGCACCTCTCTACCCAGCAGTTATTGGAGACGGTGTTCCTTTTCCCGCGTTTAGCGAAAAAGATCTAGAGTCGTGGGCTAAGTTGAACTTCACCACAGTCGTGGTCTTAAAGGCGCAAGGAAAGCTGCCGACAACGTATCCCGACACTGGTGCTTGTACATCTTTTTATCCACACATTGAGAGTTTGTTTGGAAATGGTTGGGGCATTGATACTCATCCCTCGCTAGCTCAGGATGGCAACGGCAGCACCGTATTTGGCGATGGTAGCAGTCCATTCGGTTGGTGGTCTGTACAGCGCGCAAAGATTCAACCACTGCTAATCGAAGTCGCGGTGCTTTGTCCAGGTAAGTATCCATCGCTGATTGATGCGCTAAGCAGTCCTCGGAAGTACCAGTTCTCTCTAGCTGAGTTGGGAGTGTGCAGGGATTATGCGGTGCAGATTGACAAGTGTGAAATAGAAGCGATGATCGATTTCGTCGAGGGTTTTTTGACCGAATATCCTGATTTCTTTGAAAGTAGAACGGGGAGCAAAGCCCTGTTGGGGGTTGAACCACCAACTCCATGGACCAGCATGTATGGAGTTTTCTTTATCGAGAGTCTGTGGCTTAGTTGCCAGTTACGAAATCAAATCTCACTGCCTCCCACTACCGAGGACGTAAAGAAACTGCGACAGGCAGCTAAAACACTGCGTAATGCATACGAGGAAACAGATGATGAATACTTCCTCAGTCAGTCCCAGCTTCCACTTTCAATCGTCGAGTACTACGCCAAGTATCCCGACGATCAGTACTCACCGTTTTCGTTTGAGCTTTGGAGAGCGGCATGTGAGGACAATCGTCTTGCGTGGCAGTTCACCTATTTTGGACTGAAGTGATCTCGTTGAGAATCGATACCGGCATCCGAGGATTCGTCGTAAGCCGCAGCTAGTGAGGGGATTGGGACAATCAGGCTCTGAGTGGACATGAGCCTTACTGTGTCGCCTGGCGTTTCTGCCACACTTGTCTCATGGTTCTCAACACGAAGTTTCATGCACGTTTAACTTAAGTCGGCGGCTACCTCGAGACCTGAGTGGGCAATTCCCCACTTTTTGGTGTCGAAGGGGGGACTTGAACCCCCACGCCCTTTCGAGCGCCAGCCCCTCAAGCTGGTGCGTCTGCCAATTTCGCCACTTCGACGTGGTGTGAGACCATCAAACTAGCGCCCAATCGGGCGCTGCTACCAGTGGCGAGCCGTGGCTCGTCGCTCAGGCCGACAGCAGAATGCCGAGCGCGGTGACCGTCAACAGCCACACCAACGCCAGCACGGTGGTGATGCGGTTCAGGTTGCGCTCCGCAGCCGCCGACCCGAGTGCTGCTGCCCCGCCGCCGCCGAACATGTCCGAAAGACCGCCACCGCGACCGCTGTGCAGCAAGACGCCGACGATCATCCCGATCATTGAGAACACATTGACGACGACGGTGATGATGGTGATTGCGTTTCGCACCTCGTCAGCCTACCGACATACGCACTCACGCCTCGGGGTGATGGCACGCCGACAGTTGTCCGTTCGTGCGCAATTCGAGCGCCGGTTCAACCGTGGCACACATTTCGGTTGCCTTCCAGCAACGCGTGCGGAAGCGACAGCCGCTCGGCGGGTTCACCGGTGACGGCACATCGCCCTCGAGCATGATGCGCGAGCGCTGCCGTTCAATTCGCGGGTTGGGCACCGGCACCGCGGAGAGCAATGCCTTGGTGTACGGGTGAGTCGGATGTTCGTACACCTGTTCTGCTGGCCCGATTTCCATGATCTTGCCGAGATACATCACCGCAACGCGATCAGCGATGTGGCGCACCACCGACAAGTCATGGGCGATGAAAATGTACGACATACCGAGGCGTTGCTGCAGGTCGGCAAACAAGTTCACGACGCCCGCCTGGATGCTCACATCGAGCGCCGACACCGGTTCGTCGAGCACGATGAGTGCCGGGTCGAGAGCCAGCGCCCGAGCCACACCGATGCGTTGACGTTGCCCACCCGAGAACTCGTGCGGAAAGCGTCGGGCGTGGTCGGCAGACAGCCCCACGAGTTCGAGCAGGTTCACCACCCTCTCTTCGTGGTTGCCTTCGACACCCTGCACCGCCAGCGGCTCGGCGATGGAGGCGCCTACCGTCATCTTCGGGTCAAGTGATGCATATGGGTCTTGGAATACGATCTGCATCTCGCGCCGCAGTGTGCGCATCTCATCAAAGTCCACCGAGGCGAGATCACGACCATCAAACATCACCGTGCCGCTGGTTGGCTCGATCAATCGCAGAACGCAACGCCCCACAGTGGTCTTGCCCGAACCACTCTCGCCCACGAGACTCAGCGTCTCGCCCCGCGTCACATCGAACGACACATTGGTCACCGCTTGCACCACTCGCTTTCGACGACCACCGCGTTTCGAGCGCATGTGGAACTCCTTGACGAGGCCCTCCACCTTCAGCAACGGCTGAGTCACAGCCGTCTCGCTGGAGCTTGTGACCGGTTGGGTCATGTTGACTTCGCCAGTTCGTCGGCACGAATGCAGGCGGAGAACGCTGTGCCCACGTGCCGCAGTTCGGGGATGGCCGTTCCACATTCGACGACCGCATGCGGGCACCGTGGGCGGAATGCGCATCCAGTCGGTGGACGCAGCATGTTCGGCGGAAATCCGGCGATTGGTGACAAGCGCTCAACGCCCACCTGTGGCAACGACGCCAACAAACCACGCGTGTACGGGTGCGTGGGTGCCTCAAAGATGCTCCCGATGTCGGCACGCTCCACGACACGACCGCCATACATGACGTTGACCCGTTCACAGACACGTGCCACGACTCCAAGGTCGTGGGTGATGAGCACGACAGCCGTACCGAATTGCTTCTGCACCTTCTGGATGACCTCCAGGATCTGCGCCTGCACGGTGACATCGAGAGCGGTCGTCGGCTCGTCGGCAATCAACACCTTCGGGCTGTTGGCAATGGCAATCGCGATCACGACGCGCTGTCGCATGCCACCGGAGAACTCGTGCGGGTACTGCAACGCGCGATCGCCGGGCTGCGGAATGCCGACAATCTCCAACAAGTCCACCGAACGTGACTTGGCGGCCTTGTCGCTGAGTTTCTGGTGGGCCTGCAGCATTTCGGCAATCTGGTCACCCACCCGATGCACCGGGTTGAGCGCCGACAGCGGATCCTGGAAGATCATCGACATCAACTGTCCGCGCACGGCGCGCAGTTCTTTCGGCGCAGCACCAACCAGCTGCCGGCCATCGAGTAGCACCGAACCGGTGACTGTCGCCGTCTTTGGCAGAAGCCCCATCGCAGCCAGGAAACTCACCGACTTGCCCGAACCCGACTCCCCCACGACGGCGACCATTTCGCCGGCGTGCACATCCAGATCGATACCGCGTACTGCCGACAGTGGGCCGAGCGGTGTCGTGAACGTGACCGTCAAATCGCGGACTTCCAGCACTGCTGTGCTCATGAGTCTCTCTGCAGTCGTGGGTCAGTGGCATCACGCAACGCATCCCCGATGAAGTTGATGGACAGCGCAATCACCACCAGCGTGAGACACGGGAATAGTGCCAGATGCCAGAAGCCGGTGTTGACCGCACCCTTGGCTTGCCCGACGAGGATGCCGAGCGACGTGGCGCCGTCACCGGCCTGTGGCCCATAGCCGAAGAACGCGAGCGTCGATTCGCTGATGATTGCCGACACCACGGAGAATGTCAACGCGACCATGATCGGGCCGATCGAGTTCGGCAGGAGGTGACGCCGCACGATGTACCAGCGGCTGGCGCCAACTGCACGTGCTGCCTCGATGAATTCTCGTTCCTTGAGCGCGAGCACCTGCCCTCGCACGATTCGCGCGACTCCCATCCAGCCGAAGATGGCAAACAGCACGATGATGAAACGCACCGAGTTGAGTTCTCCCGTAATCGGCTTCAGCCACGAGATGCCGCCGATCATGTTGCGCATTACCAGCAGCGTGACGAGAAATGGAAAGGCCAAGAACAGGTCGGTCACACGCATGATCACGTCGTCAAAACGCCCGCCACGGAACCCTGCGACTGCCCCGATCAGGCAGCCGATCGCCACCGAAATCAGCCCCGAAAAGATGCCGATGATCAACGACACGCGCACGCCGTAGATCAAGCGGCTGTAGAGGTCTCGCCCGATGTCGTCGGTGCCGAGCCACGCGATTGCGCGCGGCGAGAGGAAGTAGTTCGGCGGTGCCTGTACTGCCTCGTTCACCCCGTAGCGGGCGGTGAACGGCGAAAGTGCGACGAAAATGACCAGCATCGACATGACGAACACGCTGACGACGGCTGCTCTATGACCAACGAAACGGTTGTACGCCATTCGTCGCGGCGAGATCGTCGGAAGCGCGATGTCGTCAGTCAAGGCGAATCCGCGGGTCGAGCCAGGCGTAAGAAATATCCGCGAGCAGGTTGAAGAACAGCGTTGAGGCGACAATGATTACCATCCATGGCATCAGCAAGGGGAAGTCTCCTTCGCCGAACGCCGACAAGAAGTACTTGCCCATGCCCGGGTAACTAAAGACATTCTCGGTGATGATGAGACCCCCGACGATGGCACCGACGTCGAGAGCCGCAATGGTCACGACCGGGATCAATGCATTGCGCAATCCATGCCTGAACAAGACACGCGCCTCGCTGATGCCCTTCGAACGTGCGGTGCGCATGTACTCGCTGTTCAGTACGTCGAGCAACGACGAACGCATGTAGCGCGAATACACCGCGATGATCTGAATCGCCACCACGAACGTCGGCAGCACCATGTGCTTGAGCATGAGGCTTAGATCAAATCCCAATTGCCCCGGCGGATACACGCCAGACGTCGGGAACAGAGTGGAACCGAACCAGCGACTCCAGTACACCGCAAAGAACAATTGGAAGAGGATTGCCGACACGTACGGCGGAATCGAGATGCCGACGAACGCCGCAGTGTTCACGGCCACGTCCCGCCTGCCGCCGGGGCGAAGTGCGGCAAACACGCCCAGCCCGAGTCCGATGACGATGCCGACACTGCTCGCTGCAACACCAAGCCGTATGGTGTTGGCGAGTGCATCCTTCAGCTGCGGCCACACTTCGCGCGAGCCTTTGATGCTGCGCGGCCAGTCGAGCGTCACAAAGTTGCCGAGCCAGCGGAAGTAGCCCCGCACAAAGTTCGGATCAAGACCGTTCACCTCGATGTACTGCGCAATCTTGGCCTTGGAGGCCCGTGGATTGATTCGCTTGTAGCTCGCCACCGGATCAGTACCGATCCGCAGTGCAATGTAAACAAGAAACGTGACGAAGATCAGCGTCGGTATCGCCCAGGCGAGGCGGCGCAACACGTACCTGAACACGACCTGAAACTAGTTCACATTGCGACGGGTGTCATCAGCGAGGAACGAAACGGCGCGCAGGCCAAGCCTTGCGGCAAGACCTGCGCGCCGTCGCGCGAACCGTTCAATGAACGGTGCTCGTCCTTACTTGATGGCGACCTTTGGCTCGCCCTTCAGCAGGTTGGTGATGACGTACGCACCATCGTTGGTGGTGGCAAACGCACCAGGCATGACCTGGTTGATCGTCGTCCAAACCATCCACGAGGAGTTCGCACACTCCGTCACCGGGTTCAAGCACTCTGGCCACTGCTCGGCGCCGATGACGACTTTGCCGTCACCGTCGAGGTCGGTCCAGAGGTGGTTGTTGATGAACGAGGTGAAGTTGCGCAGCTCGGCATCAACCGGCCCGCCCACCTTGTCCGTGCGCCAGAAACCCGACTTGGGGAACTGGAACAACGGCAGCATCACGCTGTCCGCGGCCATCAACTTGAGCGCACTCTTGATCATCTCCGCACGCTTGGCTGCATCCGGCTCGAAGTCCGCATTGTGGAGCAAGTCGGAAGCTTCCGCGTTGCACCAGCCCTGCGAGTTCTGGCCTTGGTTGCTGTTTGCCTCTGTGGGGATCTGGTCACAGGTGAACGATGGCGTCAGGTAACCCGGATCCGGCGGAGCGGTCGAGATGTACATCGCCATGTCGTAGTCGAGGGCTGGCAGACGCTGCTGGAAATAGCAGGCCGCATCGCAGTTGTCTGCGCGCACCTTGAAGCCAGCCGCGTTGAGCAGCGGAATCAAGTAGGCCTGCGTGTTCTCGCGACGGGTGTTGCCCGTGTTGATGATCCAGCGGATGTCAGGCGCGGCACCGGTCGACGGATCGATCCAGTAGCCGTCGGCATCCTTCGTCCAGCCGTTCTCGGTCAGCAGCGCTTCGGCACCGGCCGGGTCGTATGCGTTGGCAAATTCATCGCCATTGCAGTACGGGCCAGGCACAATCGGGCCACACTGCAGCGGCGAGTCGCCACCGAGCGGTACGTAGATCTGCTTGAAGAGCGCCTCGCGGTCGATCGACTTCGAGAACGCTGCCCGGAACGCCGGGTTGGCGAACGGACCGCACTTCTGCTGGAAGTAGAAGCCCTCGTAGTCGCCACCGAATTCCTTTTGCAGCGTCACATTCGGATCGGTGAACGCCTCTTCGATACCGCCGTAGAACTGCGGGTAGACGAAGTCGACTTCGCCGGCCTTCAGGGCCGCGGCTTCAGTGTCGCTGTCGGGTAACGGCACCATGACGAGTTGCTTGGCAACGGCCTTGTCGGCGCCCCAGTACTTGTCGTTCGGAACGTAGACGACCTGGCTCGGGCTCCACGACTTCATCTTCCACGGGCGACCCGAGAATCCGATGAAGTCGGCGAAGTCCGCCGAGATGTCAGAGGCGTTCTTCACTGATGCAGCCTTGAGCAAACCACCAAAGAGTCCCTTGTACGGGCCGTAGACCGACTTGAAGTCGACGACAACTTGCTTGTCGCTCGAGCCTGCGGCCACCGAGGTGATCTGGTCCCAACCGACCGTGCTGACCGAGCCGGGCGTGTTGAGCGCGGCTTCCCATGTCGCCTTGAAGTCGAGGAACGTGATTGGTGAACCGTCTTCCCAGACCGCCTCATCGGCAATGTCGTAGGTGACGGTCATGCCGGCGCTGGCCGGCGGGGTGTAGCTGTAGTCGTAGGTGACGTCGGCACACTGCTCGAGCGTCGGATACGAAACCGGCTCAGCCGCCGGCTGTTCCTCCGCAACAGTCTCCTCCGTCACGGCTTCTTCTTCTGCTTCGTCGTCACTGCCACCGCACGCCGACGCGACGAGCGCGACCGCGAACAGCGCAGCAGCGAAACGAATCGCCTTGCTGTGTTTCTTCATGTATTCGACCTCCCCGTCGAATGAGGTGGGGCGTCACCCCCAAGAATGATGACTCTCCCACCTTAGCCACCGTCGGTGATGGGGAGCAATCGGGCACAAGCCCGCACCCTCGTGGTCCACTTGGCCGAACCATGGTGTCAGCGTTGGACCACAGCCCCTTGTGGGCTAGAAGGCGTGGCGGCGATATTGCACGATGCGGGCGAATTCGGTGGGGTCGAGGCTCGCGCCGCCGACCAGCACCCCGTCGATGTCGGGCTGGCGCATGATGTCGGCGATGGTGCCGGCCTTGACACTGCCCCCGTACTGAATACGCACGGCTTGGGCGGCAGGTCGCGAGATGGCCGCAGCAACCTCCTCACGAATCGCAGCGATCACCTCTTGGGCGTCTTGCGGTGAGGCGTTCTTGCCGGTGCCGATCGCCCAGACGGGTTCGTAAGCGATCACCATCGACTTCACCTGTTCGGCGGTACGCCTGGCGAGTGCGGCGCGAATCTGCGTCCGCACCTTGTCGAGGGTGAGTCCCGCCTCACGTTCGGCGAGCGTTTCGCCGACACAGAGAATCGGTGTCATGCCGTGCTTCTGCACGGCGGCCACCTTGCGGGCAACGAAGTCGTCGTTCTCGCCGAACAGTTCGCGACGCTCGCTATGCCCCACGATGACGAATTGCACGCCGAGTTTGGCGAGAAAGACCGGTGACACCTCACCCGTAAACGCGCCCTTTTCTTCAGCGTGACAATTCTGCGCGCCAAGTTTGATGCGCAACTGGTCGGCATCGATCAACGTCTGCATGCTGCGCAAATCGGTGAAGGGTGGGTGCACGGTCACCTCGACTGCGTCGAAGTCATCCTTCTGCAGCAGGTATGCCAACTTCTGCACGCACTGAATCGCTTCGAAGTGGTTGTTGTTCATCTTCCAGTTGCCGCTGACGATCGGCGTGCGCTCACCTGACATTCGGCGCCTCCCGCAACGCTTTCAACCCGGGCAAGTCGCCGAACTCGAGAAACTCAAGCGAGGCTCCCCCGCCCGTTGACACATGATCGACTTCGTCGTTCAGACCGAACTGCCCAAGTGCGGCGGCCGAGTCTCCCCCGCCGACCACCGTGAACGCCCTCGTGTCTGCCATCGCCTGAGCAACAGTACGTGTTCCCTTGGCGAAGCGCGCGTCTTCGAACACACCCATGGGGCCGTTCCAGAACACCGAGCGCGCGTCCATGATCGCATCGCTGAACGCAGCAGCCGTTCCGGGGCCGATGTCCATGCCCTTCGCGCGGTCCGGCAACCGGCGACCGAACGTGGTGTACGTGCCGTCCGCATCGACGCCGATGATGTCCTCGGGGAGCACGATCGACGGATGCTGCGCCAGCAGTGTCCGACAGTGGTCGATTTGGTCGCGCTCGCAGATCGAATCACCGACCGAATTACCCTGCGCGGCAAGAAACGTGAAGCACATCCCGCCGCCGATCAACAACCGATCGCACATGTTGACGAGCGCATCGATCACGCCGAGCTTGTCGCTCACCTTCGCACCGCCGAGCACCGCGATGAACGGCCGTTTCGGTGCCGAGCGAAGTCTGTCGATGACCTCCACCTCGCGTTGAATCAGCCGTCCAGCTGCCGATGGCAGGGTGCGCGGTGGGCCGACGATCGATGCGTGGGCGCGATGGGCGGCACCGAACGCGTCGTTCACGTACATGTCGACACCCCTCACCAGTTCCGTGACCATGGCGTCGTCGTTGCTTTCTTCACCTGGCGAGAAGCGGAGATTCTCCAGGAGGTCGACTCCCGGGGCCAGCTCGGCGAGTCGCACGCGCACGGGCGCCATCGAGTACTTGGGCGTCGGCTTGCCTTTCGGTCGGCCGAGATGACTCGCGCACACCACCCTCGCCCCTCGCGCGGTGAGCCACGTGATCGTCGGCAGGGCTGCGCGAATACGAAAGTCGTCGGTGATGACACGTGCATCGTCGGCACCGCTCATCGGCACATTGAAGTCGGTGCGCACGAGCACGGTCTTGCCGCGCACCTCCCCCAGGTCTTCGAGCAGCGGCAGTTTCACGGGCCGACGGAGGTCAGGACAAACTGCGGCCGATGTGGCTGGTCAGATCCACGAGGCGATTCGAGTATCCCCACTCGTTGTCGTACCAACCGAGCACCTTCACGAGACCGCCCATGCTCATCGTCAGGTCGGCGTCGAACACGCAGCTGTGCGGGTTGCCGACGATGTCGCTCGACACGATCGGATCCGTGCAGTACTCGAGCACTCCCTTCATTGCTCCGTTGGCCGCCGCCTTGAAGGCCGCATTGATTTCGTCGGTCGTAGCCGGCTTGCTGAGGTTCGCCACGAAGTCGGTGATCGACCCAGTCGGAGTCGGCACTCGCAGCGCCGTGCCGTCGAGCCTGCCCTTCATCGCCGCCATCACGAGGCTGGTGGCGCGCGCCGCACCGGTCGACGTTGGTGTGATGTTGATCGCCGCACCGCGGGCGCGACGCAAGTCTTTGTGGGGGCCATCCACGAGCATCTGGTCCCCCGTGTACGCATGAACCGTGGTCATCATTCCGTTGACGACACCGAACGCATCGTCGAGCACCTTCACCATCGGCACGAAGCAATTCGTGGTGCAACTGGCGTTCGACACCACTCGATGTTTCTTGGCGTCGAAGTCTTGCTGGTTGACCCCGTAGACGAACGTAGCGTCGGCACCGGTCGCCGGCGCCGAGATGATCACCACGCGGGCGCCGCCCGATAGATGCATGGCAGCCTTGTCGCGCTCGGTGAAGAAGCCGGTCGACTCGACGACGACGTCGACCCCCAGCGACTTCCACGGCAACTTCTGCGGGTCGCGCTCGGAGAGCACCCTCAACGTCTCGCCATCGACGGAGATGCCGTCGTCGGTGGCGTGAATCGCATTGGGCAACACACCCATCACCGAGTCGTACTTCAGGAGATGGCCCATCGTCTTCTTGTCGCCCAAGTCGTTGACGGCGACGATCTCGATGTCGGCCTTACTCTCCTGTACGGCGCGCCAGAAGCTGCGCCCGATACGGCCAAAGCCGTTGATTCCCACGCGTACGGTCATGGCTGGAAGCCTAGTTTTTTTCGATATCGCGGTGCGCCACGCGTGCCTGCACGCCGCGATTGGCGAGACGCAAACTCAGTGCTTCGGCAATCGCCACCGATCGATGTCGGCCTCCAGTGCAGCCGACAGCAATCGTGAGGTAACTCTTACCCTCGTTGCGGTAGGCGGGAATCAGCGACTCGAACAAACCCTCGACCCGTTGCAGAAAGTCTCGCGTGGTCGGTTGCTCCAGCACGAACGCGCGCACGGGCTCGTCAAGACCACTCATCGGGCGCAGGGTCTCGTCGTAGTGCGGGTTCGGGATGAATCGCACGTCGAACACCGAATCCACGTCGAGCGGCAGGCCATGTTTGAAACCGAACGACACCACCGACACCTGCAAGGTGTCGGGGAGGTCCTCGAACGAGAACAACTCGGTCATCTGCGCCTTGAATTGTGCGAGTTGCAAGCCGCTCGTGTCGATGACCTTGTCGGCGAACTCGCGCACGGGTTCGAGCAGGTCGCGTTCGTGCTCGATGGCCTCCGACACCGTGCCGGTCTCGGTGCGCAGCGGGTGTTTGCGGCGCGACTCGGTGTAACGCTTCACCAGCGACTGGGTGGAGGCTTCAAGAAACAGGATGCGCACGTCATGCCCGGCGCCGCGCAAGCGGGGCACGAGTTTGACGGCGTCGGTCTGCTGCGATGCCACACCGATCACGAGTGCGAGACGAGACGATTTGTCCACCGAAACACCCGCCAACTCCACGAACTTGTCGACCAATTCGACCGGCATGTTGTCGACGACGAACCAGCCGAGATCCTCGAGTGCATCAGCGGCTTGCGAACGACCGGCGCCTGACAAGCCCGTGATGAGCAGAATTTCGGCCACGAGCAAACGCTACTGAGACGGTGTGAACCGAGCGTGAACCTCGCGTGCCACATCCAGTGGCAGTAATTCGCTGAGCCGTTCCAACGATGCCCCGCGCACACCGCCGATGCCGCCGAGTGCCTTCAGCAGAGTTCCGCGTCGCTTCGGGCCGAGACCCTTGATGCCGTCGAGCTCGCTCGCCTTCATGCGCTTGGCTCGGCGCTCGCGATGGAAGGTGTTGGCGAAGCGATGCGCTTCGTCGCGCACGACCTGCAACATGTACAACGCTTCGCTGCCCCGCGGGATGCGCACCGGACCGCTCTGGTCGGGCACGAACACCTCCTCAAATCGTTTGGCGATTGCCGCAACATTGATTTCATCCTCGAGCCCGAGTTCGCGCAGTACCTGTACGGCGACACCCAGTTGCCCCTTGCCGCCGTCCACCAACAACAACTGGGGTGGGTACGCGAAGCGACCCGGCTTCTCACCCCGCTCGGTTGCCGGCGCATCGCGCTCGGCGACGTACGCCGACAGCCGTCGTGTCAGCACCTCGCGCATCGCCGCGTAGTCATCGTTGCCGCCGACCGTCTTCACCTTGAACCTGCGGTACTCGCGCTTCTGGGGCCGGCCATCCTCCAGCACCACCATCGACCCCACGTAGTCGCTGCCTTGCAGGTGTGCCATGTCGAAGCATTCGATGCGCAGCGGGGCCTGTGTCAGCGACAGATGATCCTGAAGTTCGGAGATCGCTCGACTGCGCGAGTTGTGGTCGCTCGCCCGCTTCATCTTGTGGCGGATGAGTGCATCGCTGGCGTTCTTGCCGACGGTCGCCATCAGTTCGCGACGGTCACCGCGCTGCGGGATGCGGATGTCGACGGCTGATCCGCGTCGTTCGCTCAGCATCTGCTGACAGGCCGCGAGATCGGCGGGTTCGACCGACACCATCACCTCCTTTGGCCAGCCGAGTGCGGGCTCGTCGGCGTAGAGGTCGACGACCACCCGGCGCATCAGTTCAGAGGTGGTGAGGTCTTCCGATTTGTCGATCACGAAACCGTTGCTGCCGAGTACCCGACCCTTGCGCGCATAGAACACGTGCACGCTCGCCTCGAGTTCGCCGTCGACGAGTGCAATCACATCGAAGTCGTCGCCGCGCTCGCCAACCATCAGTTGACGCTCGAGTGCGCGGTTGATGGCGCCGAGTCGGTCGCGCAGTCGCGCCGCATCCTCGAATTGCTGTTCCGCGGCGGCACGCTGCATGGCCGACTCCAACTCGTCGCGCACATTGTCGGTGTCGCCGCCGAGAAACGTGACCAGCCCGTCCACGTGCCGCCGATAGACGTCTACGGCGACTTCGCCAACGCACGGCCCGGCGCACTTCTCGATGTGGAAGAGCAGGCACGGGCGCCCCAACCGTTCGTGCTGCCGGAACTTGGCGGGCGAGCAACTCCGCACTGGGAAGGTTCGCAGCAGTGCATCCAACGTGTCACGAATCGCCCACGCGTGCGCGTAGGGCCCGAAGTACTTGGTGCCCTTGCGCTTGCGACCGCGCATCACGACGGCGCGCGGCCACTGCTCGTCGACTGTGACGGCGAGAAACGGATAACTCTTGTCGTCGCGCAACCGCACGTTGAAGCGCGGACGATGTTGCTTGATGAGGTTGTACTCCAACATCAATGCGCCAACCTCGTTGTCAACCTCGATCCAGTTCACGTCGTTCGCGGCGCTGACCATCGCTACGGTACGCGAGTGCAGCAGCGCCGGATCGGCGAAATAACTCGCGATGCGCGACCGCAGGTTGGCGGCCTTGCCCACATAGATGATGCGCCCGTGCTCATCCTTGAATTGGTACGAACCAGGCCCGGTGGGGATCGAGGCGGTGTCGGGACGTCGCATGGCCGACGTGCCCTACGCGCGCAGGACGTCGACGAGGAAGCGCCCGGTGTGGCTGCCCGTCGCGCGCGCAACCTCCTCGGGCGTGCCCTCTGCGACGATGGTGCCGCCGCCATCCCCGCCCTCGGGCCCGAGGTCGATCAACCAATCGGCCGTCTTGATCACATCGAGGTTGTGTTCGATGATGAGCACGGTGTTGCCCTGGTCGACGAGACGCGCCAACACGATCAGCAAGCGACGCAAATCCTCGAAGTGCAGACCGGTCGTTGGTTCGTCCAACAAATAGATGGTGTGCCCCGTGCTGCGGCGGGCCAGTTCGCTCGCCAACTTCACACGCTGTGCTTCGCCGCCTGACAACGTGGGTGCTGGCTGGCCGAGCCGCACGTAGCCCAAACCCACGTCGACGAGTGTCTGTAGGTGGCGGGCGATGCGCGGCTGATTCGAGAAGAATCCGAGCGCCCCACTGATCGGCATGTCGAGCACTTCGGCGACGTTCTTGCCCTTGAAGCGGATCTCCAGCGTGTCGCGGTTGTAGCGCGCACCCTTGCACACCTCGCACGGCACGTACACATCGGGAAGGAACTGCATCTCGATGCGGATCGTGCCGTCACCAGAGCAGGCTTCGCAGCGACCGCCCGACACATTGAACGAGAAACGCCCTGGCTGGTATCCGCGCACCTTGGCGTCGGGGGTGTTGGCGAATAGTTTGCGGATGTCGTCGAACACGCCGGTGTAGGTGGCGGGGTTCGAACGGGGCGTGCGACCGATCGGTGATTGATCCATGTCGATCACCTTGTCCAACTTGTCGATGCCGGTCACGCTCTTGTGGCGGCCGGGCGACTCCTTGCTCTTGTAGATCTTCTGCATCAGCGCCGGGAGCAGGATGTCGCGCACCAGTGTGCTCTTGCCACTGCCCGAAACGCCCGTCACCGCGACGAAACACCCGAGCGGGATCCGCACGTCGATGTTTTTCAGGTTGTGCTCGCGCGCACCCTTCACCACGAGTGCTTCGGTGCCGATCTGGCGACGCTTCTTGGGCACCTCGATGCTCTGCCGGCCGGCCAGGTAGGCGCCGGTCACCGAATCCGCCACCTTCTCGATGCCCTCCACCGGCCCGCTATAGACCACCGCCCCACCGTGCTCGCCGGCGCCCGGGCCGATGTCGACGATCCAATCGCTGGCGCGAATCGTGCCTTCGTCGTGCTCGACGACGAGCACGGTGTTGCCGAGGTCGCGCAGACGGTGCAACGTGTCGATGAGGCGGTGGTTGTCGCGCTGGTGCAAGCCGATCGAGGGTTCGTCCAGCACATAGAGCGTGCCCACGAGGCCCGAGCCGATCTGGCTAGCCAGACGGATGCGCTGGGCCTCGCCGCCAGCCAGCGTGCCTGCGGAGCGCGAGAGTGTGAGATAGTCGAGACCGACATCCAGCAAGAAGCCCAGTCGGGCGTTGATCTCCTTGGTGATGCGCTCGGCGATGATCTTCTCGCGCTTGTTGAGGCTGAGCCCGGTCAAGAACTTCGCCGACTCACCGATCGACATACCGCACACCTCAGCGATCGACTTCTCGTTCACCCTCACGGCGAGCGACTCGGGCTTCAAACGGGCACCCTTGCAGGCTGAACACGGCTTCTCGCGCATGTAGCTCTCGTATTGCTCGCGCTGGTAGTCGCTCTCTGCGCTCTCGTGCCGCCGCTTCAACCACGGCATGACACCCTCGAAGGTGGTGCTGTACTCGCGCACCCGCCCGTAGCGGTTGCGGTACTTCACGATCACGTTGTCGCCGAGACCATTCATGATGATCTTCTGTTGCTTGGCGGTGAGTTTCGTCCACGGCTTGTCGGTGTCGATGCCTTCTTCCTCGGCCACTGCTTCGAGCATGCGCGTGAAGTACATCGTGTGGGCGCTGCGCCACGGCGCAATCGCACCCTCGCTGATGCTGAGATCGGGGTCGGGCACGACGAGTTCGGCATCGACCTCGAACGTGGTGCCGAGCCCCAGACACTTCTCGCAGGCGCCGTACGGCGTGTTGAACGAGAAGTTGCGCGGCGCGAGTTCCTCGTACGACGTGCTGCATTTCGGGCACACCAACTGCTGGCTGAAGTTGAGCACTTCAGCGACCTCGCCGCCCTTGCCCATCACCTCGACGGTTGCCACTCCGTTGGCCAACCGCAACGCGGTCTCCATGCTGTCGGTGAGCCGGCGCGTGATGCCGTCCTTGCGCACGAGACGGTCGACCACCACGTCGATCGTGTGTTGCTCGTAGCGGGCCAGCTTCTTGCCGCTCTCTTGATGGTCGGCGATGTCGGTGGTGAGACCGTCGACCCGCACCCGAGTGAACCCCTGCGACAACAGGTCGGCGAGCAACGAATCGTATTCACCCTTGCGACCGCGCACCACCGGCGCCAGCACTTGGAAGCGCGTGCCGTCCTGCAGTTCCAGCACCTGGTCGACGATCTGCTCGGGTGTCTGCTTGGCGAGTCGCCCGCCGTCGTGCACACAATGTTGGATGCCGACCCGCGCGTAGAGGAGGCGCAGGTAGTCGTACACCTCGGTGATCGTGCCCACCGTCGAACGCGGGTTGCGCGATGCCGACTTCTGGTCGATGGAAATCGCCGGCGACAAGCCCTCGATGACGTCGACGTCGGGCTTGTCCATCTGCCCGAGAAACTGCCGTGCGTACGCGCTGAGGCTTTCTACATAGCGGCGCTGCCCCTCGGCGTAGATGGTGTCGAACGCGAGGCTGCTCTTGCCCGACCCCGACAAGCCCGTGAGCACGATCAGTCGGTCGCGCGGCAACTCGAGGTTGACGTTCTTCAGGTTGTGCTCGCGTGCACCGCGGATGATGATCGAGTCGGTCACGGGGTCACGCTAATTCTTCGGCTTGCCTTCGCGAACTTCACGACGCAGCTCACGAATTTCGTCGCGCAAACGCGCCGCCTGCTCGAAGTGCAGGTCGGCCGCCGCCTGGTGCATCTCTTCTTCCAGCGTCTGGATGAGTCGTTCGAGTTCGCTCGCACCGAGTGCCTGCAGGTCGCGGATCACCTTGTCACGTTCGCGCGAGGTGCGACGACCCTTGCCCGGGTACGGGGCCGTCTCGTCAGGACGCAGGATGGAGAGGATGTCCCCCACCGCCTTGCGGATGGTCTGGGGTTCGATACCGCACACCTTGTTGTAGGCGATCTGTTTCTCGCGGCGGGCGTTGGTGAGGGCGATGGCTGAGTCCATCGCGGCGGTGCGCTTATCGGCATACATGATGACCTGACCGTCCACGTTGCGTGACGCACGACCGATGGTTTGGATCAACGAGGTCTCGCTGCGCAGGAACCCTTCCTTGTCGGCGTCGAGAATCGCGACGAGCGAAACTTCGGGCAGGTCGAGCCCCTCGCGCAGCAGGTTGATGCCGACGAGTACGTCAAACTCGCCGAGTCGCAGTGCCCGCAGTATCTCGATGCGCTCGATGGTGTCGATGTTGGAATGCAGGTACCGCACGCGCAGTCCCTGTTCGAGGAGGTACTCGGTGAGGTCTTCGGCCATCTTCTTGGTCAGCGTGGTGATGAGCACCCGGTCGCCTTTCTCCACGCGTTGACGCACGTTGACGATGATGTCGTCGATCTGACCCTGCGTGGGCTTCACGATGACCTCTGGGTCGACGAGCCCGGTTGGTCGCACGATCTGCTCCACCACCTGCGTGGAGTTCTGCATCTCGAACTTCGCGGGCGTGGCCGACATGAACACGCACTGGTTCACCCGCTCGAGCGTCTCTTCGAAGCGAAGCGGGCGGTTCTCCATCGCGCTCGGCAGACGAAACCCGTGTTCGACAAGCGTGCCCTTGCGGGCGCGGTCGCCGGCGAACTGGCCGTATAACTGCGGTACTGCGACATGGCTTTCGTCGATGACGAGCAGGTAGTCGTCGGGAAAGTAGTCGAGCAACGTGAACGGCGGCTGACCCGGCGTGCGACCATCGATGTGCATCGAGTAGTTCTCAATGCCGTTGCAGTAGCCCATCTCCTGGATCATCTCGATGTCGTAGCGCGTGCGCATGCCCAGGCGCTGGGCCTCCAACAACCTGCCGTCGGCGTTGAACGCGGCGAGACGGTCGGCAAGTTCGGCCTCGATTCTCTCGATCGCCACACGCATGCGATCCTCGCCCGCCACATAGTGCGTGGCCGGGAAGACGACGATCTCACTCGGCGTGGACAGCGTCTCGCCGGTGACGGGGTCGACCACGGTGATGCGATCGACCGTGTCACCGAACATCTCCACGCGGGTGACGCATTCTTCGTAGGCCGGATGCAACTCGATGGTGTCGCCGCGCACACGGAAGTTGCCGCGCCCGAGTGCCGTGTCGTTGCGCTCGTATTGCAGGTCGACGAGTCGGCGCAGAATGCTCTGCTGGTCGTAGTCGACGCCCTGGTGCAACTCCAGCAGGTGACCCTTGTATTCGTCGGGGTCGCCCATGCCGTAGATGCAACTGACCGAGGCAACGACGATCACATCCCGGCGAGTCAGCAGCGCGGCAGTGGTGCTGTGGCGGAGGCGGTCGATCTCGTCATTGATCGAGGAGTCCTTCTCTATGTACGTGTCGCTCGAGGGGATGTACGCCTCGGGTTGGTAGTAGTCGTAGTACGACACGAAGTATTCCACCCGATTCTTGGGGAAGAACTCGCGCATCTCCTGCGCCAACTGGGCCGCCAGGCTCTTGTTCGGGGCAAGAATCAGTGTTGGCCGCTGCACACGCTCGATGGTCCACGCGATCGTCGCCGACTTCCCGGAGCCGGTGATGCCGAGCAGGGTTTGAAACCGGTCTCCGCGCTCGATGCCCGCGGCCAGTTGGGCGACGGCCTGCGGTTGGTCACCTGCTGGCTGATATTCGCTCTCGACCTTGAAGGCGTGCTTGGCGCGCGTGTCGACCACGCGGCAAGGCTACGAGTCGGGTGGTGTTGACATCCGACCGGCGTCGGGCCCCGCGGGTGGCAGCGAACACATCCACCGCCAGGCCTGCGACACTTGCCGGGCGAGGTCGAGGCGCGAACCCGAGTTGTCGATGATCCAGTCCGCACGGGCACGACGCACGCTGCGCGACGACTGGCGGGCCACGCGTGCCCGCGCATCGGTTTCGCTGAAGCCCCGCTGAGCCACCAAGCGCGAGACGGCGATGTCGGGGTCGAGGTCGACGACGAGCACTCCGCTCAAACCGGTGCGCGGGTTTTCCACCAGGAGCGGCACGTCGAGCACCACGACCGCATTGGTTCGGCGGTGCGCGTCGATCTGGCGCATCATCTCCCGCCCGACGGCGGGGTGCACGATGGCATTCAGGTCGTTGAGGGCCGGTTGATCGCCGAACACCTTCGCGGCGAGTGCCACCCGGTCGAGATGACCGCTCTCCGACAGCACCTCGGCGCCGAATCGCTCGACGATGCGCCGTAGCACGTCTTGGCCTGGCATCTGCAGTTGACGCACGATGACATCGGCATCGACGATCACGGCACCATGCGCGGCCAACTGCGCAGACACGACGGATTTGCCGGCGCCAATGCCGCCGGTGAGCCCGACGAGAATCATCGGTTCACCACACAGACACGTTGATTAGGTGTTGGGCTGACCTTCGGCTTGGTACATGTCGCCCCAGGTGGCTTCGCGCGCAGCGTCGTCGGTTCCCACCCAGTTGCCCTGCTCGTCGGCCTTGAACTGGTCGCGATACTCCGGCGCCAGTTCGCCACCTTCGGCGGCTTGCTTGATCGACAGGCTGATGCGTCGGCGTGCGAGGTCGAGGTCGATGATCTTGACCCACAGTTCTTCCCCGGGAGTGACCACTTGTTCGGGTGCCTCGACGTGGTGCGTCGACATCTCCGAGATGTGCACGAGACCTTCGATGCCGTCGCCAACCTGCACGAACGCGCCGAACGGCACGATCTTGGTGACGCGCCCGTAGACCAACTGGCCGACAGCGTGCGTTGAGGCGAACGCCTGCCACGGGTCTTGCTGGGTGGCCTTCAGCGAGAGGCTGATGCGCTCGCGCTCGTTGTCGATTTCCAGTACCTTCACCTCGACCTCTTCGCCGATCTTCACGATGTCGGCCGGGTTGTCGACGTGCTTCCACGAGAGCTCCGACACGTGGATGAGACCATCCATGCCGCCGAGATCGACGAACACACCGAATGCGACGATCGACGAGACCCGACCCTTGCGCACTTCACCCACCTTCAGGTTGACGAGGAAGCCGTCGCGGCTCTCGCGCTGCGTGGCCTCGAGCACTGCACGACGCGACAGCACCACGTTGTTGCGGTTGCGGTCGAGTTCGAGGATCTTGGCCTGGATCTTCTGGCCGACGTACGGCGAGAGTTCCTTCACGCGGCGCAGTTCGACGAGTGATGCGGGCAAGAAGCCGCGCAAACCGATGTCGACGATGAGCCCGCCCTTTACTTCTTCGATGACGAGACCTTCGACGATGCCGTCCTCGTTCTTCACGCGCTCCACGTCGCCCCAGGCGCGTTCGTATTGCGCGCGCTTCTTGGAGAGCAGCAGGCGGCCTTCTTTGTCTTCGAGCGTCAGCACGAGTGCTTCGATCTTGTCGCCGAGTTTCACGATGGTGCCGGGGTCGACGTCTTGGCGGATCGTCAACTCGCGGGCGAGGATGACGCCTTCAGTCTTGTAACCGATCTCGAGCAACACCTCTTCGCGGGTGATGCGCACGACGGTGCCGCTGACGAGTTTTCCTTCCTTGATTTCTACGAAGGTTGCGGCGATTTCATCGGCGAATGAGGCGTCTCGCTCGGTGACCTTGCGGGGGATGTAGTTGCCGCTTTGGTCGAATGAACCCATCGCGGATGACGGGGTGAGGGTGGTTTCGGACATTGGATGCTTTCGGTGGATAGGGAGAGTAGGGATAGGACATTTCCCGCCTGGTCGGGCGGACAGGTCAGGCTACCTTCGCCGCTGCCCAACTGCTTCCCCACGAAGCGTTGACTATGAGCGGCACGTCGAGTTGCGCGGCGCCCTCCATGGCTAGGAGCACGAGTGCCCCGACGCGCTCGCGTTCGGCAGGCAGCACCTCGAGAATCACCTCGTCGTGCACCTGCAGCACGAGGCGGCTGGCCAGACCTTCTGCTTCGAGTCGTTGATCGATGGTCACGAGTGCGATCTTGAAGATGTCGGCGGCGAGACCCTGGATGCCGGCGTTCATCGCCATGCGTGCGGCTGCGGCGTCGACGTTGCGGTTCGCGCCGAAACCCTCGATCTGGCGGCGTCGGCCGAACAGCGTCGTGGTGTAGCCGAGTTGTCGGGCACTCGCGACGGCGTCGTCCATGTACTTGCGCACTCGAGGAAATGCCGCGAAATATGCGTCGAGGATTCCCTTGGCTTCGCCTACGTCGATGCCGAGGCGTTGCGATAGTCCGTACGCCTCCATGCCGTAGGCCAGACCATACGACACCATCTTTGCCTTCGAGCGTTGTTCGCCCGTCACGGCGTCGACATCGACACCGAAGACCTGGGCAGCCGTTGCGCGATGGATGTCGAGCCCGGCGTTGAACGCGCGCAACAAGCCCGGGTCTTGCGCGAGGTGGGCGATGCAACGCAACTCGATTTGGTTGTAGTCGGCAACGAGGAACTCGTATCCCGGCGTTGGCACGAATGCCTCCCTGAACACGCGACCGGCGTCGGTGCGCACGGGAATGTTGTGCAGGTTCGGGCGATCGCTCGAGAGGCGACCCGTGCGGGCAACGGTTTGGTTGAAGCTGGCATGGATGCGTCCGTCGTCGGCGATCTCGGCGAGCAGGCCTTCGGCATAGGTGGCGCGCAACTTCTCGGTTTCGCGATACATCAGCAACGCATCGATGAACTCGGGCCACTCGTCACGGATCTTCTCCAACGTGGCGGCGTCGGTGCTGAACTTCTTCGTCTTCGTCTTCTTGCCGCCAGTCAACCCGCGCTCTGCAAAGAGAATCTGGATGAGTTGCTTGGTTGAATTCACGTTGAACTCGCGGCCGGCCAGCGTGTGCAACGTTGCGACGAGTGCCCGGCTCTTTTCGCTGAGATCTGCTTCGAGCGTCTGCAGTCGCGGGCGATCCACGGCGATGCCGAGATGTTCCATCTTCGCCAACACGCGCACGAGCGGTAGTTCCGTGTCGTCATAGAGCGACAGCAACTGGGATTCGCGCAGTGCCTCGCGCAAGACAGGCTCGGCCAACACGGCGACCGCGGCTTGGGTGGCGGCCTCGTGCAATGCCGTGTCGTCGAGCGACGAAGCGAAGTTCAATTCACCCTCCGGAGCGCCCTCTGGCGCCGACACGCGCCGTCGCAGCCATCGGCGTGCCACACCGCCTGCGTCGTACGAGCCCGTTTCGGCTTCGGCGAGATAGGCGGCGATCGCGGTGTCGAAAGCCAGATGCGGTACATCGATGTCGAGCGACAGCAGTGCACGCAACATGTTGCGCGCATCATTGGCGACGAACGAAGCACCAGTTTGCAGGGCCGTCACGAACTTCTTGTCACCCAACAGACTGCTGTCGATCGCCGCGCACGAAACCGCGCCGCTCGCAGCGTCGACTTCGCCACGAGAAGCAACGATGGCGATGATCTCACTGCGACCCGGCTCGCCGCGCCATGCAGCAGCCAACCCGATGGGTGCGTCATCGCCGGATATTGCTGCGACGGCTTCGGGCGCTGCGCTCACCCGCTGCACGACACACCGCAATGATGTGTCGGCGGGCGACGGTGGGTCATCAGTGGTCGTATCATCGGCACGCACGGAACCTTGCGCGCCACGCGGGGCGAACCGCGACAGCAACGGCTTCCAACGGTTCAGCATCGAAGAGAACTCCAACCGCGCGAACAACTTGCCGAGCGCTGCCACATCAGGCTTCGGTGCCAACGACTCGCGTGGCAGGTCGACGGGCACGTCAGGCACCAACCGCATGAGGGCGGCATTGCGCATCACGCGCTCGCGGGAAGCGTGTAACGCCTCCTTCAACTTCGGCGTCTGTTCGTCGGCGTGGTCAAAGACGCTCGACAGATTGCCGTAGGCAGTGATCAACTTGGCCGCAGTCTTCTCCCCCACGCCAGGCACACCGTCGAGGTTGTCGCTCGGGTCACCACGCAGTGCCGCGTAGTCGGGGTACTGCGCGGGCGTCACGCCGGTGCGTTCCTTGATGCCCGCTTCGTCGTAGAGCGCGTAATCCGAAACGCCGCGTTTGTTGTAGAGCACGCGCACCTGCGGGTCGCGCACCAACTGGTACGAGTCGCGATCACCCGTGACGATGAGCAGTTCATCGTCGGCCGGCAAGCGGGCCGCAATCGTGGCGATGATGTCGTCGCCCTCGTAGCCGGCACAATCCACGACAGAAACACCGGCGGCGCCCAGCACCTGCCTGATTACCTCCATCTGGGAATAGAGCGTGTCGGGCTGCTTCTCGCGCTGCGCCTTGTATTCGGGTGCTTGCGCGTGGCGAAACGTGCTTTCCTTGCGGTCGAACACGACGACGATGCCGTCGGGTGCGTGATCCTTCAACAACGTGGCGAACATCGAGCAGAACCCGAAGACGGCATTCGTCACCTCGCCGTCGACGGTGCTCATCGTGTCGGGCAACGCAAAGAACGCCCGGTAGGCCAGCGAGTTGCCGTCGAGGGCCATCACCTTCATGAAGCCACCGCCGTCACTACGTAGCTGTCATGAAGTGGGTACGGTCTCGCCCTTCAGCACCGACTCGGCGATGGCGCGCATCGTGGTGCGCCCGGCCATCGCACTCTTCTGGATGAATGCGAATGCGTCCGACTCCCTCATGCCGTGGGCGTCGATGAGCCGACCCTTTGCCCGGTCGATCACCTTGCGCACTTCGAGGCGCTCGGTGAGTTCGCCCACCTCGGCGATGAGTGCCTTGGTCTCTGCATAGCGGGCGATCGCCAATTCAATCGCAGGTACGAGATCGGATTTCTGAAACGGCTTCACGAGATATGCGACGGCACCTGCATCGCGCGCCTGCTCGACGACTTCGCGCTGACTGAAGGCGGTCAGTATCAGCACCGCACACACGCCCTCGGCGGTGATGTGGCGGGCGGCTTCGATGCCGTCCATGCCGGGCATCTTCACGTCGAGAATGACGAGGTCCGGGCGCAATCCGCGGACCAGTTCGACCGCCTGGTCACCGCGACCTGCTTCGCCCACCACCTGGTAGCCCTCTTCTTCCAGCAGTTCGCGCAGGTCGAGGCGAATGATGGCCTCGTCTTCGGCGATGACGATGGTGGTCACGAGACGACTCTAGAACTCGGCGCGCACTACGACTGTGGTCGACCAAGACGCGTGAGCGTGTCAAGAAGCACGTCTTGTTCGTTTTCGAACTCCGCGATTCGCGCTTCGAGGTGTGCAAGGTGCCGTTGAATCGCAACGAAGTGACCCTGACTCTCGCGATTTACGGCTTCCGCACTCGGTGTTTCCGACACGATGGCCCGCAGTTCTGCGTCGGTGGCGTCGTCGCGCATCAGTTCGAAGTGTTCGCGCGTGACGCGCAGATCCTCGCGCAGCTCCTTCAGCGTCGAGGTGCACCGTGTGAGGCGGTGACGGGCGAGTCGTTCGCTGATACCCATCGGTAACTGCACGCTCATGGGGCCCTCCATTCTACGAGTCAGCGTTGGTGCCCGAGGTGGGAGTCGAACCCACACGCCCTTACCAGGCAACGGATTTTGAGTCCGTCGCGTCTGCCATTTCGCCACTCGGGCAACGCTGCGTCAGGCTACTGCCAACGACGATTGGCGCTTACCCGCTTCATCTGTGTGACCAGCGCGAATCGACCCGTTGCCTCCGCGACACCTGACTCTCGTAGCCTGAGGAGAGCATCGTCGTGCTGCCGAGGAGGTTGTTTCGTTGCTCGCGTTCTTGTTCCCCGGTCAGGGCTCGCAGCGCCCCGGCATGGGACGACCGTGGATCGGCCACGAGAGTTGGGAACTTGTCGACGAAGCCTCCGCGATCGCCGGTCGCGATATCGCGCGACTCCTGCTCGATGCCGACGCAGAGGAACTGAAGGACACCCGCAACGCACAACTCACCACGTTCGTCAGCAGTTTGATGGTGCTCGACGCAGTGGAGCGACTCGGCATCGAACCGAGCGTGTGCGCCGGACACAGCCTCGGCGAATACACGGCGCTCACCGCGAACGGTTCGCTCGCGTTCGACGACGGTGTGCGGCTCGTGCTCGAGCGCGGCGATGCCATGCATGAAGCAGGTACCCAATCCCCCGGTGTGATGTCGGCGGTGCTGGGGCTTGACGACGACCACGTTGAGGTCGCGTGCCGTCGGGCCGACGACCACGTGTGGGTCGCCAATTACAACGCGCCGGGTCAGGTCGTGATCGCCGGATCTTCTGACGGCGTAGAGAAGGCGTCGCAACACGCAAAGGATCTCGGCGCCAAACGCGTGATGTCGCTGCCGGTGTCGGGCGCCTTCCACACCCCCTTCATGACCGCCGCCCGCGATCGGTTGCGTGCCGCGATCGCCGCCGCACAACCGCGCGACTCCGACGTGCCGATCATCTCCAACGTCGACGCGCTCTCGCATCGCGAGGGTGGCGAGTGGGCCTCGCTCTTGTCGGCGCAACTCTGCAGCCCGGTGCGTTGGAAGCAGTCGTTGCTCGAACTCTCCCGCCAGGGTGTCGCGGGCTACGCCGAACTCGGGCCGGGCGGCGTGCTCACCGGAATGGTGAGGCGCACCGTCGGGGGCTCGCGCAGCATCAGCGTGTCGACCCCCGACGAGCTCGATGCGTTGCTCGAATGGGTGAGCACCGTCGCCCCACCAGCGACGACGGCGCACGAGGGCGAGCATCTCTTCGTCGTGGAGCGTCTCGTCGTGGCGCCCGCTGCCGGGGTGTTCACGCCCCAGACCGGGCTCGACGACGGCGCACGTATTGACGTCGGCACCGTGCTCGGCCGTGTCGGCGATGTCGAAGTGCGCTCCCCCTTCGCCGGCATTCTGCAGAACTTCATCGCCCACGATGGTGAGCGACTCGCGATGCGCGAACCCGTAGCTTGGTTGCGGACGCACTGATGACCGGCAGCCGCATTATCGGTTGGGGCACGGCCCTGCCAGAGAAGGTGCTCACCAACGACGACCTCGCCGCGATGGTGGACACCAACGACGAGTGGATCACCGAGCGCACCGGCATCAAGCGTCGCCATGTCGGCGGCAGTACCGCTTCGCTCTCCATCGAGTCGGCTCAGCGCGCCATCACCATGGCTGGCGTCGACCCGGCATCGATCGATGGCGTCGTGCTGTCGACCACCACACCCGATCGCACGGTGCCGGCCACTTCCGCCACCGTGCAGAACGCGCTTGGCCTGCGCTGCGGCGCATTCGACGTGAACGCCGCGTGTTCGGGTTTCGTCTACGCCTATGTGGTGGCCAACGGATTGCTGGCCATCGGCGCCAGGCGACTGCTCGTCATCGGTACCGACACGCTCTCGCGCATTACCAACTGGTCTGATCGCGGCACGGCCATACTCTTTGCCGACGGTTCGGGTGCCGCAGTCGTCGACGCCACGAGTGACGCGGGCCAGTTGCTCGGGTGGGATCTGGACGCCGACGGATCGCTCGAATACCTGCTGTACGCCGAGGTTGGTGGCTACATCCATATGGACGGCAAAGAGGTATTTCGTCGCGCCGTGCGGGTCATGGTGGACTCCGCGAAGAAATCGTTGGTCAAGGCGGGGCTGTCGACGAGCGACGTGACCCTCTGCGTGCCGCACCAAGCAAACCTGCGCATCATCGATGCCGCCTGCCGACAGCTCGATATCCCGCTGGAACGGACCGCGATCGTGCTGCACGAAACCGGCAACACATCCTCGGCGTCGATTCCGCTCGCGCTGTTCGATGCCGCCGACAAGGGCCGACTGCACAACGGCGACATCGTCTTGCTGGTCGGTTTCGGAGCGGGCATGACGGCGGCCAGCGCGGTCATTGAATGGAGACAACCATGACCGCCCCCGGCCGTGTCGTCCTCGTCACTGGTGGCAGCCGCGGCATCGGTCTGGCAACCGCTCGGCGTTTTGCGGCACTCGGCGACAAGGTGGCGATTACCTACAACTCCACCAAGCCAAGCGGCGACTTCGTGGCGGTGCAATGCGACGTGACGAAGCAGGCGGATGTCGAACGCGCATTCGATGAAGTCGAGAAGGCGCTCGGCCCGGTCGAAGTGCTCGTCTCCAATGCGGGCATCACCAAAGACGGGCTGTTGCTGCGAATGAAGGAAGCCGACTTCGCCGACGTGATCGACGCCAACCTCACCGGCACCTACCGCGTGTGCAAGCGCGCCACGCAGTCGATGTTGCGGGCGCGCAAGGGGCGCATGATCCTCGTCTCCAGCGTCGTCGGTCTACTCGGCCAGGCCGGGCAGGCGAACTACGCGGCGTCGAAGGCGGGGCTCGTCGGTCTCGCCCGTTCGCTGGCGCGCGAACTCGGCAGCCGCAGCATCACCGTGAACGTGGTCGCACCAGGCCCCGTCGACACCGACATGACCAAGGCGCTCGGCGACGAGAAGCGGGCGGCGTTCGCCGAACTCGTCCCGCTCGGGCGCATCGCCACGCCCGACGAGATCGCTGGCGTGATTGCGTTCCTTGCCTCGTCCGATGCGGCGTACATCACGGGGGCCGTCATCCCCGTTGACGGCGGACTCGGGATGGGTCACTGACTCGGGACGGGTCACTGAACGGCAACGCCTCACACGAGTAGAGTTGAGCGGAATAGGAGGCCCTCGTGAGCCAGGAACTTTTTGATCGTTTCACCAAATGCGCCGTCAGCGTGCTGGCGGTCGACGCATCCAAGGTCACCCGCGAAGCCCGCTTCAAGGAAGACCTGGAAGCCGACAGCCTCGACCTCGTCGAGTTCGTGATGGAGCTGGAGGCGGAGTTCGGTATCGAGGTGCCTGAGCAGGAACTAGAAGGCATCACCACCGTCGGTCAAGCCTTCGACCTCATCGCGGCCAAAGCGAAGTAGCGCTCCCGATGCAGGGAGCCGGTCATCGCATAGCCATCACTGGCTACGGCGTGCTCGCGCCGTGCGGCATCGGTCAGCGGGCGTTCTGGCAGGGCCTGCTCGGGCCGGGGGTCAACGGGGCAAAGACTGTCGAGATCGCCGACTGGGATCCGCAACCGTACTTCGCCAACCCGAAAGAGGCGCGGCGCTCCGACCGCGTCGAGCAGTTTGCCCTCGCTGCCGCAGCCGAGGCATTCGCCCAAAGCGGCGAGCTGCCGTACGACCCCGCGCGCATCGGCAGCATCTTTGGCACCGGCATCGGTGGACTACGCACTCTGGAAGAACAAGTCATCACCCGAATGGAAAAGGGCGAGCGCCGTGTCTCGCCATTCCTGGTGCCGATGATGATGGCCAACGCGTGCGGTGCCGCGATATCCATGCGTTATGCGTTGCAAGGGCCCGCAGAAACAATTTGCACCGCCTGCGCCGCCGCCACACACGCCATTGGTTACGCGGCGAGACTCGTCGCGTGGGGTCGTTGCGATGCGGTGGTTACCGGTGGCGCCGAGTCGGCGGCGACGATTACGGCGGTCGCGGGATTTGCCAACATGACGGCTCTCTCCACCACCGGCTGCAGCAAACCGTTCGATGCCACGCGCGATGGTTTCGTGTTCGGTGAGGGCGCGGCGGTGTTCGTGCTCGAGCGTTACGACCTCGCCGTTTCACGCGGGGCGAACATCATCGGCGAAGTGCTCGGTGCCGCGAGCAATGCGGACGCGCACCACATCACCGCCCCGTCCCCCGGCGGGGTCGGAGCGATGGCCTGCATGCAGCAGGCGCTCGACGACGCGGGGCTCACCGTGCGCGACATCAAGCAGATCAACGCCCACGGCACATCAACGCCACTCAATGATCGCGCGGAGTCGGAGGCCGTTGCAACGCTGTTCGGCAAGCCGACGCCGCCGGTGACTTCGATCAAGGGTGTGACCGGTCATCCGCTCGGCGCAGCCGGTGCGCTCGAAGCCGCAGCCGTGTTGCTGTCGTTCGAGCACAAGTTGATTCCGCCGACCGCCAACACCAGCATCCTGGGTGACGACATCGCGTGCGACGTGGTGTTCGGTGCGCCGCGGGCGTGGACACCGGGCCCGACCATCTCCAACAACTTTGGTTTCGGTGGACACAACGGCTCGCTGATTCTGAGCCCCGCTTCGTAGCGCCGCGGCCACGCGACGCGTTGATGATCCGCTCCGTGGGTATGCCGCTACGCGGTGACGAGCACGAACATCAATTCGCACTCGCAGGCAATGTCACCATTCACGCTGGCGGTGCCCCCGCCCTTGCCGGCACGCGCACTCATCCGTCCCAACTCCACGCTGATCACGAGTTCATCGCCCGGTACCACCTGGCGCCGGAAGCGCGCCGTGTCGAGACCACCAAAGAGCGGCAACTTGCCGGCCCGTGCCGGGTCGCTGAGCAACGCATAGGCGCCAACTTGCGCGATCGCCTCGCACATCAGCACGCCCGGCAACGTTGGTCGACCAGGAAAGTGGCCGGCGAAGAACCACTCGTCGCCGCGCAACTTCCAACGCCCGACCGCGCGTGTGCCGACCACCAATTCGTCGATGACATCCACGAAGAGAAACGGGGCACGATGCGGCAACACCGTCGCTGGTGCGGCAAATCCGGACATGGGGTTACGCGTCGAGCGCTTCGAGCAAGAACTTCGGCGTATCCTTCGGCGAAATCTTGTACCACGCGTTGCGGATCTTGCCGTTGCCATCGATGAGGAAGGCCGAGCGTTCGATGCCCATGTACTCACGACCGTACATCGACTTCTTCTTCCACACCTTGTACGCCTTGGCGACGAGGTGTTCTTCGTCGGCCAAGAGCGGAAACCCGAGCTTGTACTTCGTGTCGAACTTCAACTGCCTGGCTGGAGTGTCGGGGCTGATGCCGATGATGACGGTTCTTCCGATCTCGCCCTTGATCGCACTGAGCAGGCACGACTGTTGCGTACAACCGGGTGTGTCGGCCTTCGGATAGAAGTAGACGAGCACCTGGCGTTTGGCGAATTCCCGCAGGGTACGTTTCTCGCCGTGCTGGTCGAGCAACGCGATTGCGGGGGCCTTGTCACCGGGTTTGAGCATGTTGAGAAACTACTCGTCGATCGCGTTGCGCACCTCGGCCACGAAGGCACCCACCGAGTCGACGCCTTCATCGAGCAGGCGGCGCATGATCGCGGCTCCCTGAATGACGCCGTCGGCAACGGTGCAGGCTTCCTTGGCTTGCATGGCGTCCGAGACGCCGACACCGACCAACACCGGAACATCGGTGACCGCCTTGACACGCCGCGCGATGGTGAGGGCACTTGCTGCGAGAGTCTCACGTTCGCCGGTGACGCCCAGCAACCCGACTGCATACACGAACCCCCGCGCGCGCGCCACGATGCGTGGCAGTCGCTCGTCGGGTGCCGTCGGCGCCGCGAGCATCACGGTCGCCAGGCCCGCCGCATCGGCGGCCGCACACCACTCACCCGATTCCTCCAGCGGGAGGTCGGGCACGATCACCGCACCCACACCGGCGTCGCGCACTTGGTGGGCGAAGCGGGCATGACCGGCGCGAAACACGGTGTTGTAGTAGCACATCACAACGAGTGGAACATCGACGTCGATGTGCCGCACACCGTCGAGAATTGCATTCAAGGTCACGCCGTGTTGTAGCGCAATCGTCGATGCCCGTTGAATGACCGGGCCGTCCATCACCGGGTCTGAAAACGGAATGCCGATCTCCACGGCGTCGGCCCCGTTGGCGACCGCCGCACGAATCGCATCCGTCCAGCCCGGCACGTGACCGGTCACATACGGAACGAGAATCTTGCGGCCCGCACTGCGCAACTCCCGCAGTCGCGGCTCTAGTGCAACGCCGGCCATCGTGATGTCGACGGTGGCTATTGCCGTTCGGCGTCGAGACGAGGCCCGAGCACCTTCATCATCTGCGCGACGTCCTTGTCGCCGCGTCCCGACAGGTTCATGAGCACGGTCTTGCCCTGCATCTTCGGCGCTTCGCGGGCGATCCACGCCACCACGTGCGCACACTCCAAGGCGGGGATGATCCCCTCGGTGCGCGACAACAACTGAAATCCCTCGATCACTTCCGCATCGGTGACGCTCGGGTATTCGGCACGCCCACTCGCCGCAAGGTATGAATGCTCCGGCCCGACACCCGGGTAGTCGAGACCTGCGGATATCGAGTGTGCCTCCTGCACCTGACCCTCTTCGTCCTGCATCAAGAAACTCTTCATGCCGTGCACCACGCCCGGCACGCCACGCCCGACGGCCGCCCCGCCAGCCGGCTCGACGCCGACGAGTCGCGCCGTGGTGTCGACGAATCCGCTGAAGATGCCGATCGCGTTCGAACCACCACCTACGCACGCCGTCACCACATCCGGGTCGCGACCGGTGAGTTCGCGCATCTGTTCGCGTGCCTCGTCACCGATGATGCTTTGGAACTGTCGCACCATGAACGGGTACGGATGCGGGCCCATCACCGAGCCGATGCAGTAGTACGAATGCTCGACGCTCGCCACCCAGTCGCGCATCGCCTCGTTGACCGCATCTTTGAGCGTGCGACTTCCCGATTGTGCGGCCTCCACCTCTGCCCCGAGCAGACGCATGCGGAAGACGTTGAGTGCCTGTCGTTCGACGTCGACGGCCCCCATGTACACCTTGCAGGTGAGCCCGAGCAATGCCGCAGCCGTCGCCGATGCCACACCGTGCTGACCGGCGCCGGTCTCGGCGATGAACCGCTGCTTGCCCATGCGCCTGGCGAGCAACGCCTGGCCGAGCACGTTGTTGATCTTGTGCGAGCCGGTGTGGTTGAGATCCTCGCGCTTCAGGACAAGACGAATGCCGAGTCGCCGCCCGAGGTTGTGGCACTCGGTGAGGATCGACGGACGCCCCGCATATTCGCGCAATAGTCGCGTCAACTCGCCACGAAATACGGGGTCGGCCCACGCCTCATTGAATGCGCGTTCGAGTTCCTGACAGGCGGGCACCAGCGTTTCGGGCACGTACTGACCCCCGAACTCGCCAAAGCGACCGTCACGCGATGGAGCCGCGAGACCAGTCACCGTTTCACGATACAAGTGCGTCGAATGCGCGCTGGGCGTTCGCGACGAAGCGACGCACCTTGGTGGCATCCTTGCGACCGGGCTCGCGCTCCACACCGCTGCTCACGTCAACGCCGTACGGAGCAACGAGCGAAATCACATCGCCAACGTTGTCGGGTGTCAGCCCGCCCGACGCCACGTAGCGCACACCCTTGGGCAGCGAGGTCAACAACGACCAGTCGTAGGTCTCCCCCGAGCCGGGGTTGGCGGAATCGACGAGGATCAAATCCGTGCGGTAGCGATCGCACTGCTCGGCATCATGCGACCCTGCCACGACGGCCTTCATCACCCAGCCGAACTCGGCGGTGACCTGCTCGACTTCCGAAACCGTTTCACGACCGTGCAGCTGGGCGCCGCGCAAACCCACCTCGCGCATCACCCGCGACACCGACTTCACATCATGGTCGCGGAATACGCCCACGGTGATGATGCCAGGCGGCAGACGCTTCACGATGTCGGCAGCGCGACCGAGCGTGATCTGCCGCTTCGACGGCGCGAACACGAACCCAATGGCCGTCGCGCCCATGGCGACGCTGAGCAGCGCGTCCTCTTCGTTGGTGATGCCACAGATCTTGACGAACATCGTGATTACGAAGGTAGTGCGACCTGCAATTCAGACAGCGATTTTGCGCGGTCGGTGCTGAGCACCAAGTGCTCGCCGACCAGCACCGCGCGATAACCCGCCGCAGCGCATCGAAGTGCATCTGGCGGGCCCGTGATACCCGACTCGGCGACGGCGATCACGCCAGGGGGGATTCCGGCTGCGAGCCGTTCGGCCCGATGCGTATCCACCTCGAATGTGCGCAGGTCACGTTGGTTGACGCCGATCATCCGGGCACCAGCCGCGAGGGCGCGGGCGAGGTCTTCCTCGTCGTGCACCTCGACGAGTGCTGCAAGACCGCATTCGGTGGCGAGCGCGTGCAGTCGTTGGAGTTCGTCGTCGGTGAGTGCGGCGACGATGAGCAGTACGGCATCGGCACCCATCAGCACTGCATCGAAGATGTCGGCGTCACTCACGGTGAAGTCCTTGCGCAATACCGGCAAACTTGTTGCCGCTCGTGCGGCGTGCAGGTCGTCGGGGCTGCCACCAAAGTGCGGTGCGTCGGTCAAGACCGACAGGCACGCTGCGCCACCGTGTTCGTATTCACGCGCGACGGCGCTCGGGTCGAGCGATGTGTCGAGATCACCCTTTGAGGGTGAGCGACGCTTGATCTCGGCGATCACCGCCAACCGCCGGGATGCCGAGAGTGCAGCGGCAAACGGGCGCCGCGAAGAATCAACCGACCGTCCCGGGTTTCGGGCGACCTGGGATTGCAATGCCCGTTCACGTAGTGCTGCGATGTTGCGAGTGTCAGCGGCGGCCCGCCGCCGATGCCACGCCAGGATGTCGTCGAGGTAGGTCACACCCGTCAGAAGCCGAGTCGCTCGGTGAAGTAACCGAGCAGACCGGCGACGGGCACGCGGTCTTGGTCGGTCGTGTCACGGTCGCGCACGGTGACCGCGCCATCTTCCAACGAGTCGAAGTCGACGGTCACACAGCACGGTGTGCCGATTTCGTCCTGGCGCCGGTAGCGACGACCAATCGCCTGTGTCTCGTCGTAGTCGCACATGTAGCGGCCGGACAACGTGGCGAAAATACGCTCCGCAAGCGGGGTGAGTGTGTCCTTCTTGGAGAGCGGCAGCACGGCAATCTGGTACGGCGCAATGCGCGGATGCAACCGCAACACGGTGCGCGGCTCGTCGTTGACGATGTCTTCGTCGTAGGCCGCGAGCAGGAAGGCAGCCATCGTGCGATTGACGCCGGCGGCGGGCTCCACAACGTAGGGCACGTAGCGCTCGTTGGTGGTCTGGTCGAAATAGTCGAGTCGCTGGCCGGAGTGCCGTGCATGTTGCGTGAGGTCGTAGTCGGTGCGCTGTGCGATGCCCTCCAATTCGTCCCAACCCCACGGAAACAAGAACTCGATGTCACAGGTGCCGGCCGAATAGTGCGACAACTCGTCCTTCTCGTGCTCGCGCAACCGCAACATCTCGCGCGGGATGCCGTGATCCACATACCAATCAAGACGCGCGGTCTTCCAATAGTCGTACCACTGCGGACCCTCGCTGGGCGGCACGAAGAATTCGAGTTCCATCTGTTCAAACTCACGGGTGCGGAAGATGAAGTTGCCCGGCGTGATTTCATTACGGAACGACTTGCCGACCTGCGCGATACCGAACGGCGGCTTCTTGCGACTGGTCGCGAGCACATTGGCGAAGTTGACGAACATGCCCTGCGCGGTTTCGGGTCGCAGGTACACCTCGGTGCCCGCCCCTTCGAGCGGGCCGGCGTGCGTCTTGAACATCAGGTTGAACGCCCGTGCTTCGGTGAAGGCGCAGCCCTTCATTTCTTGCGGACATTCGCGCGCAGCGAGCTGATCTTGGCGGAAACGCTGTTTGCACACCGTACAGTCGACGAGCGGATCACTGAAGTTGGCCAGGTGACCACTCGCCTCGAAGGTCTGCGGCGGGTTGAGGATCGCCGCGTCAATCAACACCACATCGGTGCGTTGCTGCACCACGGCGCGCACCCAAGCGTCCTTTACGTTGCGCAGCATCAGAGCACCGAGCGGGCCGTAGTCGTAGGAAGAACGGAAACCCCCGTAGATTTCCGCACTCGGAAAGGCGAAGCCGCGCCGCTTCGAGAGATTGACGATTTGGTCCAAATCTTTCGCTGGCACGTGAGTCAGGCTACCGAGTTGGGGCTTTGCGACTCTGGCAATTCAGCCCGGATGCGGTGCCTTGAACAGTGATGACGCGCGAATGCGCCGCTCGAGGTGGTGCTCCATCGCGATGCGGGCAAGTTCCGTAACTTCGCGCACGACTGCGACGGACGGCGAGGTTCGTTGCAGCACCACCGCCACGCGACCATCGAGGATTGATTGCACGATGTTCAGCGCTTCACCGGAGATGCCGAGACCCCGTTTGTGCGCACGGCACTGCACGCCCCCGGCGCCGACGTCGAAGGCCCGGAGATCTTCGCGCGTGCCGCACACGACGCACTGATCGACGCACGGGCCGACACCTTCCGTCGCGAGCAGCCGCAACTGCAGTGCGGGCAACACGAGTGGCGAAAACGCGGTGTTCAATTGGCGCAGCGCACCCACCAACATGCGATACAGATGCGGGCTCGGTTCACGGTCGTGGGCCAGTTGCTCGACGACCTCGCACATCGCCAACCCGTCGGTGGTGGCTTCGAGGTTGTTGCGCAGCGCACTCGCGGTCTCCACGAGTTCCACCTGGTTCACGACGTCGAGGTCGCGGCCTCGATACAGCTGTATTTGCACGTGGCTCAACGGTTCGAGTCGCGACCCGAACCGCGACCCTGGCTTGCGCACGCCCTTTGCGACGGCACGCACCTTGCCCGAATCCTGCGTGACGATCGTGACGATGCGGTCGGTCTCCCCCAGTTTGTGGGTGCGGACGACGACGCCGACATCGCGGTACAGCGGCATCAGGAATCGATTCCGCCGAAGCGTCGGTCGCGACGCGCATAGTCGTCGATCGCCATCTCGAGGTGCTCGGCATCCAAGCCGGTCCAGGGGGCATCAAGAAAGACGATCTCGGCGTACGCCAACTCCCATACGAGCGATGGCGGCATGTCGACGGCTCTCCCGAGCACGATCACGAGGTCGGGTTCGCCCGGTGCGGGGGCCGAGATGGATGCCGCCAATCGCTGTTCAGTGATCTGTGAAGCGCCGACCTTGCTCGCTGCCTTGGCGATGCGTTCTTGCCCGTCGGCACACGGATCAACGATGACGGTCACCCCGTCTGCACCCAGCACGACGACGCGGTCGGCATACCGCTCCCCGCCACACTGGTCGCACAACATGGCGCGCAGGTGTTCGCCCTCCTGCGCGCTGCCGCCCCCGTACGGCACGATCGTGGCCCACGCGGCACCACCGCCATGGGCGGCATGAGACACCAAGTCGAGGCGCTCCTTCCACTGCGCCGCATCGGTCGCCGCCCATTCCGAGATGGTGCCGGCACACACCAGGACGTGGGACAGATTCGTGCGCGATACCACCGTTACATCCTCGCACTAGCAAGTAGTTTCTGATGCGCATCATGACGTCTTCCAGCCCGCCGTCGGATCCCTCGTCGCCCGTCGCGTCGGGCGCCCTGCACATCGCCTGCATCATGGACGGCAACGGTCGCTGGGCTAAGCGGCGCGGGTTGCCGCGCACGGCCGGGCACACGGCTGGCGAAGAAGCATTGGCCACCGTCGTTCGCGAGGCGGCCCATCGGGGCGTGGGCTGGCTAACCGTCTTCGGGTTCAGCACCGAAAACTGGGTCCGCCCGCCGTCGGAGGTGCGTCACATCCTGGATTTGCATCGCAAGTTGTTCGGCCGCATCGAAGAGCTCAACGCCAACAACGTGCGGGTCAACTGGATCGGTCGTCCCTTCGATGAACCAGGCTCGCGCTCCCCGGCCAACGTGCAGAAGGCAATTCGTCAGGCGATCGAAGACACCAAACACAACACCGGCATGGTGCTGACCGTCGCGTTTGACTACGGAAGTCGCACCGAAATCGTTCGTGCTGTCCGCAAGGCCCGGAGGCTCACGACCCACGACATTGCAGCGCAGTTGTACGACGCGAAGTTGCCGCCCGTCGATGTACTCGTGCGCACTTCCGGCGAGACACGCATCTCCAACTTCATGTTGTGGCAGGCCGCCCGCGCCCGCGTCTACTTCACCGACTGCTCGTGGCCCGACTTTGGTGCACGTCAACTCGACGAGGCAATGGCACTCGCGCGTTCGCATCAAGCATGACGCCGGCCGCCAGGAAGGCTGCTCGCCTGCTGGAGCGCGTGCTCGCCCACCTGGAGCACGCCGAGCATCGCGACGGCCAAGCAGAGATGGTGCGCCACGTCGCCGACACGATTGAGGGTGGCGGCACACTCGTCATACAAGCGGGCACAGGCACGGGCAAGACGCTCGGCTATCTGGTGCCGATACTCGCCGCTGGGCAGACCGCCGTCGTTGCGACCTATACGAAGGCCCTGCAGGATCAGTTGGCGAGCGTCGACTTGCCGATGTTGCAAGGAGTCTGTGCCGAAGACGACGATCTGGCCTTCACGTGGGCCGTGTTGAAAGGGCGCAACAACTATCTGTGTCGCCAACGCGTGTCGGAAATCGAGACGGGTCACGACCAGTTGGAACTCGACGATGCATCTGCCGACGTGCAGCGGGAGGTGCGCAAGCTCGTGAAGTGGGCCGACAAGACGCCGACCGGCGATTCATCCGATGTGCCCTTCCCGTTCAGCGACGGCTCGTGGCGCAAGGTGAGCCTGTCGTCAGACGAGTGCCCGGGTAAGGCGAAGTGTCAGTTCGGCGAAACTTGCTTCACCGAGTTGGCCCGCGACCGCGCCCACGGCGCCAACGTGGTGGTCGTGAACTTCAGTCTCTACGGGCTCGACCTGCAGCAGCAGCGTGAATTTCTGCCGCCGCACGACGTGGTGGTATTCGACGAAGTGCACGAACTCGAAGACGTCATCAGTGACACGGCATCGGTCGTCATCACACCGCGCGGCATCGCCAACGCGGCCGAAGTCAGTCGCCGGGCGGTCAGCAGCCAGAAGGTGGTCAACGCCCTCACCAAGACCGCCACCGAAACCGAGGAGGTGCTCCGCCGTCATCTCGGCGAGCGATTCCGCAGCGCCTTGCCGGCAGATCTCGATGCCGCACTGCGGCAGACCGCTGCGCAAACGCGACTCATCCTCGATCAGATCGACAAGACGAACGACGAAAAGCCGGAAGTGCTGCGCGCGAAGTCGACACTCGAGCGATTGCGGAAGGACGTCGAGAGAGTGCTCGAAAGTTCGAGCGACATCGTCAGTTTCGTCACCGAAAATCGCAATGCACCGCGATTGACCGCGGCCCCGCTGCGCGTCAACGGAGTGCTGGCCCCCGTGTGGATGGATGGTGCTGCCGTGCTGACGAGCGCCACAATTCCACCCGGCTTGCCGCAACGACTGGGCGTGGCGGTCGATGCGGACGACATCGTGCACGTGGCGAGTCCGTTCGACTACCACCGCCAGTCGCTCTTGTATCTCGCCAACGACCTGCCCGAGCCGAACGCCAACGATCGCGCCGACGCCGTGCACCGTCGTATCGCTGAACTCATCGAGATGTCGAATGGCTCAGCGCTGGTGTTGTTCACGAGTTGGTCGGCACTTCGCGATGCGGCGGGCGCGCTGCGGGGCAACCTGGGCAACGGCATCGACTTGCTGGCGCAAGACGACATGCCAAAGAAGATGTTGCTCGACAGTTTCCGTGACAACATCCACGCGTGCCTCTTTGCGACGCGCGGCTACTTCCAGGGTGTCGACGTGCCGGGTGACGCCCTGCGCCTGGTGATCATCGACAAGGTGCCGTTCCCCGCGCTGAAGGATCCACTGCTTGACGCCCGCCGCGAACAAGTCGGAAGCGAATCGTTCATCACCATCGACGTGCCGATCGCTGCGGTGTCGCTGGCGCAAGCGGCTGGTCGCCTCATTCGTACCAACACCGATCACGGAGTCGTCGCCATTCTCGACCCGCGTCTCGCCAAACGGCGCTACAAATCGCAGGTGCTGCACGGTGTGGCGCACATGCCCGAGACGAGCTCACTCGATGAGGTCGAGCAGTTCTACATCAAGCGCCAGGCATAAACCGGTAACCAAGACCGCGATTCGTGATGATGTAACGCGGGTCGTTGGGCGAATCCTCGATCTTCACACGGAGGCGGCGGATGTGCGCATCCACCAAGCGGCTATCACCGAGATAGTCGTAACCCCACACGCGCTCAAGCAATTGATCGCGGCTCAGCACCATGTTCGGATGATCGGCGAACTCGATGAGTAGCCGCAGTTCGGTCTTGGTCAGTGCCACTTCGACCCCAGCCTTCTTCACGATGCCCGCCTCACGATGCAACTCGACATCGCCGAACCTCGTGACGTCGGGTGAACGCCCCGATACTTCGCGCACCAAACGTCGCAGGGCCGCCCGAATGCGCGCCGCCAATTCCTTGGTGTTCACCGGCTTGGTGACGTAGTCGTCGGCGCCCGCCTCGAGCCCGGCCACCAAGTCGTGCGTGTCGGTCTGGGCCGTCACGATGATGATCGGCACGTTGCTCTTCTGACGAATCTCACGACACACCTCGAACCCCGACACGTCGGGCAGGCGCAAATCGAGCAGCACGAGATCGGGTTGCTCGCTGGCCGCAAGCGATAGTCCAACGCGGCCAGTGGGTGCCTGAATGATGGCGTAGCCCTCGTCTTCCAACGCCAGGCTGAGGGCCGCACGGATGGCCGCATCGTCCTCCACCAAGAGCACCTGTGCCATGTCGAAGCAGTCTGCCAAAGAAAGTCGAATCGTTACACAAAACGCACAGTTCGACAGGCTTGCCGTCATCTCGGGCGACCAGGTTGGAGGGCGAGTCGGCGCGGGCCATGCTCCCCCTTGGCCCCGCCGGCTCAACGTCTGCTTGCGCCATGCTTGACGTGTGGCCGCTACCACGGAGACACTCACCCCGCAGGCGCGGGCGCCGCTGCGACCTGGATTGCGCACACGCATCGTGGCCTACTTCTCGCTGGCCACGTTCATCGGTGTGGTGATCCTCAGCATCGTCACGTTCGCTGCGACGCGCAATTACCTGGTCGACAAGGCCACATCGTCGGCGCGTGACCAGGCGATTGCAAACGCACAACTGGTCCGCACGCTGGTCGGCACGAGTCGTGCCGATGCCGGAGAAGTGGTCACCGACTTGCGCACCCAGCCTGGTGGTTTCGCCGTGCTGCACCTCGGCACCGAAGACTTGTTCTACGCACAGGCGCCGCTGCGGTTCACACAGTCGAATCTGCCGACTGCGTTCGTGCGTGACGCCATCAGCGGCACGAGTGGTGTGCAACGAGTTGACTTCCGCGATCGACCATACGAGGCCGTGGCAATTGATATTCCGGCGATTGATGCGACCTACTTCGAGGTGTTCCCGATTGACGACGTTGCAGACACGCTGGGCATAATTCGTTCGATTCTCGTCGTCGCGGTGCTCGCCATCACCGTCGTGGCTGGCGTGTTGGGCTTCCTGTTCAGCGGCAGTGTGCTCGTGCCGTTGCGACGAGTCACGGAAGCCGCGACCACGATCGCGGGCGGGTCGCTCGCGACGCGCCTCGAACCAGAGAGCGACCCCGACTTGCAACGTCTCGTCGCAAGCTTCAACGGTATGGCAGATGCCGTGCAAGAGCGCATCGAACGCGAGGAGCGTTTCGCCAGCGATGTGAGCCACGAGTTGCGCTCGCCCATCACATCACTTGGCGCCGCAGTCGAGGTGCTGAAGGGGCGCGCCGAGGAACTTTCCGACCGCAATCGTCAGGCCCTCGACATCATCACCACGCAGGTGCGCCGGTTCGATCGCACGGTGCTCGACCTGCTCGAGCTGAGTCGTCTCGATGCGCGCGCCGGCCAAGACAACCGCGAAGAGTTGCATCTTGCGGCACTCGTTGAGCGCATCGCCAGTCGTCATGGCTACGGCTCGATTCTCGTGGTGTCGGATCTTGGAAGCGACGACCTTGTGCTTCTCGACCGTCGCCGTGTTGAGCGCATTCTGCTGAATCTCTTGGACAACGCCCGCGACCATGCCGGTGGCGCCTCGGAAATCTTGGTGAGCAGCGACGACGACGGCAACTATCTGTTGATCGTCGACGACAACGGGCCGGGCATCGGGGTCAGCGAACGGCTACGAATCTTCGAGCGCTTCGCCCGCGGCACCGCATCACGCAACAGCGTGGGAAGCGGGCTGGGTTTGGCGATCGTGGCAGAACATGCTCTCGCCCTCGGGGGTCGCGCGTACGTCGACACATCACCGAGTGGCGGCGCCCGCTTCGTTGTCGTGATTCCGGCCGGGGATGCGGGATGAAATTCGTAACTGCGATCGCCGGCGCCGCGCTCGTCGCGACAGTGGCCGCCTGTGGCGTCCCCGAGGAGGGTCGGTTCGTCCCGCTCGCCCCCAGCGAGGTGCCCGACGTATTGCTGGTTACCACCACGACCACGTCGACCACCACGACGGTGCCTACCCCGGTGGAGAACACCACCACGACCGTGGCCGAAGTGCTGTATGACAACGTCGAGCTCTACTTCGTGAGTGCCAATCGTGTCGTGCGATCGGAACGCCGCATCGTGAGTCCGGCTACGCCGACCCAAGTGCTTGACACGCTGCTCGCTGGCTTGGATCCGCAAACCGAGAGCGCGGGTTTGCGCAGTGCATTGCCGCGCGGGTTGACTGCAACCATCGAGATTCGCCGCGGGGTGGCGCGCATCGGGTCGACTGCCCCGTTCTTGTCGGAGTTGGAGCCGCTCGATCAGCGTTTGGCGATTGCGCAGCTCGTACTCACACTCACGCGACGCCCCGGCATCGGTCAGGTGATCTTCAGCGTCGACGGCGCGGACATTCAGATACCGCGTGGCGGTGGCGACTTGACCGCCCCGGGTGCGGCGGTGACTTACGACGATTACCTGGCGGTGTTGTCGACCCGCGACTAATACCCCAGCCGTTCGATGCGGTCGGGACGGTTCTGCCAGCCGTCGTCCACCACGACGTGCAACTCCAGATACGCGCCATCAGCCAACTGTTTGCGCACGGCGGTGCCGACATGCTTCAACATTGCACCACCCTTGCCGATGACCATGCCCTTTTGGCTCTCCCGCTCGACGATGATTTCGCAGCGGATGCGCGGCCATTCGTATTCCGTGACGCGCGTGGCGATGGAATACGGCAACTCCTCGCGCATCTCCCACAGCAGTTGCTCCCGCACGAGTTCAGCCACCCAGGCGGTGTCCGGCGTCTCGCGCACCACGTCGGCGGGATACATCGCCTCGCCCTCCGGCACGTGGTTCGCCAGCCAGTCGACGAGCACCCGCACACCCTCGCCGGTCTTTGCCGACACCGGAAAGTACGCCGCAGCATCCAATTCGGCCAACGCCGACAGCTGCTTGGCGACCTTCGCGTGCGACGTGGCGTCGATCTTGTTGAGAATGACCACGCTCCGTGCCATGGCGAGCTGTTTGGCGACGAACTGGTCGCCACGCCCGTAGGTCATCGTCGCGTCAACGACGAGGGCAGTGGTGTCCACCTCGCGCATCGCCTCCACGGCGGTCGCGTTGACGCGTCGCCCCAGTTCGCTCACGGGCTTGTGAATGCCGGGGGTGTCGACGAACACGAGCTGGGCATCCGGACGATGCAGCACCGCCCGCACACGGGTGCGCGTCGTCTGCGGCTTGTCCGAGACGATCGTCACCTTTCGTCCGCACATCGCATTGATGAGGCTCGACTTGCCGACGTTGGTCCGACCGACGAGGCTCACGAATCCGCTGCGCATCCGCATGCACGCTAACGAGCCGCATCTGCCAGACTCGACGCATGCTCGACCGACGCAAATGGCTTGATCGCATGCAACCGCAAACTTTGCAGATCGCCACTTGGCTGCTGTACATCAACGGGTTCTTCGCGTTGGTCGAGTTGATCGATGGCGGCGGCGTGCTGCACTACTTCCGCGTGCGCTACTCGCTCGGCTTTTTCTTCGGGCTCGCCATCGTGGCGGCCTATGTTCTCGGTGGGTTTCTCATGGCGAACGAACGCAAATTGGGCTGGCGAATCGCGGTCGGGGCGGCGGCATCGCCGTTCGTCCTCACCTTCATCGCCTACACCCAGATCGGGGCGTCGTTACGGTTCCGCATCTTTGGCGGCAGTCTGCTCTCGTTCGCATTTGATGTGGCCGTCCTGGCGCTGGTTTTGCACCCGCAGAGCCGCGAACACCAGCGAATCTGGTATCACTGAGCCATGGCAAAAACGATCATGAAGGGCGCCGAAGGCGTCAAGGCACACGTCGGGCAACACCTCGGCTACAGCGACTATCTCACCGTCACGCAGGAGATGGTGAACACCTTCGCCGATGCGACGGGCGATCACCAATGGATTCACGTCGACGTGGAGAAGGCCAAGCAGGGACCGTTCGGCGCGCCAATTGCGCACGGATACCTCACGCTCTCGCTCGGGCCGTCGTTGCTGCCGCAGATCTACGGCATCGAAGGCGCGGTAATGGGCGTCAACTACGGCGCCAACAGGATTCGATTTCCATCGCCGGTGCCCGTCGGCTCGCGTTTGCGTGTGGGTGCAAAGTTGCTGAACGTCGAAGACATCGCCGGTGGCGTGCAGATAACGCTCGAGGCGACCTTTGAAATCGAGAATGCAAAGAAGCCGAGTTGCGTGGCCGAACTCGTCTTCCGCACCTACTTCGCCTAGCGGAGGTCCTTCGCTACCCCGGCGAACAAGTCGAGCGTGGTGGTCTCCGGATAATCGGCGCACCATGGTACGAAACCGACGCAGCCGAGTGCCCGATACGCGGCGATCTTCTCGCTGACCTGCTCCGGGGTGCCGACGAGCGAGGTGGCCCTCCACTGCTCGAGTGAGTGGCCCCAGAGACTGCGTGAACCAGCCCGTGCGAGTTCGGCTTCCGTCTCGCGCATGAAGATTTCCGGCGACCACGTGAGTTGAATCTCGTCAAAGTCACGCCCGACAGCGCGGCAGTGATCGGCGAGAATTGCCTTCTTGCGCTTGAAGTCGTCGACGGTGCCGCCAAAGTTCGCGTAGTCGGCGTGACGCGCCACGACTCGCAGCGTGAGTTGCTCACCGCCGCCACCAATCCAGATCGGCGGACGCGGCCTTTGCAGGGGCTTCGGGTCACAGTTGCCACGCTCCAGCGTGTAGTACTTGCCGTGATACGTGGTCTCCTTCTCCGTCCACATTGACTTCACGATCTCCACACACTCCCGCAGCATCGCAATCCGTTCCTTTGGCACCGGGAACGGATAGCCGTACCCGCGACACTCGTTTTCATACCAACCCGCGCCGATGCCCCAATCGAGCCGCCCACCGCTGATCACGTCGACCGTCGAGGTGATCTTGGCCAACAGCGCAGGCTCGCGGTACAAATTGCAGCCGACCATCTGGCCGAGGCGGATGCGCGATGTTCGCTGACTGATCGCGGCGATCGTCGTCCAGCATTCGAACACCGCTTCGTGGGCCGGCTTGGGCACGTTATGAAAGTGGTCGTATACCCAAATCGAATCGAAACCGAGTTGTTCGGCCCGCACCGCAATCTCCACGGCTTTCGCCCATTTCGCCTGGTCGTCTGGGATGCCGGCGAGTTCCATCTTCCAGCCCTGCGGCATGAATACCCCGAAAATCGGTGCCGTGCTCATAGTGGCAAGTCCCCTGTCGCGCTCTTGGTGGTGCCGTGGTCCTTGTACGCCGCGATCGTGCGTTGGGCGATGCGCATTTGGTGGATTTCATCGGCGCCGTCGGCGAACCGGCTCCAACGTGCCTGTGTCAGCATGTGCGCGAGCGGTGTGTCGGTCGAGTACCCGAGCGCGCCGTGCACTTGGATGGCACGGTCGACGATCTGCCAGAGACTGTTGGCGACGAAGTGTTTCGCCATCGAAACTTCCGACGTGAACGGCAGACCCTTTTCGATCTTGAACGCCGCGTGCAGCACCATCAACTTGCATTGGTAGAGCTCCATCGCTGAATCGGCGATCAACCATTGGATACCTTGCTTCTCTGCCAACAGCGAACCATGCGAGTAGCGGTTCAACGCGCGATCGACCATCATGTCGAGTGCAGTCTCCGCCTGACCAATCCAGCGCATGCAGTGCGCCAGACGCGCCGGTCCAAGTCGGTACTGGCCGAGCAGGTGGCCTTGGCCGCGACCACCGAGCATCTGGCGGTTGTGTACACGAAGATCGTTGATCTCGATCTCGCAGTGATTGTGACCACCTGACATCGTCTCAATGTCGCGCACGATATTGAAGCCTTCACTCGGGATGTCGACGATGAAGCACGAGTTCGCCGCTTGCGGAATCTCTGGGGCGTCCTCGGTGCGGACAACGAGCAAGGCGAACTGCGCTCCGCGGGCCCCGGAGATGAACCACTTGTGACCGTTGATGACCCATTCGTCACCGTCTTGATAGGCGTGCGTGCGAATCAATGTCGGGTCGCTTCCGGCGACTTCGGGTTCAGTCATTGCGAAACACGAGCGAGCAGTACCCTCGCACAGCGGCCGCAGGTACTTCTCCTTCTGTTCAGGCGTGGCCCAGTGCAACAACGTGTGCTGGTTGCCTTCGTCGGGTGCCTGCGCATTCAGCACGAACGGCCCGATGCCCACCTTTGCCGCCTCGGCCGAAACGGCTGCCATCGCCGTCGGTCCGAGACCCATGCCGCCCCACTCGGCGGGCATGTGCGGCAGCCAGAGTTTCGCCTCGTCACGTGCCTTCTTGCGCAACTCGACGATTGCCTGCACCACTTGCTTGCGATCCTTTTGGTCGACGGTGTCCCAACGGGGTCGCACTTCGTCATCCATGAACGACCGCACTCGCAACCGGACGTCTTCTACTTCGGGCGGAAAGGTGAAGTCGATCATGTGACCAGTGTGCCTGACGAAACGCCCGGACGACGAGGCGAGCCCACCGTAGCCTTGCCCCAATGGGTCGCTCGCAGCGCAGCTGGGATACCGACGCGTTGCCCACCGGGGCCGACAAGGCGCGCGCCGTGCAGGACATGTTCGACGCCATTGCACCGCGCTACGACATGGTGAACCGCCTCATGACCTTCCGGCTCGACGTGCGCTGGCGCAGGGCGACAGTGCGCGCTCTGCAACTACCTGCGGAGTCGCTGGTGCTCGACCTCGCGAGCGGCACCGGGGACTTTTGCCGCGAATTGCAGCACCACGGTCTGCGCCCGCTGTCGTTCGACTTCTCCTACGGCATGTTGGCCGCCGATACGAGCAGGGCCCCCCGCACACAGGCCGACGCGCTGTGTCTTCCCGTGCGCGATGCATCCGTGCAGGGTGTGACGTGCGGGTTTGCGCTGCGCAACTTTGTCGACCTGCGGTCGTTCTTTGCGGAGTTGTCCCGCGTCGCGAAACCCGGTGGTCGCGTGGCACTGCTGGATGTGTCAGTGCCGACGAACCCGCTCATTCGCCTGGGTAACTCGATCTACTTCGGGCGCATCGTGCCGAGAATCGGCGCGCTCTTGTCTGACGGCCCCGCCTACCGCTATCTGCCGCGCAGCGTGTCGTATCTCCCGCCACCGACCGAATTGTCGAAGATGCTCGCTGCCGCCGGGTTCGTTGACGTGCGTCATCGGCAACTATCCGGGGGCCTCACCCAATTGCTCACGGGCACACGTCGTTGACGAGCACCACCATGCAGCTCATCACGCGTCCGCTGCGCGAGTTCGCTGACGGCGAGCGTGACCTGAACGACATCGCCGGTAGGGACGGCGTGCTGTTCGTGCGCGACGGCGTGGGCTTTGCCGGTGTCGGCGAACTGGCACGGGTGCCACTCGGTGATGCGAGCGCGTTCCTGTCGGAGGCCCGCTGCGACGACATCGTTGATGCGCCGGGAAGTGGCGGTGTGGCGCTCGGTTGGCATGATTTCGCGGGCACCGAGCGGGTTGCCATCGTGCCGCGCATTGTGGTTGGCAAGAGTGCGTCGGGTGAAGCGTGGGTCACCTTTGCGGCCGGCGATCAAACGCTGGTGCGAACCACTCTCGGGGTGAGGGCAGCACCGATATCACACGGCAACTCGTTCTCGATCCGCCCGGGCGTGGCAGTCGATTCCTACCTCGCTGCCGTCACCGCGGCTCGGGATGCCGTGCGACGTGGCGACATCACCAAGGCAGTCATCGCACGCGACATCATCGTGGAGGCATCGCAGGCGATCGATCTTCAGGCGCTGCTCAAGCGGCTGAAGGCTTCCTTTGGTTCGAGCTACCGCTACAGCATCGACGGTTTGGTCGGGGCGTCCCCCGAGTTGTTGGTCGAGCGAATTGGCGATGAAATCCGCAGCCTCCCGTTGGCCGGAACCTGCCCGCGCACCGGAGACCCGCCCGCCGATGCACGGCTTGCCGCCGAACTGCGGGCGAGCGCCAAGAATCAAATCGAGCACCGTGTGGTGATCGACATGGTGCACGACACATTGCTGCCCTGGTGCTCGTATCTCGATTGGCAGCCAGAACCCGACGTGATCGCGGTGGCCAACGTGCAACATCTCGGAACACGGATCGAAGGCCGACTGTCGCAACCACTGCCCAGCGTCGTCGATCTCGTTGGTGCGCTGAGCCCGACGCCGGCCCTCGGCGGACATCCTCGTGACGCCGCGCTGCGACTCATCGCCCAACACGAGGGTGTGCGGCGCGGACGTTACGGCGGTGCGGTCGGCTGGGTCGATCGTCACGGCAACGGCACGTGGGCCGTCGCTATTCGGTGCGCCGAGTTTTCTGCCGACCGACGCTCAGCGAGACTCTTTGCCGGCGGCGGCATCGTTGCCGAGAGCGACCCGCACCATGAGCTCGCCGAAACGCAGGCCAAGTTTCAGGCGATGCTGGCTGCAATCGTGCGCCCGTAGCGCCGCGCGTCACCGCTCGGTTCAACCAGCCCTTACCGCCGCAATCACCAGCCGGTGGAGCTCATCGTGACGAGCGACGTTCGCGTCACGATCGGTACGCACGATGATGACGCGCGGGCCTTTCTGCCCCACCGCGGTGCGCAACTCGGCGCTGCTCGAGACGAACTCGGTGTTCAGACCGTGCGCCGCCGCCAGCGCCGCCAAGTCGGACGCGTGCGGGGTGCCGAACAGGCGCTCGAAGCGGTCTTCACCAAGCGTGCTGCGTTGCGGCAAGAACGAAAAGATGCCGCCCCCACGATTGTCAACCACCACGATGCGCAGGTCGACCTGGCGGTTCACCAGATCGATCAAACCATTTGAGTCGTGCAGGAAGGCCACATCGCCGATGAGCAAGCCAGTGGGCTGACCGCTCGCGAACGCCACCCCGACGGCGGTCGAGACCACGCCGTCAATGCCGTTCACACCGCGATTCGCCATTACGCGGACGTGGTCAGTTGACGCGGCGTACCACTCGACGTCACGAATCGGCATCGACGAAGATACGACGAGTTGTGATTCCCGTGGTAGTGCGGCAAGCACGGCGCGGGCTACACCGGGTTCGCTGAGGGTCGCCTCATCGTCAAGTTGTGCCGCAAACACGCGACGTGCGGCAGCTTCGGCAGCGGTCCAGCGCTGCAGCCACCCCCCATCATGCGGTGCCACAACCTGCTCGAGGTCTGCACAGAACCGTTCGGCGTTGGTGACCACGTGCATCGACACCTGGCGCTCGGGGTCGATGAGGAATGGCGATTGAGTCACTGCGGTGACTTCTGCCTGCGAATCACGCAACCAGCCGTTGACGACCTTTGATGCAGGCAACGCGCCGAAACGCAGCACCGCCTCGGGTCGCAATGAAGTTGCGATATCGGTCTCACGCAGCCACGCATCCGCGTGACGGATCAAGGTCAGAGCATCACTCCGGCAACCGCTGAGCGGGTCGGCCAGAATCGGCCACGCAAGTTGCGCAGCGAGCCGATACACCGCCGCCGGCGAGACGCCTCGCGCACCAATGACGATTACACCGCGCCTACCGCGCAGTCGCATGCCCAGTTTCGACAGCATCTCGGTGCCGACCGGTTTGAACCGTGATGCGCCGAATCGTCCCTGCAATCCGGGACTTGCATCATCGCGCGCTGGCATTTCTCCGGCGACTCCCACGAGTGGTTCACGGAAGGGCAGGTTCATCTGCACGGGCCCCGGTCGCTCGCCGGTCGCACTCGTGTACACGCGCCGCGCGGTGCGCCGCCACTCGTCGCTGCGATCATCGTCGGCCACGCCGAGATCGACGTACGCGCGTACGACGCCGCCATAGAGATGCTTCTGATTGATCGTCTGTGGAGCGCCAACACCTTGCAATTCGGGCGGGCGGTCGGCGGTCAGCACGATGAGCGGAACCTCGGCATGTGATGCTTCGACCACTGCCGGATAGAAGTTCGCCGCTGCCGTGCCGGAAGTGCACAGCAAGAGGGTCGGCACACCGCTTGCCTTCGCCGCACCCAAGGCCGCAAATGCCGCACTGCGTTCGTCATGGAACACCTCCAGACGCAGATCTGCGGCGTCACTCAGCGCCAGCACCATCGGTGTCGAACGTGAACCTGGTGACAACACCGCATGGCGAACCCCGAGTGCGCGCCACTCATCAACCAGCGTGGCGCAGAACGTGGCGGTCACATCGGCCGATTGCATGCCTCTATCGTGGCAGCAGTGCGGGTGGAAATTGCTTCCGATGTGGTGTGCCCGTGGTGCTATATCGGTAAACGCCGATTCGAGCGGGCAGTGGCCAGCCTTGCCGATGACGGTGTGACGCTTGACCTGCAGGTGCGCCATCGCGCGTATCTACTCGACCCCCACGCGCCGCTTGATTCACCTGTGCCGGTGCGTGAGGCGTACGCAAGAAAGTTCGGTGGCGAGCAGCATGCCGAACGGATTCTGGCCGATGTAACGAAGGTGGCCGCCGACGAAGGAATCACCTTCAACATGCACCGCGCGATTCGTGCCAACACGATGCGGGCCCACCGCTTGCTGAAGATCGTGGAACGCCATGCTCTCGAAAATCGCGCCATCGATCACGGTGCCACCAACGGCGGTGCCGCCGACCTGCAGGTTCTCGTCAACGAGTCGATCATGCGCGCCTACTTCACCGAGGGCAAGGACATCTCTCGTGTCGACACCCTCGTTGAGTGTGCCGAGAGGGTCGGTTTCAACCATGCCGCACTCGCCGAGCGTCTTTCCTCTGAAGCGCCTGACGAACCTTCGCTCCGCGCCGTGCAGGAAGACTTGGCGTGGGTTGCCGCGCGCGACATCGCGGCTGTGCCGACGTTCGTCATCAACGACTCGTTCGCCGTGCCTGGGGCGCAAGACTCCGCGACATTCGAACGACTGCTGAAACGCCTCGGCCCATCGTGACTACGCAACTCGCGAGCGAGACGCATGGCGACGGTGAACGTGTCGTGGTGTTCAGCCATGGTTTCACCCAGACACGGGCAATGTGGCGACCCGTCGCCCGTGAGATGTGCCGCCGGGATGCGGGTTTGCGGTGCGTGCTCGTCGATCTGCCGGGACATGGCGAGTCGTCCCACGTCTCTGCCGGGTTCGAAGAAGCGGCGCGCCTGTTGGTGCAGTGTGGCGGTCCGGCCGTGTATGTCGGCTATTCGCTCGGTGCGCGTCTTACGTTGCGCGCGCTCATCGACCACGCTCTGCTCGTGCGGGGCGCGGTGTCGGTCAGCGGCACCGCCGGATTGGAGAACGAATCCGAACGGGAAGCGCGTGTAGTCGCCGACGAACACTTGGCGAAACACCTGGAGTCGGTTGGTGTTGCGGCATTTCTGGACGAGTGGCTTGACCAACCGCTCTTTGCCGAACTGACGCGCGAGCAGGCTGGCATGAGTGACCGGCTTGGCAACACTGCCGAGGGTTTGGCGATGAGTCTGCGCAACTGCGGCCAAGGTCGACAACTGCCGTTGTGGCAAGGATTGCAAACGATCCCGCAGCCGCTCTTGGCGATTGCTGGCGCACTCGACACAAAATACGCGACCCTCGCCCGACGGCTCGCCACCACTGCACCGCACGGTGTGCTCGCGCTCGTGGAAGGCGCCGGGCACAGCACGCCGCAGGAAAGACCTCAGGAAGTTGTCGACGCCATCATTGATTGGCTGCCGCGAGCCGTCTGACGCTTGAACCGACTAGCGAACGATGATTCCGAGCGCGTACAGTGCGCCGACCACCAACTGCACTCGGGCAGTCATGCCGAGGGCGCGAATGAGTTCACCCGCCGAGGTCGCGGAACGAACGGTGGCAATCGCGGGCAATGCCGCGAGCAAACCGACGAGACCGATGAGCGCGAGCGGCACGTCCAAGGCAGCAATGACCACTGCAACGGACGTACAGAAGTAACACAGCACGTATAGGAGCCGTGCGCGGCGAGCGCCAAGTCGCACTGCCAGTGTGCGTTTACCACTCTCACGATCCGTGGTGATGTCCCGAATGTTGTTGACCACCAGCAGGGCCGTGGCGAGAAAGCCCGCCACACCACCCGAGACGACGCTCAACCGCGATACTTGCTGAACGATCACATACGTGGTGCCGGCCGTGGCGATTAGTCCGAAAAAGACGAAGACGAAGACTTCCCCAAACCCGGCGTATCCGTAGGGGCGCGGACCACCCGTGTAGGTCCAGCCTGCAATCATGCAGACGAGCCCGAGTGGGATGAGCCACCATGACGTGCGCGCCGCAAGCACGAGCCCCGCAACGCCAGCGGCAACGAATGCCGACATCGCGGCACGTTTCACGGCGCTCGCAGTTGCAGCGCCCGATGCGACGAGACGCAGCGGACCACTGCGTCGCTCGTCGGTTCCACGCACACCATCGGAGTAGTCATTGGCGTAGTTCACTGCAACCTGCAGGGCGAGACTGACCACCAGCGCGAGCAAGCCGTTTACTACGAAGATCGACGTGGCGACTGCAGTCTCACCGTCGCGAGAAACATCAACCGCCACTGCTACACCGATGACAACAGGCACGACGGCCGCGGGCAGCGTGCGTGGTCGAGCGCCACTCACCCACTGCGCAGGCGTCGTCATCGCGTACGCACGATAGTGCGCAATAGCGTGAGCGCCGTGCCGCAGTTGATTGCCGTCGACATGCCAATCGGCAGCGCTCTCGTAGAAACTTTGGGTCGCATCTGGCAACAGGGTGACGTCGCATTGCCGCTCGACCAACGCGTGTTGGCATCCGCGCGACGCAAGCTGGCGCTGTCGTTCGCCGCCAACGCAATCATCAGCGCGGCTGGCACCGAGTTGGTGGCACCGCCGGAGGAATCCATCACTACGCCTGATCGCCCACTCACGCCACTGGTCGAGGGTGATGCGCTCGTCATCGCCACGAGCGGCACAGCGGGTCAACCAAGGGGCGTCATCCACACCCACGCCACGTTGCGAGCACACGCCGAACGCGTCGGTGACCGACTCGGCCTCAGCGGCACCACGCACTGGTGGCTGTGCCTACCACCGGCACACATCGGGGGCTTTGGCGTCATCGCTCGAGCGCTGCACTATCGCTCGCGGCTCTCTCTTGCCCCGCACGTGGACGACGAAGCGATTCGCACGGCTCGCGCGGCTGGTGCCACGCACACGTCGGTGGTACCTACGCACCTCGTGCGGCATCAATTCGATGGTTGGGATTGTGTGCTCGTCGGCGGTGCGCGGAGCGGTGTTCTGCCCAACAACGCAATCTCCACGTACGGACTCACCGAAACCGGCGGCGGTGTCGTCTATGACGGCACGCCGCTACGTGACGTCGAGATCACGATTCACGACGGTGAGGTGCTGCTGCGCACACCGACGATGGCACGGGCCTACCGCTTCGGCACGCTCGATGTGCGCGGTGGATGGTTGCACACCGGCGACGTCGGTGCGCTGAGTGACGGTGTCCTGCGGGTGGACGGTCGGCGTGACGACCTCATCATCACCGGCGGCAACAATGTGTGGCCGCACGTCGTGGAGCAGCGGCTGCGCGAACATCCACTCGTCGCTGACGTGGTCGTGCGTGGAATAGCCCACCCGGAATGGGGGTCGGCGGTGTGCGCGTGGGTGGTGCCGAAACGATCGACTCATCCCCCAACGCTCGACGCGTTACGCGGCCACGTAAAAGAGACGCTCCCGACCTACTGCGCACCACAGCGAGTGCTGATCATCGATGCGATTCCCCGCAGCGCTCTCGGCAAGGTGCTCACCCGCGACCTACCGCCGGCGGATGGGCGTACATCATGAACTCCCCGTCGACCCCGAGACTGCCCGGTGCCTTCTGGCGACATTTCACGGCCTCCGCGACATCGAATCTCGGCGACGGTCTCGTCGCTGCGGCAGCCCCGCTCCTGGCGCTGAGCCTCACCGATGACGCACGACTGCTCGGCACCATAAGTTTCGCCGCCACGCTGCCCTGGCTGGTGCTCTCGATTCCGGCTGGCGTGTTCATCGATCGACATGAACGACGAAGCATCATGGCGTGGAGTAACGCCATCCGAGCGATCCTGTTCGCGGCATTGACTCTCGCAATCGTCACTGGTGTGACCACCGTGTGGTTGCTCATCTGTGTGGTGCTCGCTCTCGCCGTATGCGAGGTTCTCTTCGACATGTCGGCACAAGCCTTTCTGCCCGCGATCGTGGCGCCTGACCAACTAGAACGCGCAAACGGGCGGCTCTACGCAGCCGAAGTTGCCACCAATTCATTCGTCGGATTGCCACTCGGAGCATGGCTCTTTGTTGCGGCTGCCGCTGCGCCATTTGGGGTTCAGGCAATGGCGCTCATCATTGCTGCAGCATTCATTGCCTCGATTCGGGTATCACCCACGGCTACCGAGCCGGCAATGAACGGCGGGATTTCCCTCGTACAAGAGATGCGCACGGGCGTGACATGGCTGTGGAAACACCCTTTCTTGCGGCTGCTCGCACTCATGCTTGGCGCCGCGAACATGTGCCACATGTTTGCCCAATCGATCTTTGCAAAGTATGTGCGGGACGAGCTCGGTCTTGGTCCGCGCGGATTTGGCTTGCTGCTTGCTACCGCTGCAATCGGTTCGATCGTGGGAGGTCTGCTCGGTGCACGTGTAGCGAAACGACTCGGACAGGGCGTCGCAATCGTTCTCTCGTATGCGATGTTCGCTGCGCTCGAACTCGTCCCGTGGGCCCTGCCGCGAGTTTGGGCAGTCGTAATTGCCGGCGTGCTGATGGCCATCTTTGGAACAGTGTGGAACGTACTCACGGTAAGTTTGCGCCAACGACTGATTCCCGCCGAGCTCTTCGGCAGGGTCAATAGCGTCTACCGTCTTCTTGGCACCGGCACGTCGGCCGTAGGAGCCGTGCTCGGTGGTCAGATTGCCTACCACTTTGGACTGCGGACCACGTATCTCGCGTCAGGCGTGACGCTTGGCGTCGTCCTGTTGGTCGGCGCGCCACGACTCCTGGCGTACGCGAAGACCTATATGGCGTCTGAGCGAACCCCTGCGCCACCGTCGATCACGTAGGTTTCGCCGGTAATCCAGCTGGCCTTGTCACTTGCCAGGAACAGTGCGAGATTCGCAATGTCATCGGGTTCGCCGAGACGCCTCGTCGGAAGCTGTCCGGCCAGTCGTTCGCCGAAGTTCTCCACGAGCACGGCTGCGAAATCCGTCTTCACCAAACCGGGCGCAATGCCAACGACGCGCGTCGGACCCAACTCGCCGGCCAACTGACGAGTCATGTGGATGAGCGCAGCCTTGGTGAGGTTGTACACACCAAGGAATCCCCCGGCGCGCACGCCACCGACCGATGCGATGTTCACGATCACTCCTGGATGCGCCTTCATGTGCGCTTCCCACGCCGCCTTGCACCAAAACAACGGCCCGCGCAAATTGACCTGAAATGTCTTGTCGTAACGAGACTCATCGATCTCCAACGTGGGACCCATATACGGATTCGTCGCCGCGTTGTTGACGAGGATGTCGAGCCCACCGAAACGCTCCAGCGTCGCCGTCACGCACGCCTTGCCGGCCCCAACATCGCCGGCATTCGCGGCGAATATGTCTACGTCGCCCGGCATCTCCTTGGCGGCCGCCCGCAAGGCGTCTTCCTTGCGCGATGAAATCATCACCTTCGCGCCAGCGGCTGCGAACTGGGTCGCGATTGCCCTGCCGATGCCGCGTGATGCGCCAGTTACCAGTGCCACCTTGCCGTGCAGAGTGAGTTCCATGCGACGACCCTAGCCCTGCGGGTTGGTGGCAACGAAGCGAACAACGGTGATACGCCGACCGTCGAGTTCCTCCACGCAGACCCGGAAGCCCTCTTCATCGACACCGTCGCCGATGCGCGGTACCCGGCCAATCGCGCCGAACAGGTAGCCGCCGATCGTGTCGTATTCGGGATGAGAAATCGCCGAGCCGAGCTTGGCATTCACGTCGTCGATACTGACGGAGCCGTCGACGTGCGTGATGCCATTCGGCAGCGTTCTGAATCGCGTATCTGCATCGTCGTGTTCGTCGCCGATTTCGCCGACGAGTTCCTCGAGACAATCCTCCAGCGTCGCGATGCCGCTGAAGGCGCCGTACTCATCGGCCACGATCGTGAGATGAAACCGTGACCGCTGCATCTCGCGCATGAGTTCGGCGACCAACTTGCCCTCCGGCACCACATGGGGCTCGCGCATGACCGCACTAACCGCGGTGGCACCCCTACCGTCGCGCTCCAGGCGCATGAGGTCCTTCGTGTTCAACACGCCAGCGACATCGTCGAAGTCGTCATCGTCGGTGCGCAGCACCGGAATGCGACTGAACTGGTGCTCGAGTGCCACTGCCAAGGCTTCTGACACCGTGTCGGTGTCGGCAACCGTGACGACCTCGCCGCGGGGCTGCATGACTTCACGCACCACCGTGTCGCCGAACTGGATCACCGATTTGATGAAATCCTTCTCCTCAACTTCGATGACAGCGTCCTTGGCGGCTGCCTCAACGATCCCAAGAAACTCCGTCTCGCTGATGAAGGGACCCTGCTCCAAGTCGCGACCCTTGACGATGAGGTTGGTAAGTCGAATCAGGGCGCTCGACGCAACACGCAACGGCCAAAACGCGGTAAGCACCGAGACGAGCGGTGCAGTCATCGTGGCTCCACGTACGGAGTACAGCACCGCGTACGTCTTCGGAACCGCTTCGGCCAGTACGAAGAACAGCAACACGTTGAGCAGTACACCGAAGACCACGCCAGGGGCACCGAACAGGCGGTTGGAGACCACGCCGGTCAGCGTGGCCTGCACGGTTTGCAGGATGTTGACGGTCAGCAACAGCGGGTTCACCCACCGCGTCGGTTCGCTTGCCAGGCGCACGAGCAGCGCCCCGCGCCGGTGACCTTGTTTCTGCAACGCTTCAGCCTTCTGTTTGGTGATGCGCGAAAGTGACATCTCCGCCAAGGCGAGCAGCGTGAGAATCACGAGCAACACACCGATACCGACGATGATCCAGATGTCGGCGTTGGTCGGCGTTGCCCCGAGGATCGTCATGGTCTTCTTCAATAGCCCTGTGTGAACACAGCGGGCGCCGCGCCGTTCCAGTGCAGTTCTTCGAGCAATCCGCGCTCGCGTGTGCGCATGCGATTTGCGTTGGCATCGTTGTCGTGGTCGTAGCCCAACACGTGCAGGATGCCGTGGGTGATGAGCAGTGCGAGTTCGTCATCCAGGCATCCGGCGTGCGAATGCGCCTGTTCGTCGGCGACCTGCGGGCACACGACGACGTCACCCACCAGCAGAGGTAGCTCGCCGACGTCGTGGCGCGCCAGCACCGGCGTTGCCGAGCGCGCTGTCGGGCCTGCGGCACGGGAGTTGTCGACCATGTCGATGGGAAACGCAAGCACGTCCGTCGGCGCATCGTTGCCCGTATGGATGCGATTCATCTCGGCAATGGACTCGCGCGAGACAAAGAGGAGTGCCATCTCTGCCTGCCCCCGCACGCCTTCGGCTGCGAGCACGGCGCTCGCCAAATTCTGCCATCGCACGATGTCGATACCGACATCCACTTGCTCGTTCGAGACAAAGACGTCAACCATGCCGTCGCCACCTACGCGGCGCGGCGCAGTGGATTTTGGCCGGTCACTCACGACGTTTGCGGAGTCTCGCCGCCGCTTGTTCACCGGATTTCTCGTAGGCGGCCACGATGTCGGCGACGATCTTGTGGCGCACGACGTCGCCATAGTCCAGATGCACGAACGTAAGGCCATCGATGCCGGTCAGGACACGCTCCAAGCCGGCGAGACCGCTGCGACCGTCCGGCACGTCGACTTGCGTCGTGTCACCCGTGACGACGACCTTCGAACCAAAACCGATGCGAGTGAGGAACATCTTCATCTGCTCGGGGGTGGCGTTCTGTGCCTCGTCGAGGATGATGAAACTGTTGTTCAGCGTGCGGCCGCGCATGAAGGCCAGTGGCGCAACTTCAACGAGGCCACGCTCGAGGTATTTCTGGGCGTGCTCCGCGCCGACCATGTCATGCAGTGCGTCGTACAACGGTCGCAGGTAGGGGTCGATCTTGGCCATCAAGTCGCCGGGCAAAAACCCGAGACGCTCGCCGGCCTCGACCGCCGGGCGCGTGAGGATGATGCGATTCACGGTCTTTCCGTGCAGCGCCTGCACCGCCATCGCAACCGCCAACCAACTCTTGCCGGTACCGGCAGGGCCAAGTGCAAAGGTAATGACGTACTCGGAGATGGCGTCCACATAGCGACGTTGACCGGCCGTTTTGGCGCGCACGGGTCGGCTCTGGCCCACCTTCACGATGTCGGCCGTCAACACGCTGCTGGGGCTCACATCGCTGCGCACCATGTCGATTGCGCGCCCCAAGACGACCCGGTCAACGTGCTCGCCACGCTGCAACAATTCGGCAAGCTCCTCGAACAGCCTTCCGACGACCGAGGAGTCGGGTCCAACCGCACTGATCTCGTTGCCACGCACCACGATGCGGGTGGCCGGGAAGGCCTGTTCAACCAGCCGCAGCAACTCGTCGCGTTCGCCGAGCAAGGCGGCCATCACATGGGTGCCGGGCACGACCACGGTCGTGGCAGGAGATACGACGCTCATGCCGCGCGGGTGCCCATTACCCCTCCCAGACTATCCACCGACTCGCTCCGCAGAATCCCCTAGTTGTTGAGGATTCGTACTTGCCCGCCGGTGGTGTCGCCGTCTACTGCAACGACGGCCCGCGTGAAATCAAGCGCATAGAAACGCTGCGCCGAAAGCGGCACCAACTCCGCGTCGCCCACCATTCGCGCCATGCGCAGCATCAGTGCCGCTGCCCCGCGCTCACCAGTCGGCTGATGCGTGTCGGGCAAGTCGAACACGAGAAGTGCACCGTCGCGGGCCTCGGCCGCCAACGCTTCTTTCGCGAGGGCGACATTCGCACCACGAATCTCGACATCAGGATCGACAACGACCCACATCACGTAGTGCACGAGCCCCTTGCGCATTCGCTCGGCGTAGTTGCGACGGAAATAGTCGGGGTTCAGCCAACGCGTGGCGGTGACATCCGTAGCGATCAATGTCATCACCACGGGGCGGTTCTGCTCCCACATCACCCAAACGCGATTCGTGGGGTTCAAGAGACACTCGTTGAATTCCGTGCGGTTGACGAGTTCAGTGAACGGGTGCAACTGGTTGTTCGCATAGGCCCGCCGGTAGAACTCCCACAGGCGATCACGCAGATCGACGTCGCCAAGACGCGTGTGGCGGGTGATGAACACGAGGCTCCTTGCGCCGGGAATGACCCCAGCAACCTTCAGCCTCCGCCTGTTTCAAGAGTAACGAATACGAAGGCCGGAACGGCGGATTCTGTACGGTGGTTGCGGTGATGTCCGCGTGACGATTCGCACGCTCGAGCGCTCTGCCTGGGGCCTGTTGGCGTCGGGGTTGTTGCTTGCCGTCGCTCAGTCGGCATCACGCAACGAGGACGTCGGCGCCATTTTCTACGCCGTCGCCGCCGTGGCGGTGCTCGTCGCAACCGTGGTCTCGGCACGCCAGAACCAGCTCGACCGACGCATCCTCGTTGGTTTCGTCGTAATCGTCGGTTGTGTCGGTGCCGGGCAGGTGTTCTCAGGCGCAGCACGCGGCGAACTCGCCCACATCGTTGCGGAAGTGGGCTTTCTGGTGGTGCAACTCACCCTCGGTATCGGTCTGCTCATCGTGGTGCAGCGACGCATCGGGCGCGACCCGCTCGGTGTGATGGCCGACGCCTCGATCCTGGCCCTCGGCGCCTGGCTCGTGATGTGGATCTTTGTGGTCCGCGCGCTGTTTGACGCAACGAGCGACGAGCCCGCCGTGGTATTGCTGCGTGGGCTGACCTTCTCTTTGTCGACGGTGGTGTTGTTCCTGTTGGTCATGCTGTTACTCGGCGACTCCGACAACGGCACGGTTGTCTGGTTCGCGACGACTGCGGTGGCGACGTCGCTGCTCGGTGACGTGCTCTGGGCGCTGCATGACGCCGAACGGTTCAATGTACCGCTCGCTGTTCGCAATTCTCCGTACGTGCTGGCGCTGTTTGCCGCTGCCGCGACGCTGCTTCACCCCGGCGTGCGGTTTCTCACTGCACAGGGGGCCTATCGTGCGACCCGACCGATCGCGGGGCGTCTCATCCTTGTAACGGCCGGGCTCGTCGTGCCGATAGCGGTCTTTGCTGCGGTTGATGCGGTCGATACGCGCGACCGAATCGTGCGCAGTGGTTCGCTCATCGTGCTGTCGCTTGCCGTGCTGGTGCGGGTGATCATCTCCGTGCGGTCGAACGCACAACTCCAGGTGCGACTCATCACGAGTGCGCAGACCGATGCGTTGACGGGTTTGCCGAATCGCAGCCTGATGCTCGAACACGTCGAAACCGCATTGCGCACGGCTTGGCGCGACGATCGGCAGCCGACGGTGTTGTTCATCGATGTCGATCGCTTCAAGAACATCAACGACAGCCTCGGGCACTCGGCCGGCGACGACGTTCTCGTCGCGGTTGCCGAACGTCTGCGCATCGTGTTGCCGACCCACTGTGTGGTCGGCCGGATTGCCGGCGACGAGTTCGTCGTGCTTGATCCGCAGTCGAAGGGCCCTGGCGAGGCGATGGTGCTCGCCGATCGGGTGCTCGAGTCGTTTCACGAGCCGCTCGCCCTGCGACAGGGCGACGTCTTCGTCTCGGCGAGTATCGGCGTGTCGACGTATCGGCCGTCAGTGACGAACAACGCCGACGATCTGTTGCGCCACGCCGACACCGCGATGTACCGCGCGAAGGAATCAGGCCGAAATTGTGTGGCCATCTTTGATGAGTCGATGCTGGCCAGCGTCACCCAGCGGCTCGCGGTGGAGACTGCGTTGTATCGCGCGCTCGAACGTCGCGAGTTGCGACTGGTGCACCAACCGATCATCGATGTCTCTCTCGGTGAAGTTGTCGGCTTCGAGGCCCTCATGCGGTGGGATCGTGCAGATGGCAGCACCATCTCCCCCGCCGAGTTCATTCCGATCGCCGAGGAAACCGGCACGATCGTGCCGATTGGTTCGTGGGCGTTGCTCGAGGCCCTCACGCATCTCGGTGAGTGGATCGCCGCGGGCGTCTGCCCGCGCGACGCAACGATGGCCGTCAACGTTTCGCCGCGTCAGTTGAACGACCCGAACTTCGTCAACGTGGTGAGCGAGGCGCTCACTCGGGCGCACATCCCCGCCCGCCAGTTGTGGTTGGAGGTCACCGAGCGTGTGATGATCGCGCAGCCCGACCAGGCGCTTTCGACCTTGACCAAGCTCGGCAATCTTGGCGTGCGTGTGGCCATCGATGACTTTGGAACCGGCTATTCGTCGCTCTCGCTGCTGCAGAAGTTCCCGATCCACCGGTTGAAGATCGACCGATCATTCGTCAGCGGCGTCGCCGACCACGATGACGCGCGTTCACTGGTGCGCACCATCATCGCCATGTGCGAGTCGATGAACCTCGATATGGTGGCCGAAGGCGTCGAGAGCGTGCGTCAGTTGCAGGTGCTCGGCGAACTGCGCTGCTTGAAGGCTCAGGGATATCTGATTAGCCACCCCGTACCGCCCGAGTCGATGGCAAGCACGGTTGCGGCGATCAGCAATGTCGGCGCTTGGCCGCGCATCCGCCGACCATGATTGCCGCGTTGCTCGTCGCTCCTTGAGCGGCTATGCCCGTAGGCAGAGTTTTTCCCCAATCTGCGTGACCTGTTGATCAAGCTCTTCGTCAGAGCACACCGCAGCAACGTAACCGTCGGGACGAATCACCACGTGATCTGCACCATAGCGCATTGCGTCGTCCACCTCATGATGTTCGATTGGAACGAGCCCCAGCTTGATGTCACCGCGGTGTCGCCGACTGATGACATGAAACGACAGTGCTCCTCGCGCGACGATGTGATGCCATTGTGCATAGATGGCACCGACGTTCGGGTGGTCACCCACGATGACGCCTTGCTCATACCGAGCACTTCTCCGCCTGCCGCCGTAGCCCGCCTGTTCGCTTACACCATGACTGACCCGCCCGGCCAGTTGATCAATCAGCCGGCCAGTCTCTACGGATTGTTCGACCACGTGCATCGTCAGAGGTATCCGCTCATCTGAATAGCTCTCGAGCAACCTCGAATTGCTCCAACCGCGCACGACGTACGCAAGTTTCCATGCGAGATTGAATGCGTCTCGCATTCCAGAATTCAGTCCTTGTCCCATGAACGGAGGCATCTGATGTGCGGCGTCCCCGGCCAGCAGCACTCTGCCCCGGTTCATCGTCTGGGCCACCACGGCATGAAAGCGATACGCGGCCTTCCTTACGACTGTCGCCTGGTTGCGCCCTATCCATGGCGCGAGGAGCCGCCAAACGCTCTCTTCGGTAACCATGTCCTCACGTGTCTCGCCAGGTTGCATCTGAAACTCAAAACGGTAATAGTTGCCGAACCCGCTGACCAGAGTTGTTGGCCGGTGCTTGTCACAGACTTGACGCGTTATATCCGGCAATCCCGCAGACTCGCGGTCATGAAGTTGCAGATCAACGACCAGCCACTCCTGGTCGAAACCCAGATCGGTAAGCGGAACTCCAATTGACTTGCGAACACCACTCGATGCCCCATCGCAAGCCACGATGAACGACCCGAGCCGTGTGGTGCCGTCATCCAATGTGACTTGTGCTGCGCTCGAGCTCGATTCAACCGCCGTAACCGACCGGCCCAGAACAAGCTCTGCTCCTTGCGAAACTGCAATGTCGCGCAATGCACGATCGAGCATCGGCTGAAAATGCTTGCTGACTGCGGGACATCCGAAGAGTAGGACGCCCTGGAGATCGATACCCATGATCTTCGTACCGGAGCCATCGACGAAATCGGCGGCCACCATCGGTTGCAAGACGGGTTCTAGTTGTGATCGGTGACCGAATCTCATGAGGGTATGCCGAACCTCTGGGTCCATGACGATTGCCCGTGGCAGTGAAAACACCGAGTGATCCTTTTCAATTACGGCGTTCGACGCCCCCATCGCACTCAGGGCAATCGACGTAGTAAGTCCAACCGGTCCACCGCCGACGATGATGACCGTCATTTACGACAATGGGTAAGAGAGCAGCGAATCGGCTGCTTCGCCGGCTTCGCGACGAGCGATGAGATCTTCGAAGCTCACATCGATGCCGATCGGGTTCGCGGCAAACACCGGCGAATTCATGAACGAGTCGGCGTCGGGGTTCGTCATTGCGTCCACCTGGAACTCCACTTGGTTGCCGTCAGGGTCGCGGTAGTAGGCAGAGAGTGTCATTCCGTGATTGATCGTCCAGTAAGGGGTGATGCCATGCCCCTTCAACTCGAGGAACTTGGTGAAGAGATCATCCAGCGAACCAAATGTGAATGCCAGATGCTCCACCCCGCTCGATTGGCGATTGGCCTCGGAGAGCCCCGGAAAATTGACGATGGCCAGGCGGTGATGTTCGTCGTCGTACGAAATGAAGCTGATGAAATCGTTGCCGTGTCGCACCGACGCACCGAGAGCAAGCAGCCACCAGTCCAACATTTCGCGGTACTTCGTGGTTTTCAACACCACATGAGCGAACTTGGTCGGTGACGTCACTTCTTCTCCAGGGAGAAACCGCACCAGACGTGTACCGGCATCACCGCCGAGACTACTCTCGTCATCCATGAAGTTCGCCAACGTACGTGGTCGTGCATCGCTCGTGATTGAGTCCAACGCTGATGGTGGTACCGCCATCGATCTGGAACGTGCCACCGCCGGCGAATTGTCGTGTGATCCGATGGTGGCGTTCACGAGGTGGCACATCTTGCGCCAGCACGCCGAACGGCTCCAGCGAGCGGAGGTGCAGCCGTTCGCCATGCGAGACCTGGGCGCCCCGTCGCCGCGACCCGCGCAAGTGTTTGGTATCGGACTCAACTATCGCCAGCATGCCGAGGAGACCGGCGCCCCAATTCCCGATTCGCCGCTCACCTTCACGAAGTTCGCTTCCAGTGTCAATGCGCCGTATGGCGAGATCCCCATCGGCGTGCCGACCGCCGACTGGGAGGTTGAACTTGTTGTCGTGGTCGGCTCCGGTGGACGCAACATCGCGGAATCAAGCGGCTGGGATGCGCTGGCTGGCGTGTGCGTCGGTCAAGACATCAGCGATCGCTTGTTGCAGCGCGCGACGACCCCGCCGCAGTTCAGTCTCGGCAAGAGTCGCCGCGGCTACGCCCCGTTCGGCCCCTGGCTGGTGGATGCCGCAGACCTCGACGATCGCGACAACCTCATGATGCACTGCTCGGTGAACGACGTGGAGATGCAGCGTTCGTCTACCAGCGACCTGATCTTTTCGGTTCCACGACTCGTGGCGTACCTCTCGACCATCGTGGAGTTGCTGCCCGGCGACGTGATCTTCACCGGCACACCAAGTGGTGTGGGCGGGGCACGCAAGCCGCCGCGCTTCCTCTCAGCGGGTGATGTCATCGTCTCCACGATCGACGGCATCGGCTCGATCACCAACCGCTGCGTCAGCGGGTGACCCGACTAGCACTCCCCGCCTGCGAAGGTTGCCGACCCGTTCGCGTACAGCGTTACGCAGTACGGGTACCCGAAATCATCCCGAGTGAACTGGGTTGCAACGGCCGCCGAGTCGGTCGGCGCCGCATCGACGAACGTGGCGGCACGCAACGTGCCATCGCTGTAGTTGGCCTGGCAAGTGAAAACCGATCGCCCATCGGTGCAGGCGAGTGATTGCGGTGTGGCGGAAGCGTCGAGGGTCGTTGCAGTCACCTCGAGCGTGGTCTCCGTGTTTGCGGCAGTTTGCTGACCGCACTCGCCCGCCACATACGTCGCGGTCGCATTTTCATAGAGTGTCACACAGTACGAGTTCCCAAAATCGTCCTTGGTCGTCGTCGTGTCGCGCGGCTCTTCCCCTTCAGCGGGCGCGTCAACGAACACGATGGCGCGTGCCTTGCCGTCGGTGTACTGTGCCTGACAGGTGAACAGCGACTGACCATCCTGACAGACGAGCGCTTCAGGCTCAGGAATCGAACATGCTGAAACCGAAACTGCCAGAACAGCGGTGAGAAGGACACGACGCATATCGATCACAATAGTTCATTGGCGGACATCGCAGGCGACGCCACGTTGGCGAAGAGCGCTACCGCGGGCCACGCGGTCAGGCGACGGCTGATTTCAACTCTGCGGTGAGGGCGGCAAACTCGGCACGTTCGTCGGCGCTCAACGCACGTTCGTAGATCGCAGCCATCAACTTCGAGGTCACTTCTTCGGCGTGCGCACGCGCAGCCTTCACGTGCGACACATCCGGGTATGGTTCTTGGTAGCCGTGCAACTTGGCAAAGAACTCTCCGTTCTCCGAGGCGAGCACCGCCTCCTTGCCGCTTAACCCCTCCGCGACGACGGCGTTGATGTGCAAACACCCGCGCAATTCGCGCAGCCATGTGACGAGGCGATACGTGCGGGCGAGGGCATCCTCCGACAACGGTTCAGCGCGCAGCCCCGCAAAGAGCGACAACCCGACAGGGTCAACCGACGCAACGACCTTTTCGGCGAGATTGTTGAAGCGCGCCGCATTCGCAAAGCCAGCGAGATGCGCTCTACCCCACGCATCAGCGGCACCTGCGTAGCGACTCGCAGCCTTGCGCGCACCTTCCACCTTCACGCCGCGCTCCCACATCTTGCGCACGATGGCTTGGTCGAAGAAGACGAACCCGGCATGCACGACGTCGGCATCGACATCACCCAGCACACCACCGCGGCCCGCGAAATAGAACGAGAATCCGTCCGGGTATCCGGCCGCCTTGCCGATCTCGGCAGTCGCCGGGTCGAGCATGTATTTGCTGCCGAGGTCACCGAAGAATGGGCTCACGGCGTCGGAGAGTGCGGCGGCGGTCATCGTGGCAGTAGTCATGCGGCGAGCCTAGAACGGGGAGCCGTCGGACGCACCAGCCGGCGGCGACCACCCCAAAGGGCTGACAGCAACTACACTGACGGGTGCCATAGCCGTCTCGGGAGAGTGGCCCGCACAACCAGTGCGACGCCACACCGAAGGAGCAACCGCCCCGGAACCTCTCAGGTACCCGTACCGAGACGACTGGCAACGCTGGAAAGCGAGGAGTCCGACCACTCCTCCACCGACGGGGAAACGCGGCACGCCGCGGAAGCTCTCAGGTGCCCGAGACAGCGGGGGTGACGGGGCGTTGCGTCTCGTCACCACCACGGTCGCACCACGAGGCAACATGACATTCGAATCCCGCCACATCGGTCCTGCTGGCGCCGAGCAGATGCAGATCGCCCGTGCACTTGGCTACGCGAACAACGACGACCTCGTGCGCGCTGTCGTGCCGCCGCGCATTCTCTTGGACGACGCCCTCGATCTTCCGCCGGCCGTCGCGGAGCATCTCGTTCTGGCCGAGCTGCGCAAGATCGCCGACAACAACATCGTGCGTCGTTGCGCGATCGGCACCGGTTACTACCCCACCATCACACCACCCGTCGTGATCCGCAACGTGCTGGAGAACCCCGCGTGGTACACCGCCTACACGCCGTACCAACCGGAGATCAGTCAGGGCCGGCTCGAAGCACTACTCAACTTTCAGACGCTCGTCACCGAGTTGACCGGGCTCGACATTGCGAATGCCTCGTTGTTGGATGAATCGACGGCGATTGCCGAAGCCGTCGCGATGGCGCGCCGCACGGCAAAGAGCGACAGCCGCAGTGTGGCGATTCATGATGACACCCACCCACAACACCTCAGCGTGCTGCGTGCCCGCTGCAAACCTCTCGGCATCGATGTGTTCGTGCTGCCGCTCCAACAACTCGCGACCACCGACGCGTTCTGCGTGGTGGTGTCGCGACCGTCGTCGAGCGGGATCATCGCGAGCGACGATGTTGTGCGCGGTGCCGTGGATGCCGCACACGGTCGTGGTGCGATTGCAGTCTGCGTTACCGACCCGCTGGCCAGCACGATCCTCACGACACCCGCATCGTTGGGATTCGACATTGCCGTCGGTAGTGCACAGCGATTCGGTGTGCCGATGGGTGGCGGCGGCCCGCACGCGGGATACCTCGCCGCAACCGAGCAGTTCGCTCGCTCGCTGCCCGGGCGCCTCGTGGGCGTGAGCACCGACACGGCCGGTCGTCCGGCGTTGCGACTCGCGCTACAGACGCGTGAGCAACACATTCGCCGCGAGAAGGCGACATCGAACATCTGTACGGCGCAGGCCCTGCTCGCCAACATCGCCGGCTTTTATGCCGCTTGGCACGGGCGTGATGGTTTGCAGGCGATTGCCAAACGCATCAGCGCATTCACCCACGCCGCCGTGGCGGTCCTCAATCAGCATCGTGTCGGGACCATCGCAGTCGGCTCGCGCTTCGACACCGTGACGGTGAGCAACGTCGATGCGCGGGACGTGCATCGCATTGCGCTCGAACGGAACATCGTGATGCGTCGTATTGACTCTTCGACTGTGGCCTTCAGCCTCGACGAGACCACCGACGCCGCGCTCATCGTCGACGTTCTACGCGCTTTCGGTGTCACCACCACCACGGCCGACCTGCAAGAACGCACGCTCACGCTCGCCACGCACGACCAACACCTGCGTAGCGACGACTTCCTGTCACAGGCCGTGTTCCGTCGCTATCGCACCGAGACGGAGATGCTGCGCTACCTGCGCCGGCTCGCCGACAAGGATCTGGCGCTCGACCGCACGATGATCCCGCTCGGTTCGTGCACGATGAAACTCAACGCCACCACGGAGATGATCCCGGTTACATGGCCCGAGTTTGCGAACATTCATCCGCATCAACCCGATGGCGACATTCGCGGCTACCAGCAACTGGTGCACGAGGTGGAGCGAATGATGTGCTCCGTGACCGGCTATGACGCCGTCAGCCTGCAACCCAACGCCGGCAGTCAGGGCGAGTTTGCGGGATTGCTCGCGATTCGCGCCTATCACGACAGTCGTGGCGACCGGCAACGCACGATCTGTCTCATCCCATCCAGTGCGCACGGCACGAATGCCGCGAGCGCGGTGATGGCGGGGATGGACGTCGTCGTCGTGGCGTGCGACAACGAGGGCAACGTTGATCTCACCGACCTGCGCGAGAAGTGCGCGAAGGCGGGTGACAGGCTTGCAGCCCTCATGATCACCTACCCATCCACCCACGGCGTGTTCGAGATCGCGGTCGGAGAAATCTGCGACGAGGTGCACCGTCACGGTGGCCAGGTGTACGTCGACGGAGCGAACCTCAACGCGCTCGTCGGCATCGCCAAACCGGGTCTCTTCGGTGCCGACGTGAGCCACCTCAACTTGCACAAGACGTTCTGCATCCCGCACGGCGGTGGGGGTCCGGGTGTCGGCCCGGTGGCGGTGCGCCGTCACCTTGCGGACTTCTTGCCCGGCGATCCGCTCGGCACGAACGAGTCGCCGGTCGGCCCGGTATCTGCCGCGCGCTTCGGCTCGGCGGGCATCCTGCCGATCTCGTGGGTGTATGTGCGGATGATGGGGCCCGATGGTTTGCGGCGGGCGACCGGGCAGGCGATTGCAAGCGCGAACTACATCTCATACCGACTGCGTGATCACTTCCCCACGCTGTACGGCGGGGCGAATGGTCTCATCGCCCACGAATGCATCCTCGACCTGCGCGACATCACCAAGCGCACCGGGGTTTCGGTTGACGATGTCGCCAAGCGACTGATGGATTACGGCTTCCACGCACCGACGATGAGCTTTCCGGTGGGCGGCACCCTCATGGTGGAGCCGACCGAGAGCGAGTCACTCGCCGAACTCGACCGCTTCTGTGCCGCGATGATCGCGATTCGCGGGGAGATTGCCCGTGTGGAATCCGGCGAGTGGAAGGTCGAAGACTCCCCGCTGCGCCACGCACCCCACACCGTCGAAGACGTTGCCGGCGAGTGGCAGCGTTCGTACGACCGCGCGCTGGCGCTCTTCCCCATTGCGTCGCTGCGGACGCGCGGGTACTTCCCGCCCGTATCGCGCATCGATGCCGCGCATGGCGATCGCAATCTCGTGTGCTCGTGTGAGCCGCTCGAGGCCTTGGCCAGTCCGCTCTACGGTTGACCCGCACTACGGTTGAGTCGTGTCCAACGCGCCGCCGCCCCTCGACGTTCCGAAGATGGTGAACGATCTACTCGCGCTGCTACGCAGCATCGACCCCGTCACGGAAGGTGTGAAGTTGGCGGATCAAGGGCGTCGCACGGTGGAGGCGCTCATCGTTGCGCTGGAGAATTTCGGTGCCACGATGGACAATCTCAACCAGGCGGCGTCCCGCATCAACCGCTTGTTGGACGATGTCGAAGACCCGATTCGCCGCATCGCCGGCATGGCCGACCAAGCGGGTTCGCTGATGACGTTCCTTCCCTCCTTGGCGGGTAAGGCGGTGACGAACCTGGTGCCCAAGCCTGCAGCGACGCCGAACCCACCGGCCACGAGCAGCCCGACGCCCACGCCCTAACGGGCGACGAACGGGCGCTTCACGACCCGCGCCGGCATCTCCGTATCGCGCACACGCAACACCAGCTCGGTACCAAGCAGGGCCGACGACGGTCGGATGAGCGCCAGCGCGATACCCACGCCGAGCACCGGCGAGAAATTGCCACTCGTCACCACGCCAACATCCCGGCCGCGGCTCAGCACACGGGCGCCGTCGCGTGGCGGACGCCGCGACTCGGTGCGCAAGCCGCACGACACCCGGCTGACCCCCTTCTCACGCTGCTCAGCCAACGCGCTGCGACCCGTGAAATCGGCCTTGTCCCAGCCGATCACCCAGCCGAGGTCGGCTTCCAGCGTGGTGATGTCGGCCGACAGTTCGTGGCCGTGCAGTGGTAGTGCGGCCTCAAGCCGCAACGTGTCTCGGGCACCCAGACCCGCAGGCACGACTCCAGCCGCCAACACGGCACGTGCGACTCGCTCAGCGTGCTGCGCTGGCACGGCGATCTCGATTCCGTCTTCGCCGGTGTAGCCGGTTCCGGCGACGACGCACTCAACACCAAGAATCTTCACCGGTTGCACGCGGAAACGTTTCACGTTCGCAGCCTCAGCTGAGATGCTTGCGACTCGTTCCCGCGCCTGTGGCCCCTGCACGGCGAGCACCGCCCGATTTGCGGTGGTATCAACTCCACCGATTACTCGCAGGATGCTCTCGGTGTTCGATGCGTTCGGCATCACATCAAACACGTTGTCGGCCAACCACCACACGATGATGTCGTCGACCACGCCCCCGTGTTCGTTGCACGAGTGTGAGTATTGCGCACGCCCAACGCCGACCTTTCGCAGGTCGTTGGTCAGCGAATACTGCAAACGGTCAAATGCTCCCGCACCTTCCACGCGCACCGTGCCGAGATGCGACACATCGAACAGTGCCGCGTCGTTGCGACAGGCCAGGTGTTCGGCGATGGTGCCACTCGGATACGACAGTGGCATTTCCCAACCACCAAAGGGCACCAGCTTGGCACCAAGTTCGCGATGCAGTGCATCAAGCGGCGAACGACGGTTACCCGTCATGGGTTACCTGCCGCTGACGTTCGCCGCCCGCTGCCCGACGCTGGTCGTGCCGGCATGTGCCTGGCGCTCGCGACGCTTCAATTCGACGATCTTGGCGTCGAGCTCGTTCTTCACGGTGGCCAGCGGTAGCACGTTCAGCACGCCCTGTCCGTTGCGCACGGCATCGATGAGGTGTTCGCCGTCGCAGAGCACCACACTCCTTCCGCAGATCACGATGTGCGCCGAGGCCACATCGGTCGTCACATGGCGGCGCAGATAGCCGAAGACTTCGCGCACCGACTCCAACTTGATGCCGGCGTCGAGCAGGTTCTTGATGACCTTGAGTTCCAACAAGTCGCGGTACACATACTCGCGACGCGAACCGCTACCGGCGGCGTCGGTCGCCGACGGACGCACGAGATCGGTGCGTGCCCAGTAATCGAGTTGTCGATACGAGATGCCGACGATGTCGGCCGCCTGCGTGCCACTGTAGGTGCGAGCCGACTCGAGGTTGTTCGTCCGACCGCCGCCCATGGGAACACTCACGCTAGGGGTCGCATTGCCCGTGCGCCAACCGGGCTACTTTTCTTGGAAGTCCTCGGGGTTGATGCTGTCGATGAAATCGCGGAATTCTTCCAGTACTTCGGCGTCGGCCTCCGCTTCGGCGTCGTCGACGACTTGACCCACTTCATCCAAGAGGTCACGGTTGGCGGTGATCGGCACCTCCGCGCGCACGGCGATTGCCACTGCGTCGGACGGCCGGCAAGAGATCACGTGTCGCTGTCCGTTGTGCACCACCTGCAGTTCGGCGAAATAGGTGTGGTTGCGCATCTCGGTGATCACCACACGATTGACATGCGCACCGAGATCCTCGAACACGTTCACCATCAAGTCGTGCGTCAACGGTCGCGGTGGTGTGTGCCCATCGAGCATGATGCGAATCGCGTTCGCCTCCGCCGCACCGATGTAGATGCTGAGCACGCGACGGTCGCCCGACTGTTCGCGCAGATGCATTACGGGAACATTTGCAGGCGTATCGACTAGTACCCCGACAAGGTCGAGTTGCACGGCTTCGACGGAGTCGCCGGCGCTCATGGCGTCAGCGTAGCAATGCGCTATGAACGGCCGCGCAAGCCCTTGGTCACGTTGCGCAGCAACGCCGTGCGCAACTCTTCGCCGAGGGCCACCAGTTCGTCGAGCAGTTTCATCGCATCGTCACGCCGATCGCCTCCACCCGACGACTGCGTCGACTTTACGATCGGCTCGAACACGTCGGCCTCACGCTCGGCTGCCAAACGCCACGCCATCAACAACCGTGGCTCGACACCAAGCGCCGCGAGACGACCTGCGAGATGCACGATGTCGCGATCGGTCTCGTCGTAGAACGGCTCGGCGCCCAGCAGTTGCGGGCGCACGAACTTCATCTTCTCCAGCGCGGCGAGCATCGCTGCATCGACGCCGGTGGATTCCAATATGTCCGACTTGCTGAGTCGCTCGGGTCGCTTCTTCGCGGCGGCGCGGGTCACGGGTGGCATTGGCGGGCGCTCGCTCGTGGCGCGAGTCGTGGGGTGACCCGCCGAGGGTGTCCGGATACGGCGCGGCATGCTCGGGTCGGTGACGTCTTCGGGGCGCAACAGCCCGTCGCTCGTCTCGCCTTCCAACCGGTCGCGAATCACGCGCAGTGGCAGGAAGTTGTCCTTTTGTTCCCGCAGAATGAATCGCAGCCGCTCGACTTCGGGCTTGGTGAACTTGCGGTAGCCAGCGGTCGTGCGCTCCGGGGTGATGAGACCCTGGCTCTCCAAGAATCGGATCTTGCTGATGGTGATGTCGGGGAACTCTTCCAACAGCAGCGCAAGCACCTCGCCGATGGTGTAGTAGTGCGCGGGCATCACTAGTGGCCGAAGAATGCGACGAGACGGAACCGGCCCACCTGCACTTCGTCGCCGTGCTGCACGACCGATTCATCCACGCGCCGGCTGTTGACGTAGGTGCCGTTCAACGAACCGAGGTCGCGCACGAGCCAAGCGTCGCCCTGGCGTACGAGCACGGCGTGCTGGCGCGAGACCGTGAAATCGTCGAGTTGAATGTCGTTGTCGGGCACCCGGCCAACCGTCACCTGATCACCCTCCAACATGTAGCGGGTGCCGATTTCGGGGCCCTGCCGCACGACGAGCATCACCTCGCCCGGTGCCACTTCACCACTTTGCACGATCGCATTGTCGTCGTCGCCTAGCCCCTCAAGCAGCGGGTCGGTCTTGGGCAGCACGTTGGTGCGCATGCTTGGCTGGTCGAGCACGGCACCACACGAGGAACAGAAGGTGGATGACGGCGGATTCCGATGCCCGCACTGGTTGCAGAACACGTACGGCATGGCGCTCTTGGCTCAGGTCCCGACGAGCGCGCGATACGCGGCCGCATCGAGCAGGGCGGGCGCACTGCCCTCGATGGTGATGTCACAAATCCAGCCGGCACCATACGGATCCTTGTTCAGCAGTTCGGGCTGCGAGGCGAGATCGGCGTTCACGCGCGAGATCGTGCCGCTCACGGGCGCGTAGATGTCGGACACGCTCTTGGTGCTCTCTACTTCGGTGAACGATTGGTCGGCGGTGACCTTCGCACCGACACTGGGCACGCCAACAAACACCACATCGCCGAGCGCATCCTGCGCGTAGTCGGTGATGCCGATGCGTGCCACCCCGTTGGTGATGCGTACCCACTCGTGTTGGGGGGTGTACGAGAGGTCGTCGGGTACCTGCATGACCTCAACCGTAGCCTCAGGTTGAGACGTCGTTCGCTGCGGCGCCGCCGCCTTGCGCGTCACCAAGGACGCGATTTGCTCGTGCTCTGCGCACCCCTGCCACAACCTGCGGCACATACACGACCGCCGTCGCGTACGACAGCACGAGACCCGGGATGCCAATCGCCCAACCCGCATTCCGCGCGCCGAGGGCCCACACGGCATCGCTGGCACCGATCAGCAAGAGCGGGAAGGCAAACATCAGCGCAAACGTGTAGTTCTTGCCCCATTGATTCACCTCGAAACGCGGCATCCCGAGCGCCGTGCCACCCAACATCAAGGCACCGATGAACACCTCACGGGCAACCACCGCCCAACCGAACCACGCCGGCACGGCACCATCGATGACGATTGCTCCAACCCCGACGATGAACAGCAGGCGGTCGACCGCGGGGTCGAATACTGCGCCGAACTCGCTGCGTTGGTTCAACCGACGCGCCAACCAACCGTCCACCCAGTCCGTGGCCCCGAGCACACCCAGCAGCCACGCCGCCAACTCACGATCGTTACGGGCAAAGAGCAGCCACAAGAACAGCGGCAGACACGCAAGGCGCGCCAGTGTGACGAGATTCGGCCACGTGACGATGCTTGCAGGCTAGTTCTCACGTCTCCGCTACTGTTCACATCGCCATGCCTTCGCTCTTCACGCGGATAATCGACGGCGAGATTCCCGGACACTTCGCGTTGCAAGACGAACACTGCGTGGTGTTCATGACCATCGCCCCGATCACCGATGGTCACGCCCTCGTCGTGCCGCGTCAGCCCGTCGACCACTGGGTGGATATGCCTGCCGACCTCAACGCCCACGTGTTCGGTGTGGCGCGGCTGGTGGGCATTGCCCAACGCCGGGCGTTCAATCGCGCCCGGGTGGGGTTGGTGATTGCCGGTTTCGAGGTGAACCACTGCCATCTGCACTGCGTGCCCGCCGACGAGATGATGCACCTCAGTTTCGCCAATCAACAAAAGGATGTTCCGGCGGAGCGACTCGCTGCCGCCGCTGCGCGTCTAGCCGCTCAACTGCGCAGCGACGGCGTACCGGGCGCGCTCTAGAACAGCGTCGTCGTCGTAGGTTCGATGAGTTCCGCGCCCTTGTTGCGCACGTTGTTGACGGCCGTGCTGACGGTCGTGGCCACGAGTCGGTCGTTGTCGGCACTGCGCAACAGTTGCAGGGGCGCATCCTCTGCCGACAACCACTCCTCGATGTCGTCACCATCCAACACGCATGGCATGCGATTATGGATCGCCGCAAGCCGCTCATTCGGCGACGTCGTGATCAGCGCGCAGCTCCGCACCTCCTCGCCGTTGAGTGCCGGATCGCGCCACGTAGTCCACAAACCAGCCAGTGCAAGTGGCGCACCGTCTGCTGAACGAATGAAGTACGGCTGCTTGGGTTGTTTCACCCTCGGGTCGACACCGACCGTGCGCCACTCGTAATAGCCGTCGACCGGCACCACGCAACGATTCGCCTTCACGAGCCCGCGAAAGCTCGGCTTCTCGGTGAGTGTTTCGCTGCGCGCGTTGATCATGCTTGCTGCCCTGCTGCGATCCTTCGACCACGCCGGCAACAATCCCCACAGCGCGCGACGCAACACACGCTTGGTTGTGGCGTTGCCGTGCCCACTGGTGAGGTGCAGCACCCGTGTTGTCGGCGCCACGTTGTAGTTCGGGCTGAAGCGCTCAGCCAGGTCGTCAGCGAGTGTTGCGTCAAACAGCAACGCGAGTTGCTGCGGCGCGGTGGTTGCCACGAAGCGGCCACACATCGTCGGGCTGGGGAGATTTGAACTCCCGACCTCTTGTCCCCCAGACAAGCGCGCTAACCAAGCTGCGCCACAGCCCGTGGCTACGGCATCGTCAGTCTACAAATAGGGCGACAATTCGCCAGCCGAGATACACAACCAGCATCGTCATCAACAACTTGAAATGCCACGGGGCCTTCTCCCCGCTCATCTTGGAGAGATCGCGTAGCGTCGGCGCGTCGCTCGACGATGCCAATCCTGCTCGTTCGATGCTTTCGCCGCACACCGGGCAGCGGCCCTCGGTCGTGAGCGCCGAGGGTGCGAAGTATCGCGAGCACGGTTCACACCACGGCATGTTGTGGCCTCACTCTGCCGACCAAACGCACCTCGGATACCGTCATCGCCACGACGGCTATCCCTGTTCGGAACGGGTGCGTACGCGCAACTTGATCGGTGTCGAGCCGAACTCGAACGCTTCACGAATCGATCGCTCCAGATAGCGCAGGTACGCCTGCGGCAACTCGCGGTTCACGAACAGCGTGAAGGTCGGCGGATCCACCGCCCCCTGCAGCGCGTACAACACTCGCGCCCCCTGCCCCGGCGGCTGCTGCTGCTGGGCGGCCGCCAGTACACGATTGACGTCACGCGTCGGCACACGACGGTGATAGTTGCTGATGGCGTCGGTCAGCAACGGCTGTAGGCGATGCACGTTCTTGCCGGTGAGTGCAGACAGCCGCACGATCGGTGAGTCACCGATGAAGTACAGGCGGCGATTCACCTCGATCTCCACCTGTTCGCGCCGTTCGGCATCGAGCAGTTCCCACTTGTTGAGCACGACGACGATCGGGCAACCGCTGGCATCGATGCGCTCGGCGAGACGCTGGTCCTGGCTGGTCACACCCTCGGTCGCATCAATAACCAGCAATGCGATGTCACTCTCGTCGACGGCGCGCAACGCACGAATGATCGAGTAGTACTCGGTGCCGGCCTCCACCTTGCTACGACGCCGCATACCGGCGGTGTCGACGAAGATGATCGGTCCGTCGCTCGTTTCCACGCGCGTGTCGATGGCGTCGCGCGTGGTGCCCGCCAGGTCGTGCACGATCGAGCGCTCCTCGCCGACGAGACGATTGAACAGCGTGCTCTTGCCGACGTTCGGCCGCCCGACGATTGCCACACGCGGTTCCTTCGTCTCGGGATCGCGCACGAACACCCCCGGCTCGACGACGGGGTCGGCGTCGAGCTGCAACTGGTCGACGATCACATCCAGCAGGTCACCCGACTTGCGGCCGTGTGTCGCCGACACGGGCAGCGCATCTCCGAGACCGAGTGACAAGAACTGCCAGAGATCGGTCTCGGCGTTCGGCCCGTCAACCTTGTTGGCGACGAGCAGGATTGGTCGCCCCGTGCTGCGCAACCAGGCGGCAATCGCCTCGTCGTCGTCGTTCAGACCCGCCGCTGCATCGACGAGAAACATGACGAGGTCGGCACCGCGAGCCGCCGCCTCCACCTGACGACTCACCTTCGACTCGAGTGCGCTACCACCCGGCATCCAACCGCCGGTGTCGATCACATTGAAGTAGTGGCCGCACCACTCCACTTCGCGGGTGTGGCGGTCGCGTGTGACGCCCGGCTTGTCTTCGACGATTGCCGCCCGTTCGCCGACGAAACGGTTGAAAAGCGTGCTCTTGCCGACGTTCGGCCGCCCGACGATGACGACGCTCTTGCGTTCGTCACTCTTCGTCACTTGGTTCAGGCTACTGAGGAGACTGAGCGGTACCGTTGAAACGAGATGAGTGTCGACAAGGTGCTGCTCGCATCACCGCGCGGCTTCTGTGCCGGAGTGGAGATGGCAATCAAGGCGCTCGCGTGGATGGTGCGCACGTTCGATGCGCCGGTGTACTGCTACCACGAAATCGTGCACAACAAGATCGTCGTCGACAGGTTCAAACAACGGGGTGTGATCTTCGTCGACGATGTCAGCGAAGTGCCCGTCGGCCGGCCGATCATGTTGTCGGCGCACGGCTCGGCACCCGCGGTCATCGACACGGCGCGCATGCGCGGCAGTTGCATGGTCGATTCGGTGTGCCCGCTCGTCACCAAAGTGCACCATGAGGTGCGCACTCGCGCGGGCAAGGGATACCGCATCGTCTACGTGGGCCACGAGGGCCACGAGGAAGCCGTCGGCACCATGGCGGTGGCACCCGATGCGACATCACGTGTGGAAACACTCGGGGAGGTTGCAGCACTCCCGATGTTCGCCGAGCCAGTTGCATTGCTCGCACAAACCACGCTGTCGCACCGCGAGTGGGAGGGCGTCGCCAACGCCGTGAAGGAGAAGTTCCCCACAGTGTGGACGCCCGGACGGAGCGATTTGTGTTTTGCCACGACCAACCGGCAGGCATCGCTCACGAAGATTGCCGCAGAAGTCGACACGTTGGTGGTGATTGGTTCGTCGAACTCCAGCAACACTCTCGCTCTCGTCCACCTGGCCGAGGAAATCGGCTGCCCGCGCGTGCTGCGCGTGAACAAGGCCGGCGAGTTGCCCGCCGATCTGCACGGTGTCGTCGGTGTCACCGCTGGCGCATCGGCACCCGAGGAGCTGGTGGTTGAGGTCATCGGACATCTCGCGCCGCGACTCGGCTGCTACGAAGTACGGGCCACCGACGAAGACGAGTACTTTCCCCCACCCCGACACATTCGCGAATTACAGTCCGCAATGGAGACCGCGATCACTGCGCTGAGTGGCGCGACGGTTGCCACACGACGGGCGTATGACGACCGATCAATCAGCGCGAGCGTCGTGCTGGCGGCGCTCAGCAACTAGTTGCGCGGTACCTCGCTCCACGGGCGGTCGCGATCGACCCTCACGTCGCCCGGCAAACCGAGCACGCGCTCGCCGAGGATGTTGCGCATCACCTCGCTCGTGCCGCCCTCGATGCTGTTGGCACGACTGCGCAAGAACGCCTTCTGCAAGGCATCGACGGGCCCCAATGCGGTGCGCGGACGAGTCATCGAATAGTCGCCGTACAACATGCCTTGGGCACCCATCAGGTGCATACAGAACGCGAACGTGTCCTTGTTGAGATCGGCGCTGGCCATCTTGCCGATCGAACCCTCCGGTCCCGGCACACCTGCTTTGCGCATCTGACCCGCACGAATGTTGGTGAGTCGCAGCACCTCGGCGCGTACGTACAACTGCATCAATTCGTCGCGCGTCGCCGACGAACGCTCTGCAGCGGGCAACTTCGCCCAGAGCCGCAAGGCCTCGGCGATCGGGCCCGATGCCTTCGGCGGGATCATGCCGCCAATCGCAACACGTTCGTTCATCAACGTGGTGAGCGACACGCGCCATCCATCGCCGGGCTTACCGAGAGTCTCAGCCACCGGCACGCGCGCATCCGTGAAGAACACCTCGTTGAATTCCGCCTCGCCGGTCATCTGACGCAGCGGTCGCACCTCGACCCCGGGGGCGTGCATGTCGACCACCATCGCGGTAAGGCCGGCATGCTTCACTGCCTCGGGGTCGGTGCGCACGACGAGCAAACCAAATCTCGATACGTGCGCGAGCGTGGTCCACACCTTCTGTGAGTTCACCACCCACTCTTCCCCGTCGCGCACGGCCCTGCCGCTCAATCCGGCGAAGTCAGAGCCCGAGCCGGGCTCGGAGAACAACTGGCACCACACCTCCTCACCGGTGAAGAGCGGGCGCAGGTAGCGACGTTTCTGTTCGTCGCTACCCCACTCGACCACCGTCGGGCCGCACATGCCGTAGCCAATCGGATTCCGAAAGTAGGCGTTCGGGCCACCCGCGGCAAAGACCCGTTCGTTGATGATTCTCTGGTACTTCGGCGAGAGCCCGAGCCCACCGTGTCCAGCCGGGAAGTGCACCCACCCCAGCCCACGATCGAACTGCGCGCCGAGAAAGGTGACGGGATCCGTCGACGACGGTGGCAAGTCGTTCAACAGTTCATCGACGAGGTCGAACACATGCCTTTCATCGGACGATGCGGGCACGGTAGTGGATTGTGCGATCCCGGTGGGCATGAGCCGAGGGTAGTCGCTGCGCTACGGTTTGGGTTCACCATGTACCCCGGAAAAATCGCCGAAACCCTGCCCGATCGCCCCGCCGTTGTCATGGCGGGCACAGGTGAGACGCTCACCTTCAAACAACTCGACGACGGTGCCAATCGCGTCAGCCAACTGATGGCCGGCCATGGGCTAAAGCCGGGCGACCATGTGGCGATGTGTCTGGAGAACCATCCGCGCTTCTTCGAACTGGTGTGGGGCTGCCACTACGCAGGCCTCGTCTACACCTGTTGCTCGAGTCGCCTCACCACCGACGAACTCGTCTACATCATCAACGATTGCGGCGCAAAGGTGTTCATCACCTCGAAGTACAAGGCCGATCTAGCCGAGGAGATCGTCGCGCGGACCCCCAACATCGTGGCTCGCTACATGCTCGACGGCGCCACGAAGAGCTACGACAGTTACGACCGTGCCGTTGCCGCCCAGACGAGTGCACCTCTTGCCGAGCGATACGAGGGCACCGACATGCTCTATTCAAGCGGGACGACCGGTCGCCCGAAGGGTGTCGCCTTCGCGTACAAGCCGGAGCCACTCGGCACCGCACCGGGGCTGCTCATGCTCGCGCAGTTCGTGTTCGGCTTCAACGACCAGACGGCGTATCTCTCACCTGCGCCGCTGTACCATTCTGCGCCGTTGCGCTTCAACATGGCGGTGCACCGTCTCGGTGGCACCACGGTGATCATGGAGCACTTCGACGCCGAGGAATACCTGGCGGCGATTCCCAAATACGCGATCTCACATACCCAGGTGGTGCCGACGATGTTCGTGCGCATGCTGAAACTGCCAGATTCGGTGCGCATGAAATACGACGTGTCGACGCTGAAGACGGCGATTCACGCTGCTGCGCCGTGCCCGGTGGAAGTGAAGCGCAGGATGATCGAGTGGTGGGGCCCGATCATCCACGAATATTACGCCGGCACCGAGGGTAATGGTTTCGTGTACTGCAACTCGGACCAGTGGCTGGCGCACCCCGGCACGGTCGGCCAGGCGCTCATGGGAATCCTGCACATTCTCGACGAAGAAGGGAACGAATTACCCCCTGGCGAGACGGGCACTGTCTTCTTCGAGTCCCCCACCGTGTTCGAGTATCACAACGACCCGGAGAAGACGAAGTTGTCGCGCGACCCGAAGGGTCGTGGCTGGAGCACGCTCGGCGACATCGGCTACATGGATGCCGACAAGTTCCTCTATCTCACCGATCGCAAGGCGTTCATGATCATCTCTGGTGGTGTGAACATCTATCCGCAGGAATCGGAGAACGTGCTCATCAACCACCCGAAGGTGGCCGACGTAGCGGTGTTCGGTGTGCCCAACGACGACTTCGGCGAAGAAGTGAAGGCCGTGGTGCAGCCCGCCGAGATGCCGGCGACTCCGGCTGCCGCGGATGCGTTGGCGAAGGAACTCATCGCGTTCTGCCGTTCGCAACTCGCCGATGTGAAGTGTCCGCGTTCGGTGGACTTCCGCCCCGACTTGCCGCGACATCCAACCGGCAAGTTGTACAAGCGGTTGCTGAAGGACGAGTACTGGAAGAACGCCGGTCGCTCGATCTGACGACACACCCCTTCCTCGCCGGCGCGCTGCCGATTGCCTTCGCCCACCAGGGTGGGGCAAGCGAGCATCCAGAAAACACGATGCCTGCCTTCGACAATGCCTACCGACTTGGCTACCGCTACATGGAGACCGACGTGCACGCCTCAAGCGACGGTGTGCTGTTTGCATTCCACGACCCCGACCTGCAACGCACCTGCGGACGACCGGGTCTGATTCGCGAACTTGCCGCTGCAGAAATCGCGACGGCAAGGGTGTCGGGTCGCGAACCGATACCCCGACTTGATGAACTGCTCTCGGCCTGGCCCGACGCCAAGTTCAACATCGACTGCAAGAGCGACCACGCCCTGCCCTACTTGTTGGCACGACTCGACCGCGATGACCTGTTCGATCGGGTGTGCATCGGCTCGTTCAGCGACGCGCGCCTCGACGCCGTGCGCGAGCGTTACGGCGCGAAGGTGTGCACCTCCATGGGACCCCGCGATGTCACCAAGGTGCGCCTCGGCACATGGTTGCGTCGCACGCCACGCTTCAGCGGGGCAGCCGTGCCGCTCGCCGCGCAGGTGCCGCTGAAGCAGGGACCACTTCCCATCGTGACGCCGTCGTTCGTCGACGGTGCCCACGCGGCCGGGCTGCAGGTGCACGTGTGGACGATCGATGATCCGGCGATGATGCATCACCTGCTTGATCTCGGGGTGGACGGCATCATGACCGACCGTGTCACCACGTTGCGCGAAGTGCTGCAGACGCGCGCCCTGTGGAGGTAGTTGTGCCGCCCACCGAGTCCGTCACCGTGCCTGCACTCGAGGCGCGCGGCGTGTCGCATCGGTTTGCCGAACGCGAGGTCTTGCATGATGTGTCGCTCACCCTCGCCAACGGCGAAATCGTGGCCGTCGTCGGCCCCAGCGGCTGCGGCAAGACCACCTTGTTGCGCACCTGCGCAGGACTCTTGGCGCCGTCGCACGGCACCATTCGGCGCAACGACCCGAAGGTCGGTTTCGTCTTTCAGGAACCCGCGCTTCTTGCCTGGCGGCGCGTCGGCGGTAATGCCGCGTTGCTTGCCGAGGACGACGCCACCGTCGAACAACTTCTGCGAATCAGCGGGTTGGCCGAGCACCGCCACAAATGGCCGTACCAGTTGTCGGGTGGCATGAAGATGCGCCTCTCGCTGGTGCGTACATTGGCGGCCCGACCGCAGCTGGTGTTGCTCGACGAGCCGTTCGGGGCGTTGGATCAACTCACTCGATACCGACTACATGATGAATTCCTGCGGCTACATACGCAGCAGCGCTTCACGGCGCTCATGGTGACGCACGCAATCGACGAAGCGGTGTACCTGGCCGACCGCGTCGTCGTGATGTCGGGCGCGCCCGGGAGCATCGTGGCCGAGTTCGTCGTACCGACGGCGCGACCACGCGAACCGCCGATGCGCTACGACGCTGCATTCGCCGCGCTGTGTGGTCGCATCGCTGCCTGTCTCGGAGACCACCCGTGAAGCGCATCGTCCCGCCGCTCGTCGTCTTCGCCGCAATCATCGCCGGTTGGTATGCGTTGGCGTACTCGCTCGACAACAATTTCGCATCGGCCGATGGCTCGGCGCTCATCATCCCACCGCCGCACATGTTGTTCGACGGCATGAACGCACCCACATGGCAGCGCATCTCTTCGGCACTCACGATCTCCGGCTCCACCGCGATCGTCGGCCTGGCACTCTCACTGGTGATCGGTGTTGCGCTCGGCGTGGTCATGTCGTTTTCACGCGGGTTGGAATCTGCATTGTGGCCCTGGCTGATTGCGCTGCAGGTGACACCGATCATCGTGCTGACGCCGATCATCGTGCGGGTGATTGGCGCCTCCTTCGGTGCACGCGTCTTGGTGACGGTGTTGATCTCGTTCTTCCCCATCGCCAGCAACACGCTGTTCGGGGTCCGCGGCGTATCGCTGGCGCTGCACGATCTGTTCACATTGGCAGGCGCATCCCGCTGGCGGCGGCTCACGGAACTGCAGTTGCCCGCGGCTAGTCCCGCCGTCTTTGCCGGGTTGCGCGTCTCGGCGGGGCTGGCCGTGATTGGGGCCATCGTTGGTGACTTCTTCTTTACGCGAGGTACACCTGGTCTCGGTCGGCTGGTGGTGTACTTTTTCCAAGATACGCGGTCAGGTCCGATGTTCGCGACCGCACTCGTGGCGATCTTCCTCGGGCTGGGGTTCTTCATCGTGGTGGCGGTTCTGCGTAGGCTCTTGGTTTCTCCATGGGACTGCACCTGACACGCCGCTTCGCGCTCGCCACATCCGTCGCACTCATCATGCTTGCCGCATGCGGCGGTTCACAGGAAGACGTCGCCGACGTAGCGACCACCGTCGTCAAGACGGCTACCACCGATGGTCCAGCCCTGCCCGACCCGAATGACCTGGCGGGCGTCTGCTTCTCTCCCCTCGTCGTGCAAACGGATTGGTATCCGCAGGCCGAGCATGGCGGCATCTACGAGTTGCTCGGCGACGACTACGTCGTCGATAGGGAGCGTGGCGCGACGATGGGTTCACTGGTCTTCCACGGTGTCGACACCGGAGTCGATCTCGAGATTCGCGCCGGCGGTCCCTTCATCGAGTCGCCCGTCGTGACGGAAATGTTCCTCGACGGCAGCATCATGTTCGGCTACGTCGGCACCGATGTCGCGATCTCGCGCTACGCCGACACCCCGACGCTCGCCGTGTTCAATGCGCTCACCCTCAACCCGCAGGTGATTCTCTGGGATGCCACCAAACACCCCGCCGCCAAGACCATTGCCGACATCGCTGGCGAAGTGAAGGCCATCAGCGTGTTCGGTGACCGCCCGTTCATGCGCTACTTCGTGGCGCAGGGAACGGTGCCCGCCGAAAAGGTGGACGGCAACTACAAGGGTTCGCTGCTGCTCGCCACCGACGACGTTGCCCACCAAGGCTTCGCCACGAGCGAGCCGTTCCGCTACTCAACGCTTGCATCTGGCCCCATCACCACGGGCTATCAGTTGATTCACGACGCTGGTTGGACTTCATACCCACAGAACCTGGCAATCAACAAGCTGCGGCTCGACGCCCTGCGCCCCTGCCTCACGAATCTGGTGCCGATGATGCAGCAAGCGCAGATCGACTTCATCACCTCGCCACAGCGAACGATCGATGTCCTGCTCGATGTTGTAACCAAATTCGACACGTCGTGGACTCAGACGCCCGAACTTGCGAGTTATGCGGTTGAAACGATGAAGTCGCTCAACATCGTCGCGAATGGCATGACACCGACCTTCGGCGACTTCGAGTCACCACGCCTGGAGGAGTTCGTCTCCCGCGCCGTGCCGATCCTGCGCGAGCAAGGTCTCACGATCCCCGACATCGTCGGTGCCGATCTGGCCAGCAACGAATTCATCAACCCGGCAATTTCGTTGCCCTAGGCGTCCCTGACACTCCAGTTGCGCTTAGCGACTGGGTCTTTGTCGCTCCACGGAAAGTTGATCCACTCGTCGGTGCGTTTCCAAACGAAGTCGCACTTCACGACGGAAGGCGACTTCTCGTAGAGCACTGCGATCTTCGACTCCTTCACTTGGTCGGCGCAGAAATCGTTCACCAACTTGAGCGTGTGGCCGGTGTCGGCGACATCGTCGACGATCAGCACCCTCGATTCTCTGAGATCGACCAGCAACGGCACGGGGGGCAGCATGATCGGTACCGCCAAGCGTTCGTTGACATCGGTGTAGAACTCGACGTTCAGCGTGAAGGTGTTCTTCACCGACAGCGCGTAACCCAGGGTGCCGGCAACGAGCAGCCCGCCGCGCGCAATCGCCAGGATGATGTCGGGCTCGTACCCCGATTTGGCAATCTGCGTGGCGAGTTCACGACTGGCGCTGCCGAATGATTCCCATGTCATGATTTCGCGTGAGGACACCCGAATCTCCGTTCTTTGCTCGCCCCGAATCTAGTGGGTGGCACGAGTGCAGTGCACCCAACACGTACTCTCGTCGTGTGCGCACGACCTACGACGTCACAGTGTTGCGCAACGGCAGCCGCGACCCCACCACCCGCGTGGAGGTTGTGGCCGATTCAGGTGGCCTGACTGCCCGCATTGATCGCGCCACACTGACACCTGCGGGCCCGGGCACAATTCGTATCGATATCGCCAAGAATGTGATTACCGCCGTCGACGCCTGGGGGCCCGGTGCCGAGTGGCTCTGCATGCGCGCCGTGCGGCTCACGGCGCGTGATGCCGGTCTCCACCCCGACCTTCCGCTCGTCCCGCAGCACGAAGCCGTGGCGCGTGCACAGCGCGACCTCGGCACGCTGCTGCTGCCCGCGAGCGACACCCCGTATCACGAGTTGCTGCCCGCGATTCTCGGCCAGCGCGTCACCGCCGCCCAAGCCCTCGCTCAATGGGCCGCGCTCTGCGAACGATACGGCGAAGCGGCCCCCGGCCCACTTGGTCTGCGGCTACCCCCGACAGCGGATCGACTTCGTGCGATACCCAGTTGGGAGTTTCACCGCCTCGGCATCGAGCAACAACGGGCCCGCGCCCTGCAGGTGGCGTCGAGATACCACCAGTATGTGGACCGCACTCGCGAACTGCCGGGCGCTGCGGCGCGGGCGGCGCTCATGCGCCTGCCGGGCATCGGGGAATGGACTGCCGCCGTCACCGTCGGTGTTTCGCACGGCGATCCCGACGCACTGCCGATTGGCGATTTCCATGTGAAGAACACGGTCGCCTGGGCGCTGACGGGCGTGGCCCGCGGCACCGACGAAGAGATGCAGCATACGCTCGCGCCGTACGCGGGCCAACGCTGGCGCGTCGTGCGCATGTTGGAGAAATCAGGGTTTGGTGCGCCGCGCCTCGGGCCCAAGCGTCGCCTGCTCGACATCGCGCGCCTATAGCGCGCCCATCGCCTCCCAATAGCGCGGCCACGATTTGGCAACCACGTCGGCGTGACTCACCACGATGCCCGACCCACGCAGGCCCAGCAGGGCGAGCGACATCGCGAGGCGATGATCATCGTGCGGATCGATCGTCGCCGCACGCAGCGGTTGCGGGTCGATGCGCAAACCATCGGCGAGCTCTGTCACCACAGCGCCGCACTTGCGCAGTTCGTGCGCCAGGTCGCCGATGCGGTCACTTTCCTTGGCGCGAATGAAGCCGACGCCGTGGATCTCCGTCGTGGTTGTCGCGCACGCGGCCACTGCGGCCAGCGTTGGCACAAGATCGCTCATCGTGGACATGTCGAAGTTGCCACCGCGCAGCGGCGCGTTCACGCGGGAAACCTCAACCCCGACGAACTCTTGGTCGGCCAAACGTCTTACGGTGCAACCCATCTCGGCGAGCACCGCCAAGAAGCCTGCTTCGGGCTGCGCGCTATCGGCGCGCAGTGCAGCCACCCGCACCACACCGCCAGCGATGGCCGCCGCCGCAAGCGGATAACTTGCCGACGACCAATCGGCGTCGACGGCAAACGTCGTTGCCTGGTACTCCCCGGGACCGACGCGCACATCGGTTCGCAGGCGCACTTCACGGTGACTGCTCTCGCTCGTCGCAATCTCCACGTCGGCCCCGAATGCACGCATTACCTGGGCGGTCATGTGCAAGTACTCGCGCGACACCATCGGGCCATCGATCACGACCTGCAGCCCGCCGAGCAGCGGCGCAATCATCATCACTGCCGAGATGAACTGACTCGACGTGTCGCCCCGCGCGTGCAACGAAGACAAACTCGCCCGCCGATTCGCAAGGCCGCGGATGGTCACGGGAAGATAGCCCTCGCGGTCGGTGTGCACATCGGCGCCGAGATCACGAAGCAGCCGATGCAGTTCGCCCATCGGCCGCCGACGCAGCCCTTCGGCACCCGTGATCGTCGTGGCACCCGGACGTAGAGCCGCCAGTGCCGTCAAGAACCGTGATGTCGTGCCCGCCAAGCCTGCGTCGAGCAACACCTCGGTCGCGGAGCGCATCTGGATGGGCCCGCCAATGGTGACGCGTGATCCGTCAGACACGACCTTGGCGCCGAGCACCTCCAGCGCCGCAAGCATTCGCTGCGTGTCGTCGCCGTCGGTGACTCCGTGAATGACGCTCTCGCCCTCGCTGAGCGCCGCGCACATGAGCGCGCGATTGCTCACCGATTTGGAGCCCGGCACTTCGATACGCCCCGCGAGCGGCGAATTGCGTGGGATGAGCGCTCCGGTTGCCACCACTCAATCGATCCGCGCGACGACCGGCTTGAAGCCGCGGGCCAGCAAACCACCGCGGAACAATTCCGCGCTTGCGGCATCCACCACGATCACCAAGACGCCGCGGTCGCCTTCCACGGAGTGGCTCACCTCGAAGTTGGCGGTATTGACACCGAGCTCGGCCGCCAGCGTGAACACCTCGGCCGCGGCACCCGCCCGGTCCGGGATCGGGATTCGCACCTCGAGCACATCCGATAGTTCGCGTACGCGACCCGGCAGGTTCGCGCGCACGGTGCGCGCGTCGGTGAGGCGCGCCAACAAGGCGGTTGAATCCGTCTCGTCGACGATCTTGCGCATGTCGGTGAGCCCATCGATCATGGCGTCAATCGCGTCGAGGATCGCGGTTTGGTTCTCGCGACAGATGTCCAACCAGATCGCCGGATGTCCGCTGGCGACACGCGTCATGTCGCGGAAGCCCCCCGCCGCCAAGCGCATCACGGCCACGTGGTCATCGGCCCGCGAACGGGCCAGCGACAACAAAGTGGCAGCCGCCAGGTGCGGCAGGTGACTCGTCACGGCGACGAGCTGGTCGTGACGTTGGGCAGGCAAGGCCAGCACATCCCCGCCGAGCTCGCGCACCAGCGCAGCAACATCGGCAAACGTCGCATCGCTCGTCGTCACCGTCGGGCAGAGCACCCACACCGCACCGTCGAATAGCGCCGCGTCGGCCCCCTCCAACCCCTGCAACTCGCTGCCAGCCATCGGATGCCCGCCTATGAATCGTGGGTCGGTGACGGCCTCGACGATCGGGCCCTTGACCGAGCCAACATCCGTGACGAGGCCCCGAGTGTTGTCGAGCATGAGTCGGACACCGTCGGCCACTTGCGAGACCGGGGTCGCCACGAACGAGATCTTCGCCGCCGGGTCGATGCCGCGTGCGTCAATGAAGCCACGGGCCAGCGCATCGGTTTCGCGTTCGGGATCGGAGTCCTTGCCCGAGATGTGCCAGCCGCGCGAACGCAGCGCGGCAGCCACCGACCCGCCGATAATCCCGAGTCCAAGCACGTTCGCTCGCTGCGTCACGACATTTCAGCGTACGGCGAGGGCACGCACCTCCTGCGTCGTGAGGTGCCGCCACTCCCCTGGCGCCAGAGTCGTGTCGGTGATCGGCCCGATGCGCGTGCGCACCAGGCGATTCACCTCGTGACCAACGGCATCACACATTCGGCGCACTTGTCGATGACGACCTTCGTGGATGACGATTCGCAGCACACCTGGCTGCACCTGCCCCACCTCTGCCGGCGCAGTGATGCCGTCGTCCAGTTCGACGCCCTTGCGCAGTCGCGCCAGCGCCGACTCCGGCACGCCGTCTGGCCCACTGCGCACGTGCACGAGGTACTCCTTCTCCACACCGAAACTTGGGTGGGTCAGTCGATGCGTGAGATCGCCGTCGTTGGTGAGGATGATGAGCCCCTCTGAATCAAGATCGAGGCGCCCCACCGGATGCACGCGCGGCTTCTCCGGCACTAGTTCAACCACCGTCGCTCGATCATGCGTGTCCTTCGCCGTCGTCACCACGTTGTAGGGCTTGTGCAAGAGGTAGTACACGAGATCGGGCCGCACGCCGACGGGTACACCATCTACGGCAACCACATCGACGTTCACATCCACGCGTCGCCCCAGTTCGGCGACGTCACCGTTCACCGTTACGCGACCAGCCGCGATGATCTCCTCACACCCGCGCCGGCTACCGAAGCCACGCTGCGCGAGCACCTTCTGCAGGCGCTCACCACCCGGCTGTTCGATGCTCACGTGGTGGTCGTGTCGGGCACCACTCGCAATCCGGCTTCGAGCGCCTCAACGACGCCCGCATCCGGCACGAAGTCGCTGATCGGCGGCAGGTCTTCCAACGAGTTGAGCCCGAGTCGCTCGAGGAACAACGGGGTCGTGCCGTACAGCACCGCGAGGCCCGGGCCGTCGTCGCGTGACACCTCCGTGATGTAGCCGCGCGCCTGCAACGTGCGCAGCACTGACTCGGGGTCGACACCGCGAATCGCCGAAATTTGCATGCGTGAGATCGGTTGCTTGTACGCGATGATCGCCAGCGTTTCGAGCGCGGCGGAAGAGATGCGCGCCTGTTGCCCGTCGAGGATGAACCGCTCGACGTACGGAGCCAACTCCGGCCGGCTCTGCAATCGGTAGCCGCCCGCCACGCGCACCAGTTGAAACCCGTGCCCCGCCTCGTCGTACGACGCCGCGAGACGATTGCACAACACCTCGACCACCGATGAGGGTTGTTCCAGCACTTGCGCCAGCAGTTTCACGGTGACCGGCTCAACCGCCACGAGCAGAATCGCCTCCAGGGCCTTCACAGTCTCGGGGTCGATGTCGCCCGTCGTCACCTTCGCCATGTTGCTCGCCTCATCCGTCGTAATTGTCGATCGCGCCGAGGCCATCCAGCTCCGCATCGGGGTTCCACCGCACCAAGATTTCACCGAATCGCTCGGCCTGTGCAAGGTCGACGCGACCCTGCTTGAACAACTCGAGAATCGCCAGGAACCGCACCACCACTTCGATGCGATCGTTGGTCCCTGCCACCAGTTCGCGGAACGTCACCGAGCCGCGCACCAGCAGCACCCGCACCAGTTCGTCCAGGGCGTCGGCAACACTCGCGCGAATCGGCGCAACGTGCAACAGATCGATGGAGACCGGACCCTTCGGTTCGGTTGCCCGCAAGAATGCCCGCTGCACCCGCAACGGCGAGACACCTTCCAGCAGGTCGGGCAGCAACGATTCGAACCGCTCATCGGGCCCCGCCAGGCGCGGGTGCGTCAACTCCGCTCGTTCGATGAGGTCGTGCATCACTGCCGAGACATCTTTGAACGTCTTGCAATCCAGCAGTCGCGCGAGCAGGATGTCGCGCTCTTCCCACAGCGCCAGCTCTTCGTCGAGTTCGCCATCGTCACCGGTGGGCAGCAACCGCCGCGCTTTCAGGTCGATGAGGGTTGCGGCAATCAGCAGGAACTCGGTCGCGATCTCCAGGTCGAGCGACTTCATCTTCTGCAATTCCGCGAGATACGCCTCGACGATGCGCGACAGCGACACCTCATGGATGTCGACTTCCTCCCGCAGGATGAGATGCAACAGCAGGTCGAACGGGCCCTCAAAGACGGGGGTCGACACCGCGTACGGCATTCATACGAGATTACCCCTGCCCGCACGAGTAACTTGGGATTGTGGCTCGCGTGTTGTCGTGCATCCAGCCGACTGGCGAGGTGCATCTCGGCAACTATCTCGGCGCGTTGCGCAACTGGGTGTCTGGCCAACACGAAAATGATGTCTTTCACGGCATCGTCGACCTGCATGCACTGACCGTCACCGAAACGCCTGGTGTGCTCGGCGACCAGACGCTGTCACTTGCGGCGATGCTGTTCGCCGTCGGTCTCGACGCCGACGTTGCAACCGTTTTCGTGCAGAGTCACCTGCCGCAACATTCGCAACTGGCGTGGATCATGGAGTGCACCGTGTCGTACGGCGAGTTGAGCCGCATGACGCAGTTCAAGGACAAGGCCGCCAAGCGCGACGCCGACTTCGTCTCGGCCGGCTTGTTCACCTACCCGGCATTACAGGCAGCCGACATCCTCCTCTACGACGCCAACGAAGTACCCGTCGGGGACGACCAGCGACAACACATCGAAATCACGCGCGATATTGCGATTCGTTTCAATCATCGCTACGGCGACACGTTCGTGTTGCCCAAGGCCGTAACGCCAAGGGCTGGCGCCCGCGTGATGGATCTACAGAACCCCGAAAACAAGATGTCGAAGTCCGCCAACGGTGATGCGGGCATCGTCTACCTGCTCGATGAGCCCGCCGCAATCGAACGCAAGTTCAAACGGGCGGTCACTGACAGCGACAGTGTGGTCGCCTACGACCGCGAGAAGAAGCCCGGCGTCGCGAACTTGCTCGAGATCTTGGCGACGGCCACCGACTCGACACCAGCCGCAGTGGCAACGAGGTATTCGCAATACCGCGCACTCAAGACCGACACGGGTGCCGCCGTCGTCGCCTTGTTGGCGCCGATCCGCACGCGCTACCAGGAGTTGATGAACGATCGCGGCGAACTAGCGCGACTGATTCGACGCGGTGACGAACGTGCCGAGACGATTGCGGCAGCCACGCTGGCTCGCGCGCAGACCGCCATCGGCATGCTGCCGCGTTGACGACCTAGATCTCGTCGGCCTCACGAAGCGCGGCCAACAACGAGGCGTCGCCTTCGCCACGCAGCAGTCGGATGGTCAACTCGCTGCTGCCCGCTGCGACCAGCAAATCCACGCCGATGCGTTCATGGTCGTGATAGCGCCGCAAGCGCCCGCCGCGCGGGCCAACGATGGCCGCGACCACTCGCAGGCAGGTACCGAGACCCGACTCCACCTTGCCGATGTCGTGCAACAATGCGGCTCGGCGTGCTTCGGTGGGCGCCGTTGACGCGCTGGCATCGAAGCGGTGCAGCACCGACAGGGCGTGTCGTTGATCGGCGCTACCAAATCGATCGAACAATCGCCTTTCGGATGGCATCAGTATCGCGCCAATCATCTCGCGTTCGGCATTGGTCAGAGGCGAAGCCGTTGCAGCACCAACGAATCTCTTCGTGAGATGCCATACGTTCATCGGCGCAGCGCCCGCGGGTGAGACTCGCGATACACGCTGACGAGCAACTCATCATCAACCTTCGTATACACCTGCGTGGTGCTCACCGATGCGTGGCCGAGCAGTTCCTGCACGATGCGCAGGTCCGCCCCGTGCACCAGCATGTGGGTGGCGCATGAGTGGCGCAGCGTGTGCGGCGATACGTCTTCCTTGATGCCGGCCAGGTTCGCATACTTCTTCACGATGTGAAACGCCGCCTGCCGTGTCAACCGTGTGCCCCGCACCCCGAGAAAAACCGCATCGGCGTAGTCACGCGACCTCCAACGCTTGGGCACCAACATGCCGCGCCCGCCCTCTTCCAACCACTCCTGCAGCGCGCGGTGGGCACTGCGCCCGAACGGCACGACGCGCTCCCTACTGCCCTTGCCGAACAGGCGCACGAGCGAGTCCTCCATGTCGAGATCGGCGAGCGACAAACCACAGACCTCCGAGATTCGCGCCCCCGTGGCGTAGAGAAACTCGACCAGTGCCCGATCACGCCGAGCGAACGAATCATCGCCTGTGACCGCAGCGATGAGTTGCGTGACGTCGTCTTCGCGCAGCGGTTTGGGCAAACCACTCGGCACCCTCACCCCGTCCACGAGGGCCGCCGGGTCGTCGGCCCGCTCACCTTCGATGGCGAGGTACTTGTGCAACATTCGCACCGCGGCGAACTGTCGCGCGATCGACCGCGCCGCCTTGCCGTGCTTGCGGAGTTGCGCAACGAACGCCTCGACGTCCGCGCTGGTCGCATGCATCGATGTCTTGCCGCGGGTGACCAGCCAGTCTTCGTAGTCGCGCAAGTCGCGACGGTAGGCCTCGATCGTCTTCGCGGCGCGGCCCTGTTCGATCTGCAACCATGCCAAGAACCGTTCAGCCGGCTCGAGCGACACGACGCTCAGTCTCCGCGCAGCAGGCGCTCGGTCAGCAACAACCCAATCATCGTCTTTGCATCGTCGATGCGGCCGTCGACCACCATCGCCAGAGCGTCGCGCAACGCGAATTCCTCGATCGTCATGTGGCGTTCCTCGGGCCCATGGCGGTCGGGGGCCACCTCCCGCAACTGCCGCGCCAAGAACACCTCGACATTGGAATTGGAGATGCCCGGTGCCGACGTGTGCCTACCGAGTCGCTGCCACTGCGCGGCTTCCAACCCGACCTCTTCGCGCAGTTCGCGCTGGGCCGTGATGAGGGGATCTTCGCCTTCCATATCGCGCATGCCGGCCGGAATCTCCAACGTCATGCGATGCAGCGCCGGCCGGTACTGACGCACGAGCATCACCCGTGGCTCCGCGCCGTCGCGCAGCGCCACCACCCCGACCGCACCTGGCGACAACACGAAACTGCGGGTAAAGGTCTTCCCATCGGGGTCGACGAACTCCCCGCGCACGAGCGACCACATCGCCCACTCGTGCACCGTGTGCAGTGGCTGCGAGCGAAACCCGCCGACGGGTTCCGATGAACGTGGTGTCATCGAGCCGCGCGTCAGTGCGCGTGCTCCACGGCAGCATCCGCAGCGCGGTCGCTCGTGGCGCCCGCACCGCTGTCACCGCGCTTGGCGCGATTGGCCAGCGCCGCGCCAAGCAACTCACGAAACAGTGGGTGCGGGCGGTCGGGACGACTCTTGAATTCGGGGTGCGCCTGCGTTGCGACCCAGAACGGATGGTGCTCCAGTTCGATGAATTCCACGAGACGCTTGTCGGGTGAGGTTCCGCTGCACACGAAGCCAGCCTCTTCGAAGCGCGCCCGATACGCGGAGTTGAACTCGTAGCGGTGACGGTGCCGCTCACTCACCACGGGCTCGCCGTACGCCTTCGACACCTTCGTGCCAGGCTGCAGCACTGCGTAGTAGGCGCCCAGACGCATCGTGCCACCCTTGTCGGTGACCTCACGTTGGTCGTGCATCAAGTCGATCACCGGGTGTGGCGTCGCGGGATTGAACTCCGTCGAGTTCGCATCGCTGAGCCCGAGCGCATGACGCGCGAACTCCACGGTCATCACCTGCATGCCGAGACACAACCCGAGGCAGGGCACCGCGTTTTCGCGCGCAAACTCCGCAGCGCGAATCTTGCCTTCGATACCGCGCGGGCCGAAACCTCCCGGGATGACGATGCCGTCCAATGTGGTCATGCGTTCATCGGCCAACAACCCCTCGACTTCTTCGGCCTGAATCCACACGATCTCCACCTTGGCGCCGTGATGGAAGCCGGCGTGCCGCAGTGACTCCGCCACCGAGAGATACGCGTCGTGCAAGTCGACGTACTTGCCGATCAGCCCGATGCGCACCGGCTTGGTCGCGGCTTCCACTCGCGCGACGAGCGCTTGCCACGGAGACAAGTCGATTTCGCGATCGATGCGCAGCGTTTCGCACACCACGGTGTCGAGACCCTCGTCGTGCAGGATGAGCGGCAACTCGTAGATGTTGCCGACGTCGGCCGCGTTGATCACGTTGCGCACCGGCACGTCGCACTGACCGGAGATCTTGCGCTTCAACCCGTCGGACAACGCCTGCTCGCTACGGCAGACGATCACGTCGGGCTGGATACCACGACTGCGCAACTCGGTGACGCTGTGTTGTGTGGGTTTGGTCTTCTGCTCGCCGCTCGGCCCGATGAACGGCACCAGTGTGACGTGCACGTAGCACACGTTGTCGCGACCCACTTCGTTGCGCCACTGACGGATCGATTCGAGGAACGGGAGAATCTCAATGTCACCGACCGTGCCGCCCACCTCGGTGATGACGACGTCGACATCGTCGGTCGTGATGCGCTGAATGCGTCGCTTGATCTCGTCGGTGACGTGCGGGATCACCTGCACCGTGCGCCCGAGATAATCGCCGCGTCGCTCGGCGGCCAACACGGCCTGGTAAATGGAGCCAGTCGTTGCGTTGGAGGCGCGACTCAAGTTCTCGTCGATGAACCGCTCGTAGTGGCCGAGGTCGAGGTCGGTTTCTCCACCGTCGTCCGTGACGAACACTTCACCATGCTCGAACGGATTCATCGTGCCGGGATCGACGTTGATGTACGGGTCGAGTTTTTGCATCGTGACGCGCAAGCCACGCATCTTCAACAGTCGACCGAGCGACGAAGCGGTGAGTCCTTTGCCGAGTGCGCTCGCCACGCCCCCGGTTACGAACACATGCTTGGGCACTTCGTGTCTCCCGTCGTTCTCGCCTGACGGGGTTCCGCCAGGTTCATCCTTGACGGAAGACCATCCTACCGTCAGCGTCGTTGACTGCGCGTCTTCGTGCGCGCTTTCAGCATGTTCCTCGCATGTTCCACGGCTGATTCGACGGCCAAACTGCCCGGCAGCACGCGGGCAATCTCCCCGGCTCGCTCATCATCGGCCAGGCCGCGCGCCGTCGCATGGGTGATGCCCTTGCGCACCTCCTTCATCACCGTTACTTGGCGAGGCGACCGTCAACCCGCAATTCGTCGGCGCCGGTCTCTCCGGCCAAAGCCGCGAGCCCTTCACCAAGGACGATGCTTGCCCCTTGGATGCCCCGAGATTCTCAGAGCGCAGTTCTATGAGTATCGACGAGTTGCCCTACTCCGATAACCCGAACTTGGAGCGCAGAATCTGGTGGAACTTCGGTACCGCGAACCGCACGAAATGCACCGCGCACGTGTCGGGCGCAAAGGTGACGGAGTCGCCAGCGGCGAGGCTTGCCACTCGTCGGCCATCGATCGAGAGATCCACGGGCCGCGTCCCGGCGACGGTCATTGCGAGATCTTCGTCGGGCCCCAAAACGAGTGACCGATCGAAGTTCATGTGCGGCGACACGGGCGTAACGATGAGCGCACGATGGCGCGGCGACACCACCGGCCCGCGCGCCGACATCGAATACGCCGTCGAGCCAGTCGGTGTTGCGACAATGACGCCGTCGGCCGAGTAGCGCTCGAACAGTTCGTGGTTGACGGCGACGTCGATCCACACCGTATGCCCGGATTGTTGTTTTTCTAACACCGCCTCGTTGAGTGCGCGCCACGCCGTTTTCGGCACATCCTTCTTGTCGAGCGTGACCGACAGCAGCATCCGCTCGTCGATGACGAATTCGCGGCCGGATTTGCCCGCTAGTGCCGTCTCCACGGAGGAAATCGCGCGGTCAATGCCCACCTCGGTGAGGTAACCAAGCACCCCCACGTTCACCCCCAGCACCGGGACCGGTGCCCCGTTCAGCATGCTGACGGCCCGCAGCACGGTGCCATCACCACCCAACACCACGACGAGGTCGGCATCCGAGGCGTCGCGATCGCTCGCCACGTCACCCAACCCGTGTGCCTGCGCATCGGGCTTGCACATCCAGAGATGGTGCCCGCCCTTTTGCAGGGCGGCGCGCAGACTGGCGAGGAGCGGCGCCACTTCACTGCGGGTGTGGTGGGCAACCACCATCACGTTGGCCATGTCGTTCAGGCTATTGAGTTGCGCACGGCGCGCAGCCAGTGCTCACGGTTGCCGGCCGGCCCTGGCACGGCACTTGCAATCTCTCCGGTCACCGTTGCACCGTGTGCCACCAGGTCGGCCGCAACCTCATCGATGCAACGCCGGCGAATCGCCGCGTCGGTGATGACTCCCCCACCGCGGTCGACTTCCACTTTCGTGGCCTCGAATTGAGGCTTCACGAGCACGAGCAATTCGCCGCCGTCACGCACTGCCGCAACGAGACCCGCCAGCACCGTGCGCAAGGAGATGAACGACAGGTCGGCGACAACGAGATCAAACTCCCCGCGCAACGAGCCGCTCGCCACCATCGCACCGATATCACGGGCATTCACACCGTCGCGCACCTCGACCCGCGGGTCGCCGGCAATCCGTGGATGCAGCAACCCGTGGCCCACATCGCACGCCACCACACGAGCCGCACCAGATTGCAGCAGACAATCGACGAAGCCCCCGGTCGATGCTCCGGCGTCAAGTACGCGAGCACCCGCAACCGCGAGAGGGCTCGCTTGCTGCGTGAAGTGCTCGAGCGCTGCCTCAAGTTTCAGACCACCGCGGCTCACATACTTGGCGAGAGGTACGACGGCCAATTGATCTCGCTCGGTCACCTGACGAGCCACGTTCAACACCGGCGCACCATTCACGGTGACGCGGTCGTCGGCGATGAGCTCCGCGGCCTCGCCCGCATGGCGCGCCAACCCGTCAGCGACGAGCGCCTGATCGATGCGTCGCGGCCGAGCCACGCGTCAGGCGCCGAGCACGAAGTCAGCGAGTTGAGCGAGGTTGTCGAATACGCCATCGGGGGCGACAGTGCGATCATCGGGTGATTCACTCACGCCCGACAACATGAGCGCGAACTTGGCCCCCACCAGACGAGCGAACGCCCCATCGGTGGAGTCGCGATCGCCGGCCATCCACGCCACGCTCAAGTCATCGATGCCGAGTCGTTGGCGCACCAACTGCCCCATCGGCGCGAATGGCTTGCCGGCGATGATTGGTCGCACTCCGCCGGCCTTTGCAATCGCCGCCAAGATCGAACCGCCACCCGGGATGAGCCCCATCGGGGTCGGGTACGTCGGGTCGTCGTTCGTGCCGATGAGTCGCGCCCCAGCGAGAATCGGCGTGACCGCACGGGCCAGACCGCGGTAATCGAACGTGTTGTGGTAGCCGACCATCACCGTGTCGATGCCCGTGGCGCGCGCGGCGAACTCGCTGTCGTCGATCGCATCGTCAGTGCGCGCCACGACCACCGCGCCGATTGCTTCGATGGCTTCGACGATGCCCGGCCCACCGGCAACCAGAACCCGTTCACCGGGTGCCAGCAACAAGGCCCCCGCTCCAGCCGAGGTGCACACGTCGTTGGTCGCGATTATGCCGATGTTTGCCAGCGCGGCTTCCTGCTTCGCGAGCGTCGCGGACGAATTGTTCGTCACGAACAACACCCGATGCCCCGCCGCACGCAACCTGGCGATCGCATCGACCGCGCAGTCGATCGGTTGATGCATCAACCACACCACGCCGTCAAGGTCGCAGAGAATTGGTGTCTTCACGCTGCGAAGCACCCTACTTGCCGCTGCATCTGCCAACCTTGAAGGGTGACGGCAAAGCCACCGGTTCGCGTGCCACATTTTCTGCCGTTTCGTGGGTTGCGTTACGCATCTCGACACGATCTCTCGCGGGTGACGGCACCACCGTACGACGTGCTGTCTGCAGCCGATCGTGCAGCCCTTGCTGCGCTCGATGAGCACAACATCGTGACGCTCGATCTTCCAATCAGCGACGAACCGTACACCGGCGCCGCCACCACGCTTTCACAGTGGCGTGCCGACGGCGTGTTGGTGCTCGACCCGAAGCCGTCGTTCACGCTGTATCGCATGCGCTTCACCGATGCCAACGGTCAACTACGAAGCACCGTGGGGGTGATCGGTGCACTCGAAGTGGTGGATGAGGGTGCGGGTGGCGTGCTACCCCACGAGCGCACCACGCCGAAGGCGAAAACCGATCGACTCGATCTCACACGTGCGACCCGAACGAATCTTTCGCCGGTCTGGGGGCTTTCGTTGCGCGAACAACTGACCGATGCATTGGTGGCGGCTGGCGAACCACTCGGCGAGTTCACCGATGCCGATGCGGTGCATCATCGTGTTGAACGCGTGGATCACCCGCAGCGTGTGCGCAGCATCTCATCGCTTGTCGGGGCCGCACCCGTGCTGATTGCCGACGGGCACCATCGCTATGCGATCGCCCGCACCTACCGCGACGAAGTGCGCAACACTGCCTTGGCCGACGCGGCCCGCACCACGATGACGTATGTCGGCGAACTTGTCGAATCACAATTGAGTATTGCCGCAATCCATCGGCTGTACCAGGGTGTGACGGCCGAACGCCTGCGCGAGGTGCTGGCCGCCTCGTTCGAGATTGCACCCGTTTCAGGGCGACTCGATGCCTCCATCGTTGGCCAGATGTCGCAGCGTGGGTCGCTGTGCCTCGTTGATCGCTCGATGAGCGGATGGTGGCTGACGCCGCGCACATCGGCATTCGCCGGGTTGCGTGATCTCGACAGCATCCGCCTGGAGCATGCCCTGCGCGGCATCACGCACGAGGTGGCGTACCAGCACGGCTTTCACGAGGTGGAAGCCATCATGCGCGCCGGCCACGCGCAAGCAGCGATCTTCATCCGCCCGACGAGCATTGCTGAGATTCGTCGCACCGCCGATGAAGGCCTGCTGATGCCGCCCAAATCGACGTTCTTCACGCCCAAGTTGCGCACCGGTCTGGTGCTGCGACCGTTGAGCCTTTGACGTCGACTACTTCGACTCGCCTTCCCTCAACAACTCTGTCGAACGCGTCTCGCGACAACGCGCCGCGAGCAATGTGAACAGCGCGTCGAGTCGCGTTGGTTTCACGCCCGCAACGATCTGTTCCACCACCAACTCGGTGACGCTCTGGGTGCGCGCACCCACGCGGAAGAACCGGCGTCGCACGTGCCCCAACGCCGTCACCTCGTCACCGACTTTGATGATCGGCAGATCCATGTTCAATGCCACCACGGGCACCACCGCACGCTTGCCGTTCACCATCGACGCCAAATCGAACGTCGTTGCGCGCTGGTGGCGATCAATCACGCGCACGGTGGGTAGCCCGACCAGGCGACCGCGCACCACTGCGACGTTGGTGGATGGTTGTTTGTCTTCTTTGACCCCGCGGGCGATGCGTGCTGATGTTCGTGCCATATGCACTCCTCTCGACGACCGCGAGTGCGGTCAAAAGGATGTGTGCACAAGCCGGAGAAAACGGCAAGCAATTACTCGCCGAGGTTGGCTAGCCGCGCTTCGACGTCGAAGTATTTGGCGTCGTGCTTGGCGACGCGAACGAAGAACTGCTTGGCGGTCACCGCATCGCCGGCCCGGTCGTAGAGATCACCCAAGACGTACCACTCCAGGAGATGGTGGCTCTGCACCTGACGCGGCTCGCCACCATGGGTCATGATGCGAATCGCCGTCTGCACGTCGCCACGATCGGCGTACGACATCGCCGCCGACACCCGCCCCTCGGCCATCACTGCGGGGTGCGGCGAGAGCTCCTTCATCTCCGCCCACAATCGGTCGACCAACTCATACCGCTTCAGCGCGCGGTAGCAGTCGATCAGCACCGGCATGTTCGTCATGTCACTGCGGTCACTTGCCCGCGAGAACTCGAGATGCTCGGCGGCTGCCTTCCAATGTTGCGCCCGATACTCCAGGCGGCCGGCCAAGACTCGCACGTCGGTGATCAACCAGAGATCATCGAGCAACGGGCTGAGCACGGCCAGCGCCTCGCGATACCGCTCGGCATCGTAGGCCATCAGCGCGCGCGACAACTGCCGGCTCACGTAGTCGTAGCGGCGGTCACCAACGGCCTTGCGCACCTCGCGAGCCAGCGGTCCTTCGAGCGCAGGCGGAGTCGGAAAGGGCGAACCACCGCGTGCGCGATCGTCCCGTCGCGGGCGACGATCATCTTGACGACGTGGACCGCGTTCGTCTCTGCCCCGATTCGGCGCGCCACTACCTTCTCGACCTCGACTTCCGTCGCCGCGCTCAAACCGCCGGCCGCGCACCGTGCCTTCGTCGACTACGCGTTCGTCGCGATCCTTGCGGTCGGCAAACGGTTTGTCTCTTCCGTACTTCCGCGGACCTTTTCGTGCGAACACCTCAGCACGCCGTTGTTGCGCTGCCGATTTCGGCGCCTCATCACGCTCATCCCGAAATCGCGGTCGCCGATCGTCCCTGCGTGGACCCCTGCGGTCATCACGACCTTCACCGCGCGGCTTCCACTCACGCCGCGGCGCACCACCGTCGCGCCGCGGTTCGCCGAATCTGCCGCGACCTCGACGGTCACCAGACCTTCCACCAGATCGACCACCGCTGCCACCTGGGCGACCATCGCGCGAGCCAGAACGACCGCCGGGACGCCCACCCGACCTGCCGCCCGGACGCCTCCCCGGACGGCCACGCCGAGGCGGTCGGCCATCCTCGCTCTTGCGATCGCGATTTTCCGGTGTCATGACCATCTAACGCTATGGCACGACGCGCGCGTCACGTGCGAACTGACGGTGCCTTACCGCCCGATGCGCTGCGCGGACGCGGCTAATCCAACGAGCACACCCATCGTCATCGACATCTCGAGCCCCAACGGGATTCACTGACAGCAATACTCTGCATGAGCCCGCTGCCTAGACGTTCGGTGTCTGACCGTACCGACATGAGCTCATGCCGAACTGCGCATCACTCAGCCCAATCTCGTATCCGTCAAGTCGCACTACCCGACATGCCACCGTGTGCGCGAACCGCACAAAACGGTCCGAAAACGCGAAAAACCCCCGCTGTCGCGGGGGTTCCTCGTGTGAGAAATCTGGCGGCAACCTACTCTCCCAGGAGGTCTACCTCCAAGTACCATCGGCGCGCTCGAGCTTAACTTCCGTGTTCGGGATGGGAACGGGTGTATCCCCGACGCTGTGGCCACCAGAAACTTTGCGTCCCAGCCGATCGATGACCGGTTGAAGACTTCAGAGTAAGCACGAGCACAATCCAAGCCCTCGGCCGATTAGTACCGGTCAGCTCCGCGCGTCGCCGCGCTTCCACTTCCGGCCTATCAACGTGGTGGTCTTGCCACGGGCCTTACTGCGTTAACCGCATGGGAACTCTCATCTTGGAACGGGTTTCACACTTAGATGCTTTCAGCGTTTATCCCTTCCGTAGGTGGCTAACCAGCCATGCACCTGGCGGTACAACTGGCACACCAGAGCTACGTCCGTCTCGGTCCTCTCGTACTAAAGACAGCATTCCTCAAAGTTCCTTCGGATGTAGAAGATAGGGACCGAACTGTCTCACGACGTTCTGAACCCAGCTCGCGTACCGCTTTAATGGGCGAACAGCCCAACCCTTGGGACCTGCTTCAGCCCCAGGATGCGATGAGCCGACATCGAGGTGCCAAAC
>Ga0194121_10000219_pt1 | contig 100823 bp, 80 predicted proteins | sample TA2MahCa50mmetaG_FD_148609 | JGI IMG/M metagenome (GOLD analysis project Ga0194121, IMG submission 148609) | Freshwater microbial communities from Lake Tanganyika, Tanzania - TA2015020 Mahale Deep Cast 50m | ecosystem: Environmental > Aquatic > Freshwater > Lake | place: Tanzania: Lake... | reverse complement strand
GAGCACATCGATGCTTTCATCCAAACCTACAACCAGAACGCCAAGCCGTTCGTCTGGACCAAGACAAACGTCCATCAACGCCGCTTCAAAGACCGACGTATCAGCCAATTGTGATTCCGGGTACTAGTGCACCTGCCCGTTGGAGACCATTCTCGGGGTTTCCCGTTGGTATCGGTTGCACTAAAGAATGTCGCCTCTCGCCCGGGACACCCCACGATGACCCTTGCACGCCCCGTCGTCTTCATCGCGACGCCCGTCGAGCCCGCGAATGTCGCACGCATCCGCTCGGCGGCCGGCGATCGTGTCGAAATCATCGCCGAGCCTGATCTCTGGCCGCCGCTTCGCTACGTCGCCGATCACAAGGGCAAGGACGGATTCAAGCGCACGCCGGAGCAGGAGGCGCGGTGGCACCGGCATCTCGGCCGTGCCGACATCATGTGGGACTTCCCGCCCGATGCCGCCGACCTGTCGCACGCGACCAACCTTAAGTGGGTGCAGACCACCAGCTCGGGCGTCGGCCAGATGGTCAAGAAGTTGGGCGACAAGGCGGCCAGGCTGCTCGTCACCACCGCGCGCGGCGTGCACGCGCAGCCGCTTGCCGAATTCGTCTTCCTTGCCCTGCTCACCCATGTGAAGCGGCTCGACTTCCTCAAGAAGGAACAGAAGGCGCATCGCTGGGAGCGCTATTGCGGCGACGAACTGGCTGGAAAGACATTGATGGTGATCGGCGCCGGCCAAGTGGGCGGCCGCATCGCTGAGATCGGCAAGGCCTTCGGCATGCGCGTGCTCGCCGGCGTCCGCAGCGCCTCCGCCGGCCGCGCTCAGGCGATGGGCGTCGACGCCGTCTTCCCGCCCGACAAGCTGCATGCCGTGCTGCCTGAGGCGGATGCCGTCGTCCTCATCGCGCCGCACACGCCGGAAACGGAGAACCTGATCGATTCCCGTGCGTTCGACCTGATGAAGCACGGCGTCGTCTTCGTGAACATCGGCCGCGGCCTCTGCGTCGATGAGGAGACGATGATCGAGAGGCTTCACTCCGGCAAGATCGCCTTCGCCGCGCTCGACGTCGCGCGGATCGAGCCGCTGCCGTCGACGAGCCCGCTCTGGGACATGCCGAACGTGCTAGTCAGCCCGCATTCCGCCAGCACCGTCGGCGCCGAGAACGAGCGGATCGCCGACATCTTCTGCTACAACCTGCGTTGCTATCTTGACGGCCGCCGGCATGAGATGCGGAACGTGCTCGACAAGGCGCGTCTCTACTGAAACGCGTGAGGCACTGGCCGAGCCCCGCATCGGGCGCCCATGCCAAGCAGTCGGTCTTTCGCCGGCTCAGGAAGTTGTAGGATTCGCCATGGTCAACGTCACGATCCGCCCGCTCAAGGGCACCTTCGGCGCCGAGGTCGTCGGCATCGACCCGACCCTTCAGGTCGATGAGACGACGTTCCGCGCCGTCGAGGATGCCTGGTATCGCCACTCGATCCTGCTGTTCCGCGGGCTCACCATGAACCCGGAGCAGCACATCGCCTTCACGCGTCGGCTTGGGCCTCTGCACATCATGAGCCAACCCGAGTACAACCTCGCCGAACATCCGGAGATCTTCGTCGTCGCCAATGCCGAGCGCGACGGCAAGGCCTTCGGCATGCGCCGTGTCGGCCTCGGCTTCCACACGGATGGCGAGGACAAGATCAGGCCGAATGCCGGCTCCTTCCTTCATGCGCACAAGGTTCCGCCGGAAGGCGGAGACACGATGTGGGCCGATATGTATGCGGCATGGGATACGCTGCCGGCGGAGATCAAGCGAACGGTGCTTGGCAAGCGGTCCCGCTTCAGCCGCGCCGACATGCAGCACATCCACTACCCCTACGAACCGCCCTGGACCGACGAGCAGAGACGCGCGCGTCCGGATGTCTGGCATCCGATCGCACGGCGGCATCCGCGCACCGGCCGAACGGCGCTCTACATGGGGCGCTGGGCCTGTGACATCGAGGGGATGCCGAAGGACGAGGGGCGCGCGATCATTGTCCGCTTGCAGGAGCATGCCCAAAAACCGGACTTCATCTACCGCCACAGCTGGCGCGTCGGTGACGCGATGCTGTGGGACAATCGCTGCACGCAGCACTGCGCCACCGAATTCGACGACAAGCGCTACGTCCGCATGATGTTTCGCACCACGCTTGAAGGCGAGGTGCCGGAGCTGGCGACGGCGGCCTAGAGCGCGAGCACCGGCCGCTCGCCCTGGATTGCGGTCCGGTGCATCAGGCGGATCGAGTTGGGATCGAAGGAGTCGCGCCGGTGCATGGCGCAGCGGTTGTCCCACATCACCATGTCGCCAAGCTCCCACTCCTGGCCCCAGACGAACCGATCCTGGACCGCGTGCGTCCACAGCTGCTCGATCAGATCTTCGCTCTCATCGAGCGGCAGACCGATGATCCAGGGCTTGCGCCGGCCGCCGAGATAGAGCGCTTTTCTTCCTGACTCCCCGTGCGTGCGCACGATCGGATGCGGCATGCCGGGCCAGGTGCGGATGTCGTCGTCCTTGGGCTTGCTCTCGCCCATGCGGATGTCGCCGCGCCCGTCATAGACCTTCTGGTGATGGATGAAGCGGCCCGCGACGGCCTTCTTGAGTGCGTCCGGCAGCGTCTCATAGGCCATGTACATATTGAGGAAGTAGGTGTTCCCGCCATCGGTCGGCAGCTTGATCGCGCGCAGGATCGAGGCCGCCGGCGGCCGCTCCTGGAACCAGGTGTCGGTGTGCCACTTGACCTCGCCATCGCCGAGATCGCCGGCCGGCGAGCCGTCCGGCTTCTTGGCGTTGCTGATCACCAGGATCTCGCGGTGGCTGCCATGCGTGCCTTCCTGCATCTGGCGCGGATGGATCACGAACCGGCCGAGCATGCTCGAGAAGCGGATCTGCTGCTCGTCGGTGATCTTCGTGTGCCGGAAGCGCACGACAACATGGTCGATCCAGGCCCGGCGCATCTGGTCGACATCGGTCTGGGTGAAGTCGTCGAAGGGAAAGTTGACGATATCGAGGCCGAGCGGCCCGCCCGTCGGCTTCACCTGGAACTTGATCTTCGTTCCGATCCCGACATTCGAATCCATGGCCGTTTCCCTGGGAAAGGTGCAGGTTCAATCACCGACTGTTCAGGCTATAAATTTTCTGATTATTCTATCACATTCGGACATGGAGGCAGCCAATATGAAGCTCAAAGCTCTAGCCGCCGGGATCGCGTTAGGTGCATTGCTGGCGGGCTCGCCCGCCTTTGCGCAGAAATCCGCCGATACCCTGCGTATCGTGCTTCGGGACGCCGTCACCAACGTCGACCCCTACTACAACCAGCTCCGCACCGGCCTCGTCATCGCGCATCAGGCCTGGGACAACCTCGTCTATCGCGATCCCGACAACTTTTCGAACAAGCCGCTTCTTGCCACCTCGTGGAAGATCGTCGATGACACGACGATCGAGTTTGCGCTTCGGCGCGGCGTCAAGTTCCACAACGGCGACGCATTCACCGCGGACGACGTGGTCTACACGCTCAACCTGGTGAGCGCCGCGGACTCCAAAATCTCGACGCCGGGCAACGCCAACTGGATCGAGAAGGCCGAGAAGATCGACGACTTCAACGTCCGCGTGAAGCTGAAGCGGCCGACGCCGGCCGCACTCGAGTACTTTGCGATGGTGCTGCCGATCTATCCCAAGGCCTACCGCGAGAAGGTCGGCCCCGACGGCTATTCCAAGGCCCCGGTCGGCGCCGGCCCGTACAGGATCACCAAGGTCGAGGCCGGTCAGGTCGACTTTGAGCGCTTTGCCGACTACTACGCCGACAGCCTGAAAGGAAGGCCGGCGGTCGGCAAGCTTCAGGTCCGCTTCGTCCCCGACGCGGCGACCGAGATGACCGAGCTTCTGGCCGGACGCGCCGAGTACATCTGGAACTTCAATCCCGACCAGTTCGACGCGGTAAATCGCATGCCGACCCTGCAGGCGCTGCGCCAGGAGTCGATGCGGGTGGGCTTCATCCGCTTCGACACGGCGGGCGACCGTGACAGCAACAAGCCGCTGACCAACCAGAAGGTCCGCCAGGCGATCTTCCATGCGATCGACCGCGAGCAGATCGCCAAGCAGCTGATCCAGGGCGGCTCGCGCGTGCCGCCGGCGCCGTGCTTCCCGACGCAGTTCGGCTGCGACGGCGAGGCGGCGATGAAATACCCCTATGACCCGGCCAAGGCCAAGGCGCTGCTGGCCGAGGCCGGATACCCGAACGGTTTCGAGACCGAGCTGGTCACCTACGTGCTGCCGCAATGGGCTGCCTCGGTGCAGGGCTACCTGAACGCTGTCGGCATCAAGGCCAAGATCAGCCAGCTCCAGGTCCAGGCTCTCGTGCAGCGCTGCCAGCAGCGCGGCGAGTGCCCGATGGACATGGGTAGCTGGGGTTCCTACTCGATCAACGATGTCTCCGCGATCATGCCGGTCTTCCTCGGCGGCGGCGTCGACGACCATGCCAAGGACACCGAAATCGAGAAGCTGATCACCACCGCCGGCACGACGATGAACGCCGATACGCGCAAGACGAACTATTCGTCGGCGATCAAGCTGGCGATGGAGCGGGCCTACTGGATTCCGCTCCACACCTATGTAACGACCTACGGCTTGTCGAAGTCGCTGGACTTCAAGACCTACCCGGATGAGATGCCGCGCTTCTGGCTGACAAAGTGGAAGTAAGCGGTAGGCTCCGCATCTAGTCGGCGACGCAGGGGAGCCTCGCGAGAGGCTCCCCTTTCTCTTTCAGGCCGCCGCGACGAGGTGGCACTCGACGAGGCCGCGCGCGCCGAGCTGCGTCTCCGGGGCCTCTCGCCCGCAGCGCTCGACCGCCTGCGGGCAGCGCGGATGGAAGCGGCAGCCAGGCGGGACGTTGGCCGGATCGGGCATGGTTTCGCCCAGCCCGGTCTCGGGAATGCCGAGCCCCGGCTCCGGCGTCAGCACCGAGGCGAGCAATGCCTTGGTGTAGGGATGGCGCGGATCGCGGAACAGGCTTTCGGCGTCGTTCCGCTCGACGATGCGCCCGAGATACATGACTGCAACCTCGCTCGCGACGTGCTCGACCACCGCGAGATTGTGGCTGATGAAGAGGTAGGACAGGCCGAACTCGCGACGGAGCTCGGCCAGCAGGTTCAGGATCTGCGCCTGAACCGAGACGTCGAGAGCCGAGGTCGGCTCGTCGCACACGACGATGCGCGGGCGCATGACGAGGGCGCGGGCGATTGCGACGCGCTGACGCTGCCCGCCGGAGAGCTGCGCCGGCAGGCGCTCGCCCATCGCCGGGTCGAGACCGACACGCTCCAGCATGCCGTCGACGCGGCTCCTGACCTCGGCCGTGCTGGCGCCGCCCTGAGCCACCAGCGGCAACGCGACGATGTCGCGCACGCGCCGCCGGGGATTGAGCGAAGAGAACGGATCCTGGAATACCGGCTGGATCAGCTGTGCGCGCTCACGACGGTCGATGCCCGAGAGCTTGCGGCCGTCGATCAGAACCTCGCCTTCGCTCGGCTCGAGCAAGCCCAGTATGATCTTGGCGAGGGTCGACTTGCCGCAGCCGGATTCGCCGACCACGCCCAAGACCTCGCCCGGCAAGAGCCGAAGCGATACGCCGTCGACGGCGACTATGCGCTTCGGTTGGCCTAGCAGTCCCGAGCGGACGTTGAAGACGCGCCCGACATCGCGAACCTCGATCAGCGGCGCGCTCATGAAACCGTCATCTCTTCCGGTGCGATCTGGCAGAGATAGACCCGGTCGGCTTCAGGCCGTCGGCGTCCAATCGGACCGGAGCAATCCGGTCGAGCCAGCGCACAGCGCTGGCGAAAGGCGCAGCCTTCGAAGCCTTGCGTGACATGCGGGACCATGCCGGGAATGGAGCCGAGCGGCTGGTCGCGGCGTACCTTGCCCGGCACCGGAACGCACGAGAGAAGCCCGCGGGTGTAGGGGTGCATCGGTCGGTTGAACAGCCGGTCGACGGGTGAGCTCTCGACGACCTCTCCCGCATACATGACCGAGACGCGATGCGCGGTGCGCGCAACGACACCGAGGTCATGGGTTATCAGCAGGATAGCGAGGCCGAGATCCTTCTGCAGATCGGCGAGCAGCCTGAGGATCTGCGCCTGCACGGTGACGTCGAGCGCCGTGGTCGGCTCATCGGCGATCAGCAGCTCGGGATCGCACATCAGCGCCATCGCGATCATGACGCGCTGGCGAAGCCCGCCGGAGAGCTGGTGCGGGTATTGGCCGAGCCGCATGCCGGGCGAGGTGATGCGCACGCGCGCGAGCAGCTCGGCAGCGCGATCGAGCGCGGCGCGTTTGCTGGCGCCGCGATGACGGACCAGGACCTCGGCCATCTGCGAGCCGACCGTGTAGGCCGGGTTCAGGCTGGTCATCGGCTCCTGGAAGATCATCGCCATGCGGTCGCCGCGAAGTCGCGACAGCCCTTTCTCATCGAGGCTGAGGATGTCCTTGCCGTCGAAGGCGAGGCGCCTTGCCTGGCGCACACTGTTTCTCGGCAGAAGCCCCATGACAGCGAGCGCGGTCACCGATTTGCCGCAGCCGGACTCACCGACAAGGCAATGCGTTTCCCCGCGCCGCACCTCGAGCGAGGCGCCGCGCACGGCACTGAGCGCGCCGAAGGATATGTCGAGCTCTTCGACCTCGAGCAGAGCGCTCACGCCACCCGCCCGGTCCTGAGGAGGTCGCGCAGGCCATCGCCGAGCAGGTTGATGCCGAAGACAAGCACGAACAGCGACATCCCCGGCACCATGATCACCCAGGGATTGAAGAACATGTAGTCCTTCGCCTCGGCGATCATCAGGCCCCAGGAGGGGAGCGGCGGCGGCACGCCGAGCCCGAGGAAGGAGAGCGCGGCTTCAAGCAGGATCGCCAGCGCCATCTCCAACGTCGCGACCACGGCCAGCGGCGACAAGATGTTAGGCAGGATCTCGCGCATCACAATGTAGGGCTGCGAGCAGCCGGCCGACCACGCAGCCGCGACATAGTCGAGCGTGCGTACCTGCATGGTGGCGACGCGCGCGACCACGGCGAAACGATCCCATAGCAGGAGCCCGAGCGTGGCGACAACGACGGTGAGCGAGCTACCGACCAACGAGACGACGGCGAGCGCGACCAGGATCAAGGGGATCGAGAGCCGGGCCGTGATCGTGAAGAGGACGATATCGTCGATACGGCCGCCGAAGAAGCCGCCGACAACACCGAAGGCAACACCGATGATGCCCGATGTCACCACCGTCGCGATGCCGATCAGCATCGAGATGCGGGCGCCGTAGACCAAGCGCGCGAAGTAGTCGCGGCCGAGTCCGTCCGTGCCGAGAAAGTGCTCGGACCTGCCGCCTTCCATCCAGGAAGGCGGCACCAGGCGTTTGCTCAGATCCTGGGCAAAAGGGTCCTGGGTCGCGACCATCGGGGCGAAGATCGCGATGAACAGCGTAAAGCCGACAATGAAGGCACCGAGCCAAAGTCCCCAGGCACGCCACCCCTTCATGCGGCGCGAAGCCTCGGGTCGAGCACGGCGTTCAGCAGATCTGCGCCGAGCGTGAGCAGGGTGTAGATGATCGCAAGAAGCAAGACGACCGCCTGCACCGTCGGGAAATCGTTCTTGCTGATCGACTCCCAGGCGAGGAATCCGACGCCGTGAAGCGCGAAGACCGTCTCGATGACGATCGAGCCGCCGAGCATGAAGCCCAGTTGTACCGCCGCGATCGAGACGACCGGCATCGCCGCGTTGCGAGCCGCATGCTTGAGCACGATCGAGGTTCGCGACAGCCCCTTGGCACGCGCCGTTCTTATGTAGTCCGCCGACATCGCGTCGATCATCCCGCTGCGCGTCAGTCGCATGAGCGCGGGGATCGCGGAGAAAGCCAGGACAACGCCCGGCATGACGAAATGCTGCCATGTGCCGGTGCCGGAAATCGGCAGCCAGCCGAGATGAAGGCCGAAGGTGATCATCAGCACGAGGCCGAGCCAGAAGGACGGCATCGCCTGGCCAAGCAGCGCCACCAACGAGATGATCCGATCGATCGGGCGGCCCTCGCGCAGCGCCGAGATCACCCCCAGCGGCAGCGCCACCGACAGCGCGATGCCGAGGCCGACCAGGCCCAGGGTCAGCGTGATCGGAAGCCTGCTGAAGATCAGCGTCGAAACCTTCTCGCGGAAGAAATAGGAGCGGCCGAAATCGCCAACCATGGCGCGGCTGACCCAGTCGAAGAACTGTTCCACGAGGGGCCGGTCGAGACCGTAGGCCTTGCGCACGACCTCGATGTCGGCGGCGGTCGAGTTCGGCCCGGCGATGGAGATGGCAAGATCGCCCGCAAGACGCGTGAGCGCGAAGGCGAAGGTCAGCACGGTGAGGCAGACGAGAAGAGCAACCAAGAGGCGGCGCGCAAGAAACTGCAGCATGGCTCAAGACTAGCCATACGCGGCCCCGAGAAACAAGGAGAGGGTCAGGCCTTCCGGATCGGCAAGACGATATGCGAAGGCCGCGCCCGGTCGAGCCAGAGCGTGTTGTGGGTCTTGACCGTGTGGGTATGGCACCCGAGCGGCTCCCCCGTACCGGGGTTGATGTCGAAGCGCGGGAAGTTCGACGAGGCGATATCGACCCGAATCCGGTGCCCGGTGGCGAACAGGTTGGCCACCGGCGGCAGCCGGACGGTAATCGCATATGCCTTGCCCGGCTCCAGCAACCGCTCCTTGTCGAAGCCGCCGTGAAAACGAAGGCGCAGAATGCTGTCGACGAGCGGCATGTGGAAGCTGTCGGGATAGTCGAGGCTCGCCGGGTGAACGTCGAGCAGCTTGACGGTGATGTCGGTATCAGGCTGCGAGGACGACACCCAAAGCCTCGCCTCCATGTTTCCTGCGATCTCGACCGCAGCTTTCAGCGGTTCGGTCTGGAACACCATGACGTCCGGTCGCTCGGCCAGCAGCGGCCAAGGTGCACGGCAGCCGACCTGATCGGGTCGCTCCTTCTGATGCAGAGGCCCGTCGGGCACGAGCGTCCGCATGCGGCCGCGCGGATGGATGTAGCGGCGGTCGACATCGTCCGGGACTTTCGACCACTCATAGAAGCCAGTGACCGCGGCACCGAGAGTCGGCACCGGATGCTCCGGATCGTGCACCCATCGCGCCGGCTCGGCTTCTGCCGACGGCTCCTCCGGCTCAAGCCTGCCGCCTGAGATCAGATACCAGGGCGTCGGCGTCACGTCCGGCAACGGCCAGGTCCTTGCCTCGATCCACCGCCCGCCGTGATTGATCCGCCCTTGGCTCTTCTTGCCGTCGCCGCCGCCCATGACGAAGACGCGGACGGGCGGTTCGTTCTCGACGCCGGTCGGCACGTCGCGCAGCCAGCGCTCGAACCAGCGCAGCCGCTCGCGGTTGTAGACCGCATTGCCCCAGGCCGCCTCCGGCCCGAATTCGACCTCGCCGACATGGGAGGCGCCGTCGCCCTTCATCGAGCCGTGGTTCCACGGCCCCAGGAGAAGCTGGGTGGTCGACTTGTTCTGCTTCACGAGGTCGACGAATTCGCGCGCCATGTCGAGCGCAAAAGGGTCGTACCAGCCGCTGGAGAGGATCACCGGGATGTCTGCGAAGCGCTTGATGTGGGGGTGCAGGTTCATGACCGGCATCCGCCACCAATCATCCTCGACACCGTTGCACTGGTAGCGGAGCAACAGCTCCTCGAAGTTCGGGTTGGGCGTGAGCGGCGTATGGCCGGGCTTGAACGGGATGCGATAGAGCTGGTCGCGCAGCGTCTCGACAGCCGTCTCCAGGCGCTTCCGGGCGGCCATGTCGTCGCGGATCTCCTGGGCATCGAAACCATGCAGGAAGAGCGCGCCGAACATATGGAGCGCCTGTGCCCCGCCTTCACGGGCACAGCCGTCGAAGAACTTGGTCGGTGCGACATCGACCCAGAGCGCCTTCAGATGCGGCGGCCGCTCCATCGCTGCCGCGTTCTGAACAATGCCCATATGCGAGCTGCCGAGCATGCCGATGCGCCCGTTGCACCAGGGCTGTGCCGCGGCCCATTCGATCGTGTCGTATCCGTCGCGGCCTTCATTGATGTTGGCGACGTGGAAATACTGCCCCTTCCCTTCCGACCTGCCGCGGCCGCGGAGGTCTTGAAGCAGACAGACATAGCCGCGCGGCGTGAAGAAGCGCGCGACGGGCTCTATGTGGGCGACGGCGTTCGATTTGTCGTAGGAGGTTCGGTAGACGAGCGTCGGGTACGGCCCCGGCAGGGGCGTTCCGTCGGGTGCAGCCGGGCGGTAGATGTCGGTCGCCAGCCGCACGCCATCCCGCATCGGGACCATGACATTCTCGGCGATGACGGTTCCGCAGGTCGGTCCCGGAAGGTTCATGGCATTCCCCCTCGACGGCGTCAGGCCGCCCTGTATTCCTCTTTCTTGACCGTATCGGCGAACAGCATCGCCGCACAGCCGTCGTCCGCCTCCTCGCCGACATCGAACTTGTACATGGCGCGCGTCGCCAGATCCGTGTCGATATCCGCGATGACCAGCTGCTCCTGCTTGAGCTCGGACTGTGCCTTCACCACGCCGTCTGGCGAGATCACCATGGTCCGGCAGTTCTGGTGCTGGTCGTGGCAGATGTTGGTGGTGAGGAACCAGACGGTGTTCTCGGCGGCCCGTGTCGTCGCCATCGCGTGATGCACCGGGATCTTCCAGTCGTTTGGCCGCGTCGTATTGTTCTGCGGATGGAAGATCACCTGCGCGCCCTTGGCAACGCAGGCGCGTGTCGTCGAGGCGAAGCGGAAGGCCTCATAGCAGATGACGACGCCGATCTTGACGCCGAACAGCTCGTAGACGTCGAAGCCTTCGCCTTTCGAGTAGGCGACAGCATCGAGCGGCGTCAGCTTGGTCTTATGGTGAACGCCGAGGATCTTGCCCTCGGGCGAGATCGTCAGCGCCGAGTTGAAGGGCTTGCCGCCGCCCGGATTCGGCGTTTCGGTGCCAAGGATGCAGGCCATCTTGAGCTCGCCGCAGCGCCTGGCGACGCGCGCATGCAGATCCTTCAGACGCTCAGGCTCGACCGGCGCATCGGTCGGCGTGATGTCGACGCGATAGCCTACGGTCTGGGTCTCCGGAAAGCAGAGGATCTGCACACCCGCCTTCGCCGCCTGCTCGATGAAGCGGAAGATCGTGGCCGCGTTCTTGTCGAAGGAAGCGCTCTGCCGCGTCTGCGCCAAGCCGACCTTGAGAATGGGCATGACAGGCTCCCGAGGTTCGAGGAAAGCCTATCCGGCCGGAAATGCCGGTCAACCCGAGGCCGGAATCCGCGAACCTATTGACGGCCGGGCGCCTACCCTCGTCTGATCCCTTCGACCAAGTCGCGGGGGATCATGGCCAGCAACCGTCTCGGCGTCGGCGTACTCGGAGCCCGTGCCTGGGCCAACAAGGCGCACCTGCCGGGCTTCAAGTCCTGCGAACGCATGGACCTCGTCGCCATCTGCGATGTCGTCAAGGATCGCGCCGATGCGCTCGCGCAGAAGTTCGGCATCCGCAAGGTCTACACCGACCCCAGGCAACTGATCGCCGATCCCGAGGTGCAGATGGTCGATGTCTGCACCCCGACGGACACGCATCTCGAGCTCAGCCTCGCGGTAATCGCTGCCGGCAAGCATGTTCTCTGCGAGAAGCCGATCGCGCGCTCGGCGGCCGACGCCTATCGCCTGCACGAGGCGACCCAGGCCAAGGGGCTCCGCAGCAAGACCGGCTTCACCTTCCGCTACTCGCCGGCGCTCCGCCAGATCCGCGCCTGGATCGAGGACGGCACCATCGGCGAGATCTTCCATATCCACGGCTTCGAGCAGAACAGCCAGTTCCTCGATCCCTACTTCCCGCTCCGCCAGGTGCCCGCCGGCGCGGACTTCGCCAAGCTGAGCCCGCAGTCGATCGTCGGCTATGGCTCGCACCTGGTCGACCTTATGCGCTGGATGGGCGGTGAGTTCGGCGCGGTCTCCGCCAGCATGAAGAGCTACGTGCCGGAGCGCATGGTGCGCGGCTACGAGGGGATGCAGAAAATTCTCGCCGATGACGGCACGGTCGGCATCGTCGAGTTTGCCTCGGGCGCGCAGGGTGTCTTGCAGACCTCGATCGTCGCCGTCGGCAACTATCCCGGCGTCGAGATCCGCGTCTACGGCTCGAAGGCCGCGGCGATCGGCCGCCTCGTGACCGAGCGCGGCGACGCCGAGACGCTGCGCTTCGCCCGTGCCGATGCGGTCGAGTTCGAGCCGGTGACCCTGCCGGCCAACCACTTCCCGCCCGGCACCTCGGTCAAGACAATGTGGGCGGAACTCTACTATCAGAATCTCGCGCGCCACTGGGCCGACGAGATCCTCGATGGCGGCCGCCCGGAAGCCACGTTCCTCGACGGCGCCCGCAGCCAGGAGATCGTGGACGCCTGCGTCGCCTCGCATTTCGAGCGGCGCTGGATCTCTCTACCCAACTATGACTGAGCCGCTCGACAGGCTGGTCGACGACTTCCTCGACCATCACGCGCGATTCCACCCGGTCGACGCGACCTTCATGGGGCTTGCCGGCAGCAATCATCGGCTGCCGCCGAGCGATGCCGAGGCTCCTTCCCGCGAAGCCGGGGCGCTCGAGGCGCTGATACGGCGCCTCGATGCAGCGAAGGTGGACGACACGCCGGGGCATCGCATCGAGGCGAAGATGCTCCGCGCTGCCCTCACTCATGCCCGCGCCGCGCTCGATCATTGGCCGCGCTACGGGCAGCCGAGCTGGTACACGGGTGAGGTTGCCTTCGGGCTGATCTCGCTGCTCCTGCCTTCCCAGCCGACGAGCGCCGCCGAATCGCTGCCGGCCCGGCTCGCCGCCATCCCGGCCTTTCTCACGGGCGCACCCCATCATTTAAGAAGGCGCCCGATACCGGCCGACTGGTCGGAGCGCGCGCTCAAGGAAGTCGCGGCGCTCGGCCGGTTGTTCGCGCAAGGCCTGCCGTTGCATCCGCTGTGGCAGCCTGCCTGGCAGCCGCTGGTCGAAGCTGCCGGCGAGTCTCTCAAGCAGTTCGCCGAGGGACTGAACTCCTCGCCCGAGGCACGGCCCGCCTGCGGCCGGGACTATCTCGCCTTTCTCATGCGCGACGTCCATGGCCTTCCCTGGACGCCCGATGAGGCCATCGCGATCGCCGAAGACGCCTTCACCCGGCTTGGCGACCGACTCGCGACCGAAGCGGAGCGCATCGATCCGTCGAAGGCGTGGCAGGAACAGCTCGCCGAGCTTTCGGCGATGCATCCCACCCTGGACTCTGTCGCAGCCACCTATCGCCGCTGGCACGAGCGTGCGCTCGATGAGGCAAGCAGGCTGGTGACGCCTGCAGCCGGCTATGAGCTCGACTTCGTGATCCACGAGCCCTGGGCGCAGCCGGTGATCGGCGATCTCTACTTCCTCGCCTATCGCTCGCCGCCGGCGCTGACCGCCGGGCGCGGCAGCATCTACTGGATACCGGCGCCCGGTGCCGATGCCGCCGCCTATCTCCGAAGCCAGGCCACCGTCACGGTCAAGCAGACTCATGCCGTGCATCACGGCTCGATCGGCCATCACACGCAGAATGCGCGAGCCCGCGAAGCCCCGTCTCGGCTGGCGAGGCTCGCGGGCACAGACTGCGCCTCCGGCATCGCGTTCCTGTCGTCAGGCACCATAGTCGAAGGTTGGGCCTGCTATGCGACCGAGCTGATGGCCGAGGTCGACGGCTTCTACACGCCAGGCGAGACGCTGGCGTTGCTTCAGGCCGACCGCCGCAATGCCGCCTCCGTGCTGGCCGACATCAAGCTCCACACCGGCGCCTGGTCGCTGGAAGAGATGCGCACCTTCTATCGCGACCAAGCCGGCTTCCCGGCAGCGCGTGTCTGGGGAGAGACGACGCGCAATTCGCTGCTGCCCGGCACGCGGCTGATGTATTTCCTCGGCACGGAGCAGATCAAGGCGCTGCGTTCTGAAATCGGCGGCGAGCCGAAGCCGCTCTTCGATGCACTGCTCGGCCACGGCCACGTACCGATCGCCTGGGCCGCCGAGGAGATCCGGCGCGCAGCGCCTAAGGCGTGAGCGCCTCGCGCGCGACCACATCTCCCGCGTAGTGACAGGCGGACCAGCGGTCGGCGCCCAGCGAGACCTTCGGCGGTGCGGTCGTCTTGCAGAGATCGGTGGCCAGAGGGCAACGCGGATGGAAGCGGCATCCAGAGGGCAGCACCTGCACCGACGCCGCATCGCCGGCGAGGCGGATGCGCCTGCGCCGCGCACCCGGCCGGTGCTCCGGTACGGCGGCGACGAGAAGCTGCGTGTAGGGATGACCGGCGCGCGCGATGAGGTCCTCGGTCGGTCCCTCCTCGACGATGGCGCCGAGGTACATGACGGCGATGCGGCCCGACATATATCGAGCCACGGCAAGGTCGTGCGTGATGTAGAGATAGGCGACCTCCGTACGATCGCGCAGCGCCAGCATCAGGTTCATCACGCCGGAGCGGACCGAGACATCGAGCATGCTGACCGGCTCGTCGGCGACGATCAGCTTCGGCTCGAGCACCAGCGCGCGGGCGATCGAGACACGCTGAAGCTGCCCACCGGAGAGATCGGCGGGATAGCGCTCGGCGAAGCGCGCCGGCGGCAGCTCGACACGCGCCAACGCAGCTTCGGCTCGATCGCGGCGTTCACGCGCGTTGCCGATGCCGTGAATGGCCAGCGGCTCCGCCACGGTATGAATGACACGATGGCGCGGATCTAAGGATTCGAACGGGTTCTGGAAGATCATCTGCACGCGCCGCCGATAGGCCTTCAAGGCGGCACCGGATAGATCCGCGATGTCGCTGCCGTCGAAGCGGAGCGTACCGCCGCTCGGCTGTTCTTGGCGCGTGATCAGCTTGCCGGTCGTCGTCTTGCCGGAGCCGCTCTCGCCGACGAGCGCCAGGATCTCGCCGGGCTTCATGATCAGGTCGATACCGTCGACGGCACGCAAGGTCTCGGTCCCGATACCGAGAAGGCTGCCGAGCCAGCCGCGGCCGAGCGCGTAGTGCTTGCTCAAGGCGCGGGCCTCGATCAGCGGCGTCATCGCGCGGCCTCGGCGAAATGGCAGAGGACCTCGTGTCCCTCCCCGGTCTTGACGCGTGGCGGCACCGTCGACCGACAGATATCGGCCGCCATGCGGCAACGCGGCGCGAAGCGGCAACCGACGATGTCGCCCGCGGGCACGAATGGCTCACCGGGAAGAGCGGACAGTACGCGGCGCGGGCCGCTGACGGTCGGCAGCGAGGCGATCAGCGCCTGGGTATAGGGGTGGCCCGGCCGCTCGAAGATCCGCTCGGTCGGGGCCAGCTCGACAATCTCGCCGGCATACATGACGGCGACGCGCTCACAGCTCTCGGCAACGATGCCCATGTCATGGGTGATCAGGATCAAGGCCAGCCCGAGTCGGCGGCGCAGCGCGTCGATCTCACCCAGGATCTGGTCCTGGATCAGCACGTCGAGCGCCGTCGTCGGCTCGTCGGCAATGACGAGCTCCGGCTCGTGCAGGAGGCTGAGCGCGATCATCACGCGCTGGCGCATGCCGCCCGATAGCTCGTGCGGATAGCTCGCCATCCGCCGACGCGGAATGCCGATCACGTCGAACAGATCGCCTATGCGCGCCAGCGCCGCGGCGCGGCCCGCCTCCGGCCGGTGCAGCAGATAGGCCTCGATGAGCTGCTGCTGCACGTTCATCACCGGGTTGAGCGCGTTGATCGCGCTCTGGAAGATCGTCGAAAGCCGGGTCCAGCGGATCGCGCGGATGGCTTCGACGCCGTCAATGCGGACCGGACGGCCATCGGCAAGCATCGGCCGTCCTGCAAAGGCGACATCTCCGCCGGTGATCGCGGCATTCGGCGCCATCACCTGGAGCAGCGCCGCACCCATGCTGCTCTTGCCACAGCCGCTCTCACCGACGATGCCGAGGCTGCCGCCGGCAGAAAGCGAGAAGGAGACGCCATCGACGGCGCGGATCGTCGCGGCCTCGAGGCGGTACTCCATGCGGAGGTCACGGACATCGAGGATCGGCACCGCCGCCTGCGGCGCGTGGACGCGATCGACCGGCTCGTGGCGCTTCGCTCTCAGGCTCTGGCGTTGAAGCTGCGGATTGAGCGCCTGATTGAGCCCGTCGCCGAGCAGGTTCAGCGCAGCCACGAGAATGAGAAGCGCGAGGCCGGGAAAGATCGACATCCACGGTGCCAGGCGCAGATGGCGCTGACCCTCGAAGATCATGCGGCCCCAGCTGGTAGCGTTCTGGTCGCCGAGGCCAAGGAAGCTCAGGCCTGCCTCGGTCAGGATTGCGAGGCCCATGAGGATCGTGCCGTCCGTGACGATCGGCGCCAGGCCGTTCGGCACAATGTGGCGTGCCAGCACCCGGGAATGCGAGGCGCCGGCCGAAAGCGCCGCCTGGACATAGACGCGCGACTTCAGCGTCAGCACCTGAGAACGCATGATCCTGGCCGACCGTGGCCAGGTAGTCAGCGCAATCGCAAGCATCGTGTACTGGATGCCGGAGCCGAACAGCGCGACGATTAAAAGAACCAGGAAGAATGTAGGGATCAGCAGGAAGACGTCGAAGGTACGGCTGGCGATGCCGTCAACCCAGCCGCCGAAGTATCCCGAAAGCGATCCCAGCACGATGCCGAGAAGGCTCGATATCAGCGAGGAGACGATCGCCACCATGAGGGCGAGCCGCGTTCCCCAGACGAGGCGTGAAAGGATGTCGCGGCCGAAATTGTCGGTGCCGAGCAGGTGTTGCGCACCGGGCGGCTCATAAGGCGAGGCGGCCATCGCCGTCGGATCCGGGAGCGGCAACCACGGTGCCGCGAGCGCGACGGCAAGCGCAAAGGCAAGAACGCAGGCGCTCAGCGCGATCGCCGGCCGCCGTAGCACCTGGCGCATCAGAGAGCGACCCTGGGATCGAGCGCGGCGTAGACGAGGTCGGTGATCAGCGAGGCGAGCGCCACCGTCAGCGACATGACGATGAAGGCGCCCATGATCACGGGCGTATCGCGCGCGAGGATGGCCTCGTAGATCATGCGGCCGAGCCCCGGCCAGGAGAACACGGTCTCGGTCAGCACCGCACCGGTCAGCACCAGACCGAGCTGGAGCCCGAGCACGGTCACCACCGGCAACAGAGCATTCCTGAGCGCGTAGTGATGCAGCACGGTCCGCTCGGGGAAGCCGATGGCGCGTACCGTGGTGATGAAATGCTCGCCCAGCACGTCGGCGACGGAGGTGCGGGCAAGGCGCACGTACTGGCCGACGGAGACGGTCATCAGCGCGGCCACCGGCAGCACCATGTGCCGGGCAATGTCGAGGATGTAGCCGGGGCCCGAGCGCGGGCCGTCGAGGCTGGTCATTCCCATCGCCGGCAGGATCGGGATCTCGACCGTGAAGAGCAGGATCAGCATCAGGCCGAACCAGAAGACCGGCACGCTGAAAAGGGCGACGGCGGCGAAGCTGACGGCGCTGTCGAGAGTCGAGCCGGGCCGGCGCGCGATCCAGGTGCCGATCCAGGTGCCGATGGCGACCGAAAGTGTCAGGCTGGTGCCGACCAGCAGCAGGGTTGCCGGCACCTTTTCCAAGATCTCGTCGAGCACCGGCTGGCGCGAGCGGAAGGAAAGACCGAGATCGCCCGATCCGATCTGTATCAGGTAGCGCCAGAGTTGCTCCAGGAACGGCTTGTCGAGGCCGAATTTCTCGCGCACCAGCGCGAGGTAGGCCGGATCGGCGTTCTCGCCGGCGAGCAGCAGCGAGATGTCGCCGGGGGCAAGGTGGATGAGCAGGAAGTTGAGCACGATGACGACGAACGTCACCGGCACGAACTGCAGCACGCGCAGGAGCACGTAGCGCCGAAGGCGCATCGGCCGACCCTACCCTGCCCCAAACGTGTCGCGCGGGCGCCGTTCAGCGCCCGGGCGGCTTGACCGCGTAGAAGCCGAACCAGGTAAGCGACTTGTCGAAGCCCGACTCCTCGATGTTGAACCCGTCCCAGCCGGCGCGAAGAAGAGTGGTTTTCTGCTCGTTGAACAGGTTGATGTAGGGCAGTTCGCTGACGACGATCTCCTGGATGCGGTCATAGGCCTTCTTGCGCTCGGCCCTGTCGCGCGAGACCGAAGCCTTGGCTGCGATCTCGTCGAGCTCCTTGTTGGAGAAGCTCTGGAAGTTGCGCCCGCCGCCGGTGGCGAAATGCTCGCGGAAGGCGTCCGGATCCGGCCCATAGCGGGTGAAGTAGCAGGAGATGTCGAAGTTCTTCTCGAACTGGCGGCGGAACCAGGTCGCCTGGTCGAACTGCTCCAGCTTGGCGTTGATGCCGACCTGGCGGAGCTGCTGGACGAGTACCTCCATCATCGCCTTGCAGTCGACGAAGTTGGGCGGCGTCACGGTGACGGCGAAACGCCAGCCATCGGCCTTGCGCGGCAGGCCGGCCTCGTCGAGCAGCTTCTCGGCCTTGGCCTTGTCGTGCTCGGGGAACTTGGCGCTGCGGTTGATCCATTCGCCCTGGCTCTCGACGCTGGCGTGGATCGCCGGCGTCCACAGGCCGTTGAAGGCGAGCTTGTTCATCGCCTCGCGGTCGATCGCATGCGCGATCGCCAGGCGGACTTCGCGCTTGTCGAGCGGCGGCCGAGCCAAGTTCAGCTGGATGTCGCGGCTGAAGTGGGAAGGCGTGAACACGACCTTGATGTTCTGGTTGCGCTTGAGCGCCGGCACCTCGGCCAGTGGCGGCGCGTAGTCATAGGGAAGATAGTGGAGCCGCCCCGCGTCGAACTCAGCGCGGGCGACGTTGATGTCGGCCATCGGCCGGTAGATCAGGCGGTCGAGCTTCGGCCTGCCGCGGAAGTAGTCCGGGTTGGCCTCGAGCTCGACGACGCCGCCCTTCTCCCAGCGCACAAACTTGAAGGGGCCGGAGCCGATCGGCGCATTGAGGTGCGGCCCGCCCTCGAAGCCGTCCTGCCCCTCCCAGAGATGCTTCGGATAGATCTTGGCGGTCCAGGTCGACACCTGCGCCAGCATCGGCACGAAGCCGGTCTCAGGATCGGTCAGGTGGAGGACGACCGTGTGATCATCCGCCACCGCGATCTCGCGCACGTTCTTCAGCACGACGAAGGATGGGTACTTCTTCCGGATGATCGTGTCGTAGGTGAACTTGACGTCATGCGCCGTCACCGGCTTGCCGTCATGGAACTTCACGTTCTTGTGCAGCTTGAAGGTCACCGCCTTGCCGTCGGCGCTGGTCGTCCAGCTCTCGGCGAGGTCGCCATAGGCGGTGGTGCCCTTGACGATCCCCCAGTCGAGCGCGACCAGATGGCTGTAGACATTGCTGCCCGGGCCGAAGGCGTGGGAGTCGGAGGCCATGTTCGGGCTCAGCGTCTTCGGCTCGCCGGTCTGCGGCACCACCAGCGTCGCCGGCTGCCCCTGCGCGAAGGCCGTCCCGATCAGCATCAACGCGCCCGCCGCGGCGAGCGCCAGAATCCGCGAGTTCATGACGGTCCTTCCTCCGGCTGTTCCCCCTGCCCTGGCATCGAAGCCGGACAGTTGTCCGACAAGAGGTTAGCGCCCCTGCGGCTGGCCCACAATCGCCCTAGGCGCGCAAACCCCCTTGTTCGCGCGGCGTGCAATCGGCGTGACATCGCCGCGGCGGTGGTGAGATGGTCCGATCCAATGAAAGAGGAAGCGCTCCCTAGCTCGGCGGAGGCCTTGTCCGGGTGAACGATGCCCAGCGGCCGCCGGTGCTGGCGCCGTTCCAGACGCGCAGCTTCCGCTTCCAATGGCCCGCCGATCTCGCCACCTCCTGGGCGCAGGAGATGGAGGGCGTGATCCTCGGCTGGTACATCCTGGTCGAAACCGGCTCGGTCATGATGCTGGCCGTGTTCGGCTCGGTGATGCTGGTCGGCACCTTGCTTGCGCCGATGTTCGGCGTCGTCGGCGACCGCATCGGTCACCGCAACCTCCTCTGCCTGATGCGTGCCACCTATTCCGCCCTCGCCTTCACGCTGATGGCGCTGATCTTCACCGGGGCGGTCTCGCCGCTCTGGGTCTTCGTCATTGCGACGCTGATGGGCTCCGTGCGCTCCTCCGACCTCGTCATGCGCAATGCGATCATCGGCAACACGATCCCGACGCCGCTGATCGTCGGCGCGATGAGCATCTCGCGCACGACCGGCGACTCCGCCCGCATTGCCGGCGCGCTGGCCGGCGCCGGGATTGTCGCCGCGCTTGGCATGGGTCCGGCCTATCTCGTCATCGCGCTGCTCTACATGACGAGCTTCCTTTTGACCCTGGGGGTCGCCGGCAGCGGCCCTTCCGCGCACTCGATCGGCGAGATGACCGGGATGCCGATGCGCCCCTCGGCGTGGCGCGACCTCGGAGACGGCCTCGCCTATGTCTGGCGTACGCCGCATCTGCTGGCGGCGATGTTCATCGCCTTCCTGGTAAACCTAACGGCCTATCCCTGGTCGAACGGCCTGCTCCCCTATGTGGCGAGGGAGGTCTACCGCATCGACCAGACGGGCCTCGGCTACCTGGTGGCAAGCTTCGCCATCGGCGCCATCATCGGCTCGATCGGGCTCAGCACGCATGGCTCCGGAATCAAGCCGGCGCGCATGATGATCGTCTTCTCCGCGCTCTGGCACGCGCTCCTCTTCGTCTTTGCGCTCGTCGAGACCGAGGTCAACGGCATCGTGGTGATGGCGCTCGCCGGCCTCTGCCAGAGCCTGTGCCTGGTGCCGCTGGCGGCCATGCTGGTGCGAACCTCCGAGCCGCGCTTTCGCGGCCGGGTCATGGGCGTGCGCATGCTCGCGGTCTATGGCCTGCCCGTCGGTCTGATGCTGACCGGCCCTTTGATCGAGCGCTTCGGCTTCACGGCGACCGGGCTGCTCTACTCGACGTTCGGCGTCGTCGCGACCTTTGCGATCGGGCTGATATGGCGCCGCGCCGTCTGGCCTGCCGACGCGCCTGGCAATGCGCGTTAAGTCAGGCCGCCGGCGGGCGTCGATTGACGAGATAAAGACCGGCGAAGATCAGCGAGGCGCTGACAATAACGCCAAGCCCCACCGTCTCGCCGAAGAAGAGCCAACCCCAGAACAGGCCGGAGAGCGCGACAGCGTATGACGCCTGGCTCACAAACACCGCGCCGACGCGCCGCAAGAGGTCGAAATAGAGAATGTAGGAGCAGACCGAGACGAACATGACCGCGATCAGCGCCCATTCGCCGGGAAGCAGCGGCGGCCACGGCACGTAGAGCTGGTCCAGGGCGCCCGCGGCCGGAAGCAGAAAGCTGATGGCACCGCCGAGCATGCCGGCGGCCATCAGGATAGGCGCGTTTCGATCGGTCGGTCTCAGCTTCACGCCGATGACGTTGCCGGTCGCATAGAGCACCGGGGTCAGGATCGCCTGCAGCAGCCACGGCAGCAGGTCCGGCGAAGGCAGGGCCACGCCGGGGCTGACCAGCACGACGACGCCGCCCAATCCTACCAGGATGCCTAGCGCCCGTGGCATCGAGAAGGCTTCCAACCGGATGACGACCGCGATCGCGTAAGTGACCACCGGCGACAGATTGACCAGCAGCGACATCAGACCGGCCGGGATGTGCTTCACGCAGAAAGCCATGTTGGCGTTGGGCAGCGCGATGCTGAAGATGCCCATGGCCAGGTAGAAGCGAAGGTGCTCCCAGCCATAGCCGAGGCTCAAGCCTCGCCAGGCGGCGAGCGCCAGCAGCAGCGCGCCCGCCCCCGTCGACTGCCAGAGCGAATAGCTGACCGGCGGCACGCCGGCGCTGGTCGCCAGCTTGGCGAGCGACATCATCAATCCCCAGAGCGATCCGAGGCAGATGATGCCGGCCGCGGCATGGAGCGGGCTTGTCGGTGCGGTCATCGGGCGCCCGGCATAGCAGATATGTGCCGCGGTGCCAGCAAAGACCGCACCAAGGTGCGGTACGGCGTTGAACCGCGGCAGCGACAACGACCGGCCCTCTCACCAGCGCCCTCCAAGCCCCGTTCCGAGTACCGGCGAATCTCGACCATCTCCTCCTGTCGGCGGCCCATAATGCGAAAGGCAAGGCTGCTCGATTCCGTCGCCCAACGTCGCAGGCAAGCGCTTGGGGCGCCGGCGATTGTGCGAACAAGCCTCGCCGTGTAAGTCTTTGCCTCCGACGTTCCCGCCGCCCGATCCGAGCCCGATGAGCCGCTACTCCGTCTTCCGCCTCTTCCGCGAGGGCCTGCGCAACCAGACCGGCTGGACGCGGGCATGGCGCGCCCCGGAGCCGAAACCCGCCTATGACGTGATCATCATCGGCGGCGGCGGGCACGGGCTTGCCAGCGCCTACTACCTCGCCAGGGAGCAGGGCATCACCAATGTCGCGGTGCTCGAACGCGGGCAGATCGGCCTCGGCAATGTCGGCCGCAATACCACGATCGTCCGCTCGAACTATCTCTTCCCGGAGAACAACCTCTTCTACGAGAAGTCGCTACAGCTCTGGGAAGGCCTCGAGCAGGATCTGAACTTCAACGTGATGATGAGCCAGCGCGGCGTCATCAACCTCTACCATTCCGACAGCCAGCGCGACGCCTACGCCCGCCGCGGCAACTCGATGCGGCTCAACGGCATCGATGCCGAGCTGCTCGACCGCGATCAGGTGCGCGCGCTTGTCCCCGTGCTCGATTTCGACAATGCACGTTTCCCGATTCACGGCGGATTGATCCAGCGTCGCGGCGGCACCGCGCGCCACGACGCCGTCGCCTGGGGCTTGGCGCGCGGCGCCGACCGGCTCGGTGTCGACATCATCCAGAACTGCGAAGTGACCGGCATTCGCCGCGACGGTGGCCGCGTCGTCGGCGTCGAGACCACGCGCGGCTATATCGCCGCGCCGAAGATCGGTATCGCCGTAGCCGGCCATACCTCGCAGGTTGCGGCCATGGCCGGCATCCGGCTCCCGATCGAGAGCCATGTGCTGCAGGCCTTCGTCAGCGAAGCGGTCAAGCCGGTGCTTGACCATGTCGTCACCTTCGGTGCCGGACATTTCTATATCAGCCAATCGGACAAGGGCGGCCTCGTCTTCGGCGGCGGCCTCGACGGCTACAATTCCTTCGCCCAGCGCGGCACGCTTCCCGAGGCCGAGCATGTGATCAACGAGGGAGTCGCGCTGATGCCGCTGCTGTCGCGTCTTCGCGTGCTGCGCCAATGGGCCGGCGTCATGGACATGACCTTCGACGGCACGCCGCTGATCTGCAAGACGCCGGTGCAAGGTCTCTACATCAATGGCGGCTGGTGCTATGGCGGCTTCAAGGCGGTCCCCGGCTCCGGCTGGTGCTTCGCGCATACCGTCGCCAAGGACGAGCCGCATCCCTTCAATGCGGCGATGACGATCGAGCGCTTCCGCGACGGCGCGATGGTCGACGAGAAGGGCGCCGGACCCTTCCCCTGGCTCCAGTGAGCGACCGATGCATCGCATAGACTGTCCCTGGTGCGGTGTTCGCGACGAAGCGGAGTTCAGCTATCGCGGCGACGCGACGGTAAAGCGACCGCCAGCGGATGGCGGCGCCGAGGGCTTCTACGCTTACGTCTATGACCGCACCAACCCGAAGGGCTGGCACGTCGAGTGGTGGCATCACGTCGCCGGCTGCCGACAGTTCCTGAAGGTGGTGCGCCATACGGTGACGCATGAGATCCGGTCGGTGGCCAAAGCCACGGACGAAGTGGCGGCGCCGCCGGCATGACTCAGACGCATCGCCTCGCCCAAGGCGGCCGCATCGACCGCAGCCGCACGCTCAGCTTCACCTTCGACGGCCGCCGCTATGAAGGCCATCCCGGCGACACCCTCGCTTCGGCCCTGCTGGCCAGCGGCGAGCGGCTGGTCGGGCGCAGCTTCAAGCACCACCGTCCGCGCGGCATCGTGACCGCTGGGCCTGAAGAACCCTGCGCCCTGGTCGAGCTTCGCTCGGGCGCTCGGCGCGAGCCCAACACGCGCGCAACCGTCGCCGAGATCTACGACGGCCTGGAGGCGACGAGCCAGAACCGCTGGCCCTCGCTCGCCTTCGATGTCAGCGCGATCAACCAGCTCGTCGGCCGTTTCCTGCCGGCCGGCTTCTACTACAAGACCTTCATGTGGCCGGCGTCGTTCTGGGAGAAGGTCTACGAGCCGATCATCCGCCGCGCCGCCGGCCTCGGCCGCGCCGCGATGGCGCCCGATCCTGACGAGTACGAGTCGATGCACGCGCATTGCGACGTGCTGGTGGTGGGTTCCGGCGCCGCCGGCCTTGCCGCTGCGCGTGCCGCCGGCGCAGCCGGCGCCCGCGTCATCGTCGCCGATCAGGATTTCGAGCTCGGCGGCGGGCTCCTGCTCGAGCCGGAGCAGGAGCCGTGGCGTCAGGGGATGCTGGCCGCCCTTTCCGGCATGCCGGAGGTGCGCCTTCTGCCACGCACAACGGTATTCGGATTCTACGAGCATGACGTGCTGGGCGCGGTCGAGCGTGTCGCCGATCACCTGCCGGTGCCGCCCGAGCACGGCGTGCGCCAGCGCGTCTGGACCATCCGTGCCAGGCAGACGGTGCTCGCAACCGGATCGACGGAGCGGCCGATCGCCTTCCCCAACAACGACCGGCCCGGCGTCATGCTGGCCTCGGCGGCGATGACCTATGTCCGGCGCTTCGGCGCGCGCCCCGGCGAGCGCGCCGTCTTCTTCGCCAACAACGACATCGCCTACGACGCTGCCTTCGCGCTTCACCATGCCGGCGTCAGTGTCGCGGCGATCATCGATGTACGGAAAAAGGACTCGAAACGCGCTGCAGCCGCCGCCGATCGCGGCATCGCGGTCAAGCTCGGCTCGGTCATCTCCGATGTGAAGGGCGGCCGCAACGTTCACGGCGTCTCTTTCCGCACCGCCAATGGCAGCGTCGAGCGCGTGCTCGACGCCGATCTGCTCTGCGTCTCCGGCGGCTGGAACCCGGCCGTCCATCTGCAAAGCCACACCCGCGCGCGTCCGATCTGGAACAACGACCTCGCCGCCTTCCTTCCCGGCAAGCCGGTCCAGGCCGAACGCTCCGCCGGCAGCGCGGCCGGCGTCTTCGGTATCGCGCACTGCGCTACCGACGGCGCCAAGGCGGGGCGCGAGGCCGCGGCGGCCCTCGGCTTCCGCGACGGCGCGGCCTTCGAGCTGCCGGCGCCAGATGCTGAAGTCGATCCCAGGGTGAAGCCGTTCTGGGAGGTGAAGGCCAAGGGCAAGGCCTTCGTCGATTTGCAGAACGACGTCACTGCCGACGACATCCGCCTCGCCCATCGCGAGGGCTACACGCATATCGAGCACGCCAAGCGCTATACCACGCACAGCATGGCGACCGACCAAGGCCGCTTCTCGGGCATCCTTGGCACCGCCGTGCTCGCCGAGGCGCGCGGCGAGACGATCGAGACGGTCGGCGTGCCGACCTTCCGCCCCTATGTCACGCCGGTCACTTGGGGGGCCATGGCCGGGCGCCATGCGGGCCATCACCTGCAACCGGTAAGGCGCTCGCCGCTGCACCCCTGGCATGTCCGCAACCACGGCATCTTCCTCGAGACCGGGCTGTGGATGCGACCGCTCTACTACTCGGCGACGCGCGAGACCGGCTGGGACCCGATCCTCAAGGAAGCGCGCGCTGTGCGCCAGGCGGTTGGCATCTGCGACGTCTCGACCTTGGGCAAGATCGACATCCAGGGCCGCGATGCCGGCATTCTCCTCGATCGGCTCTACACCAACACCTTCTCGACGCTCGCCGTCGGCAAGGCGCGCTACGGCCTGATGCTGCGCGAGGACGGCATCATGTTCGACGACGGCACCACCTCGCGGCTTTCCGAGCACCGCTACCTGATGACGACGACCACGGCGAAGGCGGCCGAGGTGCTGGCCCATATGGAGTTCTATCACCAGACCGTCTGGCCCGAGCTCGATGTGCGCTACTGCACGGTCACCGACCAATGGGCGCAGATGTCGGTCGCCGGGCCGAAGACGCGGCTCGCGCTGCAGGGCTGCGTCGAGGGACTTGATCTCTCGAACGAAGCTTTTCCATTCATGGGCGTCTGCGATGCGACCGTCGCCGGATGCCCGGTGCGCCTCTACCGCGTCAGCTTCTCGGGCGAGATGGCCTATGAGGTCGCGACGCCGGCCGGCTATGGCGAGCGCGTCTGGGAGGCGATCCTGGCGGCCGGCAGGCCGCACGGCATCCTGCCCTACGGGCTCGAGGCGCTCGGCCTGCTCCGCATCGAGAAGGGCCATGTCGCCGGGCCCGAGCTCAACGGCCAGACCACGGCGCGCGATCTCGGCTTCGAGAAGATGCTGAAGAAGAAGGGCGACTATGTCGGCCGCGTCAACGCCGAGCGGCCGGCGCTGGTGGCGCCCGACCGGCCGCGGCTGGTCGGCATCCGCGCCGTCGATCCTTCCTTCGAGAAGCGGCTGCGCGGCGGCGCGCACATCGTCGACAGGCCGGACTCGAAGGCGAGCCTCGGCTGGGCCACCAGCATCACGCGCTCGGTCGAGCTCGAGCGCTGGCTGGGCCTGGCGATGATCCGCAACGGCCCCGAGCGGATCGGCCAGCGCCTCTACGCCACATATCCGCTCAAGAACGAGGTGGTCGAGATCGAGGTCTGCTCGCCGCACCATGTCGATCCGGAGAACCTCCGTGTCCGCGCCTGACCGCCTCTCGCCCTTCGGCCCCGAGGCACGGCCCGGCCGTCACGGTGCCGCCGGCGGTTCGCCGGTGTTGATGACCGAGCGCAGGGTCGACATCGTCCAGGTGATGGCGAGCCGCGATGCCGAAGCGGCGGGGGGCGTCAGGGATGCGACCGGCCTCGCCCTTCCCGGCCCGCGCAAAGCCGAGATCGCCGGCGACGCGATGGCGGTCTGGATACAGCCTTCCGGCTGGCTGGTGATCCGCCCGCGCGGCGAGGAAGGCGCGCTGGCGAAGAAGCTCGGCGGCAACGAAGCGATGGCCGTGGTCGATCAAAGCCATGGCCGCTGCGTGCTGCGCCTGTCCGGCGCGCATGCCGGCGGGGTGCTCGCCAAGGGCAGCCGCGTCGACCTTCATCCCCGCGTCTTCCCGCCCGGCAGCGCCGCCACCACGAGCATCGACCACCTCACCGTCACGATCGTGAAGGTCGATGCAGTGCCCAGCTTCGATCTCATCCTGCCATCGAGTTTCGCCGAAGCCTTCCTCGACTGGCTCCGGACGTCGGCGACTGAGTTCGGCTACGAGATCAGACCGTCGACGTGAAGGTTTCAGGAGAGCTGGGCAACCACTTCCCGGCATGGCACGTTAAGCTCGCGACGACTCTCTAAGGAGCGTCAGAAGTCCGTCTTCACGCCGCCCTCTTCCTTGCGCCTGGAGACGAAGGCATCGATGGCCTCGGCCGCTGCCGAATCCATCGGCGGTGGCTGGTAGCGGGCCAGCGTCTCCTTCCAGATCCGGTTCGATCGCTCCATGGCCGTCGGCGACCCGGCCTCGCGCCAGCTCTCGAAGTTGCGCCAATCGGAGACCAGCGGGCTGTAGAAGGCCGTCTTGTAGCGGCTCTGCGTGTGCACGGCGCCGAAATAGTGGCCGCCCGGCCCGACCTCGCGGATCGCATCGAGCGCCAGCGTCTCGTCGCTCACCTCCAGCGGATCGAGGTACTGGGAAACCATCTGCAGGAGGTCGACATCGACGATGGTCTTCTCGAAGGAGGCGGTAAGACCGCCTTCCATCCACCCGGCCGAGTGCAGGATGAAGTTCCCGCCGCCCATGACCGCACCCCAGAGCGAGAACACGGATTCATAGGCCGCCTGTGCATCGACGGTATTGGCGGCGCAGGTGTTCGAGGTGCGATAGGGCAGTCCATAGCGGCGCGCGAGCTGGCCGCCGACCGTTGCCGCCTTCATGTACTCCGGCGTACCGAAGGCCGGTGCCCCCGACTTCATGTCGACATTCGAGGTGAAGCCGCCATAGACCACCGGCGCCCCCGGCCGGACGATCTGGGTCAGCGTAATGCCGGCCAACGCCTCGGCGTTCTGCTGCGCCAGCGCGCCCGCGACCGTCACCGGCGCCATTGCACCGGCGAGCGTGAACGGCGTCATGATGACGACCTGGTTTCTCGCCGACATCTCCATGATGCCCTGGAGCATCGGCGCGTCGAGGCGAAGCGGCGACGAGGAGTTGATGACGGTGATCAATGAGGGCTCGCGGTCGAGCTGCTCTTGCGCGATGCCGCGGGCAAGCCTGACGACCTCCAGCGCGTCGCGGTTGCGCTGCCGGCCCAGCGAATAGGCATGGAAGGCCTTGTCGGTCAGCTTGGCGAGATCGGAAAGGCAGTCGAGGTGCCGGATCGACGCATGCAGATCGACCGGCTCGACCGGGTAGCCGCCGGTCATGTGGATGACATTGAAGCTCTGCGCCAGCTTCACGAGGTTGCGGAAGTCCTCATGATTGCCGGGCCTCCGGCCCTTGTCGGCATCCGAGCAGTTGGGGGCGCTTGCGACCTGGGCGAAAATCACCTTGTCGCCGCCGAAGTCGAGATTGTGCGCGGGATTGCGCGCATGCAGCGTGAAGGTCGAAGGCGCGGTCCTGATCCTCTCCTCGATCAGGCCGCGATCGAAGCGCACGCGCTGCTGGCCCGGTCTGGTCTTCGCACCGGCCTTGGCGAGCAGCGCGATCGCGTCTGTGTCGAGGAAGTCCATGCCGATCTCTTCGAGGATCGTGAGCGAGGCGTTGTGGATCGCCTCGAGTTCGTCGGCGCTCAGGATCTCCACCGGCGGGAAGCGCCGCCGCGGCTGACGAAAGGGGAACGCATCCGCCGCCGCATCCGCCGCCGCCCGGCCGGCATGACGCGCCCGCCCGCCGCGCCGCTCGCGCCCCTCGCCGCCTTGCCGTTCCGACGGCTCGGTCATAGTGTGCCTCTCGTCATCTTCGGCCGCGGCGCAAGGTAGTGCAACGCCGCGCTTCAAGCCACCTCGCTCCGGACATTGCATGAAGACCCTGCTCCCGGTCCCGGAAATCGCTGTCGGCGCCGACCGGGTCGACAAGATCGGCGCCGATCTCGCCGCCCTCAAGGAAGCGCCAAAGCGCGTCCTCCTGGTGATCGACCGCATGCTCTCGCACGGCGGCGTCGGCAAGCGCGTCCGCGAGGCATTGGCGACGACCCGTCACGAGACGGCGCTGTGGGACGGGCTTGCCGGCAAACCGACTGGCGCCCAGATCGATGCCGCCGCCGCCCTGGCGCGGACGCATACGGCAGAGGCCGTCATCGGGGTCGGCGGGGGCTCCGCGCTCGATGTCGCCAAGCTCGTGGCGGCGATCGCCGGCGCTACGGACAGTGTCGAGCGCTACGCCTTCTGCGCCAACCCGCTGCCGACAATACCGCTGCCTGTGATCTGCGTGCCGACCACCGCCGGCACCGGCTCCGAGACCACCCACACCGCGGTCTTCGCCAATGCCGCCGGCAAGAAGGCCTGGGCCTGGGGGCCGGAGCTGGCGGCGCGCAAAGCCGTCCTCGATGCGAGCCTGACAACCTCGCTGCCTGCGCCTCTGACTGCCGCGACCGGCATCGATGCGTTGATTCATGCCGTCGAATCCTGCACCAATGCCAACCGCTTCGAAGCCAATGACGTGATCGCGCATGCCGCGATCCGGCTGATCGCGCGCCATCTGCCCGCAGCCGTCCGCGAGCCGCAGAACCTTGAGGCGCGTGAAGGCATGCTGGTCGCTTCCTGCTATGCCGGCATCGCCATCAACAACACCGGAACCGCGATCGCGCACAACATCGCGCATGCGCTCGGCAGCATCGGCAAGGTTCATCATGGACGGGCTGCCGGGCTCGGCCTTCGTGCTTCCCTGCCCTGGAGCCTGTCCGCCAGCGAACGCGCCTTTGCCGATGTCGCCGAGGCGATGGGAGGACCGCGTGACGCCGGCGCCCTGCCCGGCCTCGTCGATCGGCTCATCCGAGCCGTCGGCTTGAAGGTGGCGCTGGCCGACGAGCTGCCAGGCGTCACGCCCGAGCGCCTCGCCGCCGAAATGGCTCTGCCCGAGAACGAGGCGATGCGGAAGTCGTCGGCACGACCCTCAACCGAGCGCGACCTGCACGATCTTGCGCGCGCCGTGCTGACAGCGAGCTGAAACAATGAAGATCACCGCCATCGAGATCACCCAGCATCAGCTGCCGCTGGACCCGCCGTTCCACCCAAGCTGGTCGTCGCGCCCGCGGCTCAAATTCGATGCGACCCTGGTGCGCGTCCACACCGATGAAGGGATCACCGGGATCGGCTCGGGCGACTACATGCTGGGCTTCGCCGGTCACGAGCATCTGTTCATCGGCGAGGACCCACTTCGCCTCGAGCGCCATTGGCGCGTGATCGACCATATCGGCTTCCACTACGGCCGCTGCTGGCCGCTCGACCTCGCGCTCTGGGACATCGCCGGCAAGGCGGCGGGCCAGCCCTGCTGGAAGCTGCTCGGAGGCTACGCCAATAGGCTTCGGTGCTATGCCTCCTCCGGAACGCTCCGCAACGCCAAGGCGCTCGCCGACCTCGCCGAACGCGTGATCGTACGCGGCTTCAAGGCGATGAAGATCCGCTTCCGCCGCGGCTCCTGGCGCGACGACATCCGCGCGCTGGAGGCCGTGCGCGAGCGCATCGGCACCCGCCTCGAACTCATGGTCGACTGCAACCAGGGTTGGCGGTTTCCGTGGGACACGATGGCCGCCTGGACCCTCAAGGATGCGATCGCCGTCGGGCGCGAACTGGAAAGGCTGCACGTCTACTGGATGGAGGAGCCGCTGCACCGTGCCGACCGCCGTGGCATGCGCACGCTCAAGGACACGCTGGATGTCCGCATCGCCGGCGGCGAGCTCAACCGCGAGATGAGCGAGCTGCGCGACGTGATCCAGGAAGGCTGCCTCGACGTCGTGCAGCCCGACGTGGTTTCGATCGGCGGCATCACGGGCCTGGCCAAGGTCGCAGCGATGGCGAATGCCAACAACATCGTCTTCACGCCGCATACCTGGGGCAACGGCATCGGACTCATGGCCAACGCGCATGTCGTCGCCGGCACCACCGATCCAAGCTACCTCGAATTCCCCTGGGATCCGCCGGAATGGACCAATGAACGGCGCGACTACCTGCTAACCGAGCCGATCGACCTCGACGCCGAGGGCAATCTGATCCTCAGCGACAGGCCGGGCCTTGGGATCGACCTCGACGAGGCGGTGCTGAAACGCACCCTGGTCGATGGCATCGTCAAGTCGAATAACTAGTCGCGCCGTCGCCGCCGGCGTCCCTCGCCCGCCGCGGCGGCCTCCTTCCGCTCGGGCATCTTCACTGCTGCGGTCAGGTTCGGGAACGGCTCGACGCGGTTCGGGAAACCGATCGCATTGACGAAGTGCTCCTGGAAGCGCGGCTCGACCGCGGTTTCGATCTTCTCGATGCGCCGAACCAGGCCTTCGATCTCGCGGCGGTGGCCGCGATTGAGCAGCGCCATGCGGGCACCTGTGCCGGCGGCGTTGCCGACCGCTGAGACCTTGTCGAGGGCGCAATCCGGCACGAGGCCGATGATCATCGCGTGCTTCGGATCGATGTGGCTGCCGAAGGCCCCGGCGAGCTTGATGCGATCGACCTTGTCGATGCCGAGCTTGTCCATGAGCAGCCGCGAGCCGGCATAGAGCGCCGCCTTGGCGAGCTGGATGGCGCGGATGTCATTTTGGGTGACCTTGATCTCGACGGGTTCCGTCCTCAGGACATAGGAGTAGGTCCGCCTGTCCGGCACAATCCGCGGCGTCCGCGCCGCAAGCGTACCGTCGATCATGCCGTCATGCGTCACGATGCCGGCGAGGAACATCTCCGCCACCGCCTCGATGATGCCTGAGCCGCAGATGCCGGTGACGCCGACCCTGTCGATGCCAATATCGAACCCCTCCTCGTTCGACCACGGGCCGACGTCGATGACCTTGATGCGCGGCTCAAGTGTCTCTGGATCGATGCGCACGCGCTCAATCGCACCGGGCGCCGCGCGCTGACCTGAGGAGATCTGCGCGCCCTCGAAGGCCGGACCGGTCGGCGAGCTCGCGGCGAGCAGGCGGTCGGCGCTGCCGAGCACGATCTCCGCATTGGTGCCGACATCGATGACGAGCGTGATTTCCTGCCCCTTGTGCGGCGCCTCGGCCAGCGTCACCGCTGCCGCATCGGCGCCGACGTGCCCCGCGATGCACGGAAGGACGTAGGCACGGCCAGACTTCAGGATCGGTAGGCCCAGGCCCTGCGCGCGGAGATCGAGCGCCTGCGAGACCGCGAGCGGAAACGGCGCCTGGCCCAGCGGTGTCGGATCGATACCGAGATAGAGGTGATGCATGATCGGATTGCCGACCAGCACCGCCTCGACGATCTCTTCCTGCGCGACTGCGCCCTGGCCGGCGACGCGGCCGATCAACGTGTTGACGGCATCGCGCACGACATCGGTCAGTGCGCCGCGACCCTCCGGATTCATCATCACATAGGAGACCCGCGACATCAGGTCTTCGCCGAAGCGGATCTGCGGGTTGGCCGTACCAGCGGACGCCACGGTACGCCCCGACATCAGATCGACGAGATGGCAGGCGATCGTGGTCGAGCCGATGTCGACGGCTACGCCGAAGAGGCGCTCGCGGTAGCCGGGCCAGACGCCGACGACCCGCGGCCTTCCGCCATCCTGGTGCACGGCCACCGTCGCCTTGTAGCCGCCCTTGATCAGCGCCGGCTGCACGTCCGGCAGGATGGCGACATCGACGAGCACGTCGCGGATGCCCCATTTCTCGGACAGGTGGCCGATCACGCGATCGAGATCGCCTTGCGGCTTCGCCATGTCGGGCGGGTCGATCTCGATATAGTGGAGATGCGTCGCGAGATCGCGCACGATTGCGCGGGTTTCGGCGCGTTTGCGCACGACCTGGGTGTTGACGGCGACATCGGCCGGTACGTCGATCACGACATCGCCCTCGATCTTCGCCGAACAGCTCAGGCGCCGGCCCGCCGGCAACGAACGGATATCGGCATAGCGCTGCTCGGTCTCCGACCGCCCGCTCAAGCTGTCGGCGCGAGAGGTGATGCCGTGCTTGGCAAAGACGCCTTCGGCGACCTCGATCTGGCAGCGCCCGCAAAGGCCGCGGCCGCCGCAGACGGACTCAATGTAGACGCCGAGCGAGCGCGCCGCATCGAGAACGGACATGCCGATGGGGAAGCGGCCGCGGCGCCCGCTCGGCATGAAGATGACGAGCGCGTCGTCGGTCTTGGCGGGGGTGTCTGGCACGGAGCTATCCTGTTCGCCCGTTTCCGGCGACCAGCGCCTTCAAGCGCTCGGCATCGTAGGTGGCTTCGAGGGAGGCGACCGCCGCATCGGCCTCGGCCTTGAGGTCGTCGCCGCAAGCCTCGGGATCGCCACGCCGCCACTCCGCGAGATAGGCATCGCTGTCGCGGGCCCCAACCTTCATCGCGCAGCGGTCGATCGCCTGGATGAAGCGCTCCGGCAGCTCGCGCTTTTCGGCCGTTCTCCCCTGGCGCACGATCACCTGTGCTGGTATGTCACGCCAATACACGATGATCCGCTGCGCCATAGAGCCGAATTCCTAGGATACGAGGGCTGGATGTCGAGTCGTCTCGAAGAGCTGCTGAAGGCACGGGGCCGCCTGCTCGCCGACGGCGCGACCGGAACCAACCTGTTCGAGATGGGCCTCTTGTCGGGGGACGCGCCCGAGCTCTGGAACGAGACGCAGCCGGAGAAGATCCGCGCGCTGCACCAGAGCTTCGTCGACGCCGGGGCCGACATCATCCTTACGAACACCTTCGGATGCAACAGGCGCCGCCTGATGCTTCACAAGGCGGAAGGCCGTACCCGCGAGCTGAACCGGCTGGGCGCCCAGATCGCCCGCTCCGTCGCGGACAAGGCTGGACGGACGGTGATCGTCGCGGGCTCGGTCGGACCGACCGGCGATCTGCTGATCCCGCTCGGACCTTTGAGCGAGGAAGAGGCCGTCGACGTCTTCATCGAGCAGATCGAGGGGCTGAAGGCCGGCGGCGCCGACGTCGTCTGGATCGAGACCATGTCCGCGATCGAGGAGATGCGCGCCGCCGCGCAGGCCGCGATCAAGGTCGGCATGCCTTATACTGTGACCGCGACCTTCGACACGGCCGGGCGCACCATGATGGGTGCGACGCCGGAAGCGGTTGCTACCTTCCTCAGGGGCCTCGAACCGAAGCCGATCGCGATCGGAGCCAATTGCGGCGTCGGCGCACCCGACCTGATCTACTCGGTCATGCAGATCACCGAGGCGGCACCGGACGCGGTGGTCATCGCCAAGGGAAATTGCGGCATCCCCAAATTCGTCGGCACCCAGGTCGAGTATACGGGCACTCCGGCGGTCATGGCTGAGTATGCGCGGCTCGCGCTGGACACGGGCGCGCGTATCGTCGGCGGCTGCTGCGGAACCTCGCCCGGTCATCTCGCCGCCATGCGTCAGGCCCTCGATACGCACCGGCCAGGCGAGCGCCCCGACCTGGCAAAAGTGATCCAATGCATCGGCCCGCTAACCGCTCCGCCGGCCGACACCGCGGCCGAGCCCGTCAAACGCCGCGCCGGGCGACGCCGGAGCGGCTGAACCGCCCCAGCGGCCGATGTCGCCCTCGGCCTCATGATGGTCGCAAATGCGGTGAATCGGCATCGGAACGCGACTAGGCTTGGCCCAAAGCCGACCCCGCTTCCGGGGCCGAAAGCGAGCGATGGCCCAAGTCTTCAAGGACCCGCGGAAACGCGCCTTCCTCAATCCCGACGGAGCCGACAAGCCGCTGAAAAGCCCGGTGCCGCCGGCGACGCTCAAGGCCGCTCGCGCCTATCGCCTCAGCCGTATCCGAGACCAGCTCAAGCGTCACGACTGCGCCGCCATCCTACTCTACGACCCCGTCAACATCCGCTACGCGCTCGACGTCTCCAACATGCAACTCTGGATGACGCACAACCCGTCGCACTACGCGGTGATCTGCGCCGAAGGGCCGGCGATCGACTTCGAGTACAAGGGTTCCGAGCACGTCGCTAAAGGCATTGAGACCATCGATGAGATCCGTCCGGCGATCTCGTGGTTCTACTTCTCTGCCGGCAACAACCTCGCCCGGCGCTGCGACAAATGGGCGGACGAGATCGCAGACATCGTCCGCCAGCATGGCGGCGGCAACAAGCGCCTTGCTGTCGACAAGCTGGAGCCGCTTGGCGTCGATGCGCTCCGCAATCGCGGCATCACGCTCGTCGAGGGCCAAGAGCTGACGGAGCACGCCCGCTGCATCAAGAGCCCGGCCGAGCTCGAGCTGATGAGCTGGACCGTGCGTGTCTGCGAAGCGGCGATGGCGCGCATGTACGAGCGCTCCGAGCCCGGGCGCACCGAGCAGGAGATCTGGGCCGAGATGCATTTCGAGAATATCCGCTCCGGCGGCGAGTGGATCGAGACGCGGTTGCTCGCCGCCGGCCCACGGACCAACCCCTGGTTCCAGGAGTGCTCTGACTATATCTGCGAGGAGGGTGACATCCTCGCCTTCGACACGGACCTGATCGGCCCCTACGGCTATTGCGCCGATCTCTCGCGCTCCTGGACCATCGGCCACACGCGCATGAGCAACGAGCAGCGGACGCTCTATGCCGCCGCGGTCGAGCAGATCGACCACAACCTCTCGATCCTCAAGGCCGGCATGAGCTTCCGCGAGTTCAACGAGAGATCCTGGAAGATCCCTGCGAAGTACATGGAGCGCCGCTACTCGGTCGCCTTGCACGGCGTCGGCCTGGCCGACGAGTGGCCATCGGTGCCGCTCCACCCCGACTTCGCCCGTGCCTATGACGGGCGGTTCGCGGAGAACATGGTGGTCTGCGTCGAGAGCCTGATCGGCGAAGAGGGCGGACGCGAGTGCATCAAGCTCGAAACCCAGGCCGTGATCGGCGCCAACGGCGCCAGGCGGCTTGACAGCTTCCCTTGGGAAGAGGTCTAGAGATCAGCGGCTTACACGAATGCTGGGGATTTAAGGTCATGGCCGACGGCGACGACATCGTCCTGGAAGAGCTCAATGACAGCGAGCTCGTCAAGCAGATGCATGACGACCTCTATGACGGTCTCAAGGACGAGATCGAGGAGGCCGTCCACATCTTGCTGAGGCGCAAGTGGGAGCCGTACCGGATTCTCACCGAGGCGTTGGTCGAAGGCATGCGCATCGTCGGCATCGACTTCCGCGACGGCATCCTGTTCGTGCCGGAAGTGCTGATGTCGGCCAATGCGATGAAGGCCGGCATGGCGATCCTGAAGCCGCTGCTGGCCGAGACCGGGGCGCCGCGCGTCGGCAAGATGGTGATCGGCACCGTCAAGGGTGACATCCACGACATCGGCAAGAATCTCGTCACCATGATGATGGAAGGCGCCGGCTTCGAGGTGATCGACCTAGGCATCAACAACGCGGTCGAGAAGTACCTGGACGCCATCGCCGAGCATCAGCCGGACATCCTCGGTATGTCGGCGCTGCTGACCACGACCATGCCCTACATGAAGGTCGTCATCGACGCCCTCAAGGAGAAAGGCATCCGCGATGACATCGTCGTGCTCGTCGGCGGAGCGCCGTTGAATGAGGACTTCGCCAAGGCGATAGGCGCCGACAGCTATTGCCGGGACGCCGCCGTCGCGGTCGAGACCGCCAAGCAGTACATGATGCGCAAGCACAACCAGCGCGCTGCCGGCTGATGCCAGAGGACGCCACCACGCGAGCGACGCGGCGTCAGCTCATCCTTGCCTGCGGCGCGCTCGCGCGCGAGGTCAATGCCGTGATCGCCGCCAACCATCTGCACCATGTGACCGTGCAGTGCCTGCCGGCTGGGCTGCACAACCGGCCGAAAGAGATCCCGGCGGCGGTCAGGGCTGCTGTCGCTGAGCATCGCGACGAGTACGACGACATCCTGGTCGGTTATGCCGATTGCGGCACCGGGGGGGAGCTCGACAGGGTGCTCGACGAGCTCAGGCTGCACCGCCTGCCGGGCGCGCATTGCTACGCCTTCTTCTCCGGCGTGGCCGAGTTCGGCCGCCGCGCCGACGAGGACATGCGCGCCTTCTTTCTGACCGACTTCCTGGTCCGGCAGTTCGAGACGCTGGTGATCGAGGGGCTCGGCCTCGACCGTCACCCCGAGCTTCGGGATGCCTATTTCGGCCACTACGAGAAAGTCGTCTATCTGGCGCAGACCGACGACCCGCGCCTGAAGCGCGAGGCGGAGGCCGCGGCGAAGCGGCTTGGCCTCGGCTACGAGCACCGTCTTGTCGGCCTTGGCGAGCTTGTGCCGGCGATCGTCGAATTCGCCGAAGAGCCGCTCAGACCGAGAGAAAAGAGGATGAGCGAACGATGACCGCTGAACGCAGCGTCGAACGCGGGGCCGGCGATCGTCGGGCACGTCGCAAGGCCGAAGCGAGCTCAGGCGTACTGCAGCCGCCTTGGGCGCCGATCCGCAACCCGATGCCGCCGCTCGAGCTGCTCGACGAAGACGGCGTGCGGCGCATCGACGACACGGCGTTGCGCGTGCTCGAGGAGCTTGGCATCGAGTTCCTCAACGACGAGGCGCTAGACGTCTTCGAGAAGGCCGGCTGCAAGGTCGACCGCTCGACCAAGCTGGTGCGCTTTGACCGCGGCATGCTCAGGGAGACGATCGCCAAGGCGCCGCGTCAATTCCGCCTGTTCGCGCGCAATCCCGAGCGCAACCTCGTGATCGGCGACAACACCATCAATGTCGGCCCGGTCGGCAGCCCGCCGAACGTCTCTGACCTCGACCGCGGCCGCCGCCCCGGCAGCTATGAGGACGTCGTCAAACTGATCAAGCTCAACCAGATGCTGACCTGCGTTCATCACTCCGGCGGCACGCTGACCGAAGCGCTGGACCTGCCCGCTGACTCGCGCCACCTCGACCTCTACCGCGCACACACCTTCCTTGCCGACCGCTGCTTCATCGGCCGCGGCATCGGGCGCGAAAGGATCACAGACGCGATCGAGATCGTCTGCCTCGCCCGCGGCATCGGCCGCGAGCAGCTGATGGCGGAGCCGACGCTGACCACGGTGATCAACGTCAACTCGCCGCGCCGCGTCGACAAGGAGATGATTGCGGGATTGATGGCGATGACCGCTCATGGCCAGCCTTGCATCGTCACTCCCTTCACGCTCGCCGGCGCCATGAGCCCGGTGACCATCGCCGGCGCGCTGGCGCAGCAGACCGCCGAGGCGCTGTCGGTGATCGCGCTGATCCAGATCTTGCGGCCGGGCACGCCGGTGATCTTCGGCGGCTTCACCTCCAATGTCGACATGAAGTCCGGCGCGCCGGCCTTCGGCACGCCGGAATATGTGCGCTCGACCATCATCGGCGGCCAGATCGCGCGGCGCTGGGGCCTGCCCTATCGGTCGAGCAACGTGAACGCGTCCAACTGCGTCGATGCGCAGTCGACGCATGAATCGCTGATGTCGATCTGGGCCTGCGTCATGTCGCACGTACATTTCATGCATCACGGCACCGGCTGGCTCGAAGGCGGCCTCGTCGCCTCCTACGAAAAGGTCATCGTCGACGCCGAGGCGCTGCACGCGATGGCCGCGTGGCTGAAGCCGATGGACCTTTCCGACGACGCGCTCGCCTTCGAGGCGCTCAAGGAAGTGCCTCCCGGCGGGCATTTCTTCGGCGCAACCCACACCATGGCCCGATACGAGCACGCCTTCCATCAACACCTGATCGCCGACTGGCGAAACTTCCAGTCCTGGCAGGAAGCCGGCGCCCTCAACGCGACGCAACGCGCCAACGCTGTGTGGAAGAAGCTGCTCGAAAGCTATGTCGAGCCGCCGCTCGATCCCGGCAAGAAGGAGGCAATCGACGCCTTCGTCGCCAGGCGCAAGACCGAGATCATGCAGCGCGGGATCGTTTGAGCCCCCTCTCCCGGCGAAGCCGGGGGAGGGCCGGGGTGGGGCCGGCGCGAAGCGACGGGTGGTGGTCCGTCCACATGATACCGACCGTCGCTTCGCGCCGGCCTCCACCCTACCCTGCCCCACGCCTTCGGCGCGGAAGAGGGTTTACGAAAGCGGATCTCGCTAGGCGCGCATCCGCGCGCCAGCCGGGTCGTAGGGCGGCTCCTTGAGAATTCGCGCCGGGCGGCGGTCGCCGATGATCTCGATCTCGAAACCGCCGAGCGCGGAGACGAGATCCTTCGGCACGTAGCCAAGCGCAAGAGACTTTGCCACGGTGTGGCCGTATCCACCCGAGGTGACCCAGCCGACGACCTTGCCGGCGTGCCAGATCGGCTCATCGCCGAAGGCGTCGCCGTCGCGGGCGTCGACCTCGAACAGGACCAGGCGCCGCTCGCCGCCCGACTTGCGCTCGGCCTCCGCCGCAGCACGGCCGACGAAGTCCTTCTTCTCCAGGCGCACGAAGCGTCGCATGCCCGCCTCCTCCGGCCCGTAGATCGGCCGGTACTCGCGCGCCCAGGTCCCGTAGCACTTCTCCAGGCGCAGCGACAGCAGCGCGTGGGTGCCGAACTGCATGAGGCCGAGGTCGCGGCCGGCATCGAGGAGCGTCCGGTAGAGCAGCCGCTGATGGTCGGGCGCGCACCAGAGCTCATAGCCGAGCTCGCCGGTGAAGCTGATGCGCGAGACGATGCAGGGGACCATGCCGACCGACATCTCGCGGATCGACAGGAACGGGAAGGCGTTCGACGACAGCTCCTCGCGCACGAGGCGTCCGAGCAGGTCGCGCGCCTTCGGGCCGGCAATGGCCAAGCCGGACAGCGCGGCAGTCATCGGCCGGATCGCCACCTGGAGGCTTCCGCGCTGCCGCTCGAACCAGCGGAGATGATAGGCCTCGGCCGGGCCGGAACCGATGATGAAGAAGCGGTCCTTGGCGAGCCGGCCGACGGTGAAGTCGCCGATCAGCTTGCCCTGCTCGTTCAGCATCGGCGCCAGCACGATGCGGCCCTCCTCCAGCATGCGGTTGGCGAGGATGCGCTCGAGGAAGGCCGCGGCATCCGGCCCGCTCACCTCGTAGCGTCCATAGGCCGAGGTCTCGATCAGGCCGACGCCGCTCCGCACCGCCTTGCACTCGGCGGCGACGACCGGAAAGGCATTCGATCGGCGGTAGGTGACCGTTTCCTCGGCCGGCGTGCCCTTGGGCGCGAACCAAAGCGGATATTCGAGGCCGTAGGAGGCTCCGAACACCGCATTCTCCGCCGCGAGCTCACCATGGATCGGCACGGTCCGCAGCGCCCGCGCCGCCGGCAGCTCCTCGTTGGGGAAGCGGATGCGGAAGCGGCGCGAGTAGTTCTCGCGCACCTTGGCGTTGGTATAGGCCATGGTCGCCCAGTCGCCGTAGCGCGAGACGTCCATGCCCCAGACATCGAAGCCCGGGTCGCCCTGGATCATCCAGTTGGAGAGCGCCAGGCCGACGCCACCGCCTTGGCTGAATCCCGCCATGACGCCGCAGGCGACCCAGTAGTTCTTCAGGCCCCGCACCGGCCCGACAAGCGGATTGCCGTCGGGCGTGAAGGTGAAGGGACCGTTGACCACGCGTTTGATGCCGGCACGCCCGATCGCGGGAAAGTGGCGGAAGCCGGTATCGAGGCTGGCGGAGATGCGATCGAGGTTCTCCTGCAGCAGCTCAGGCCCGAAATCCCAGGAAGTCGTATCCGGCATCCACGGCACGCCTTCGCGCTCGTAGCTGCCAAGCAGAATCCCTTTCCCTTCCTGGCGAAGATAGAGCTCGCCTTCGAAGTCGATGACATGGACCAGCTCCTTGCCGGTCCAGGCCTCGATCTCGGCGACCTCCGCTGAGTCCTCGGTGACGATGTAGTGGTGCTCCATCGCCAGCACCGGCAGCTCCAGGCCGACCATGCGGCCGACCTCGCGCGCCCAGAGACCGCCGGCGTTGACCACATGCTCGGCTGTGATCGTGCCCTTGTCGGTGACGACGTCCCAGCTTCCCTCAGGCCGCAGGTTCAGCTCGATCACGCGGGTCTGGCGGTAGATCTCGGCGCCGAAGATCCGGGCTGCCTTGGCATAGGCATGCGTCGTGCCCGAGGGATCGAGATGCCCTTCGAGCGGGTCGTACATGGCGCCGATGAAGTATCTCTCATCGATCAGCGGCAGCCGGCGCTTGGCCTCGGCCGCATCGATGATCTCGGTGTCCATGCCGAGATAGCGGCCCTTGGCATGCGCAAGCTTCAGGAAGTCCATGCGCTCGGGCGTGCCGGCCAGCATCATGCCGCCGGTGATGTGCAACCCGCAGGACTGGCCTGAGATCTCTTCGATCTCCTTGTATAGCTGCACCGTGTAGCTCTGCAGCTTGGCAACGTTGGGGTCGCCGTTGAGCGTGTGGAAGCCGCCGGCGGCGTGCCAGCTCGAGCCCGAGGTCAGCTCCAGGCGCTCGATCAGGCAGATGTCCTTCCAGCCGGCCTTGGCCAGATGGAAGAGCACACTGCAGCCGACAACGCCGCCGCCGATCACGGCGACGCGGACATGAGACTTCATCGCCTACCCCCCCCCGAAACCCTTCACTCGGCCGCCTTGACGCCTCTCGGCGTGCGCATCGCTTCGAGCCCGCGGAACTCGACGAAGCGCGTCATTGCCGCCCAGAGGTGGTCGCCGTAAAGGAACGGCTCGAACGGCGCGATGCCCGGCAGCGGCAACGGTACGATCACCGCGTCGACACGCGGCTCGTAGAAAAACGGGATCGAGAAGCGCTCGCGGTCCGGCCCGATGACTCGGTGCTCGGTCGCCTTGATCCGCCCGCCGGTCCAGCGTTCGAGCACACCGCCGAAATTGACCGCCAGCGTGCCTTCGGTCGGCGGTACGTCGATCCACTCGCCGCTCGCCGTGCGCGCCTGCAGCCCTTCGATCCCGTCTTGCGCGAGAAGCGTGACGAATCCTGAGTCGACATGGGCACCGCCGATCAGGTTACGCCGCCGGCCCTGGTGATCGACCAGGATCGCGCTCATGTCGCCTCCGACGAAGGACTCGGGCGGGCGCACCGGGTAGCGGATCAGGCGCAGCGTCGAGTTGCCGCCGGCAAAGGCAGCGTCGAAGTGCGCCTCGGCAAGACCCAGGCCGCGAGCAACCGATGCCATCAGCAGGCGCCCGAGCCGTTCCATGCCGCGGTAGTACTGCGCCACATCGGCGCGCCAGCCCGGAAGTTGCTTCTCCTCCGGCAACGGGGTCGGCTCGGTCAGAGGATCGCTCGGATCGGGGAGGAAGGCCGGATCGGCGACGTCCGGCCCCATGTCGATGCCTTCCTTGTAGGTCATCGCGCCGTTCTGAAGCGGAAACCAGCCGTGATAGATGTTGGGCTGTGCCGGATCGAACTTTCGCCGCCACAAGCGGCGCTTGATCGGCTCCGGCAGCGCGAAGACCCGAAGGAGACCGGCACGCACCGCGGCGCCATGCGGGATCTCGGAAGGCAGCCCCGAGATCGCCAGGAACCCGACCTCGCCGGCGGCCGACAAGATGCGCAGGTCCGTCTCCTGTCGGAGCCGCGACGGCGGGCCCAACAATGGCCCGATGTCGATGGTCGGGATCACACGCGACAGTCGAGGCGCGGAGGCAAGCAAAGTCAACCGCCTTCAAGGGCGAAATCGCGACAGCCATGGTCGCTGCTCGACCACTTGAAAGGCCTGCCGGGCTTGCGCCCCTCGGTGCCGGTGGACTAGCCTCAACTCACCACTTCTGCGTCGAAACCGCCGCTCAAGGCCGGGTCAGCGCGGATCAACGGGGAGACCATCATGACCGACAAGCTTCACCCGATCATCGAGAAGGCTGGCCGCGAATTCGCTGACGGCAAGCTCGGCCGCAGAGAGTTTCTGCGGATTGCAGTTTTGCTCGGCGTCGCCGCGCCCACCGCCTATGGCATGGTCGGCCTTGCCGCGCCGGCAATGGCCCAGGGAGCGCCAAAGAAGGGCGGCACCATCCGCCTTGGCATGCGCGTGCAGGACATATCGAGCCCGCACACCTATTCCTGGATCGAGTCCGCGAATTCGGCCCGCCAGACCCTCGACTACATGGCTGTCACCGGCATCGACAACGTGACCCGGCCGTCGCTGGTGCAGAAGTGGGAAGCCACTCCCGACCTCAAGACCTGGACGTTGCAGCTCCGCCGCGACGTCAAGTGGCGGAAGGGTCGCCAGTTCAACGCCGACGACGCGATCTGGAACCTGAAGCGGGTGCTCGACGACAAGACCGGCTCCTCCGTCGTCGGCCTGCTCAAGGGCTTCATCCTGACCGAGTTCGATGACGGCCAGAAGGACGCCAAGGGCAACCCGCGCAAGTCGGTCAAGCTCTGGGACGCGAATGCGATCCAGAAGGTCGACGATTTCACCGTGAAGCTCAACGGCCAGACCGCCAACCTGGCGATCCCGGAGGCGCTCTATCACTATCCGCTGCTGATCTGCTCGCCCGAGGATGGCGGCAAGTTCGGCATCGGCAGTGACGGCACGGGCGCCTACGAGCTCGTCGAGCACGAGGTCGGCAAGCGCTCGCTCTACGTCGCCACCAAGACCGCCCACTGGAGCGGCATGGGCCCGAATGTCGACCGCTTCGAGATCATCGATCTCGGCGACGACGCGGCGGCGCAGGTCTCGGCGCTCGCCTCCAAGCAGGTCGACATGATCTACCAGGGCGCGATCTCGACCCTGCCGACGGTCGAACGGCTGCCGCATGTCCAGGTCAACACGGTCGACAGCGGCTATACTGCCGTCGCCCGCACGCATCCGATCAAGCCATTCGACGACAAGCGGGTGCGCCAGGCGCTGCGTCATGCAACCGATACCGAGGCGGTGCTCAAGGCCGCCTATCGCGGTCTCGGCAAGCCTGGCGAGCACCATCACGTCGCCCCGGTGCATCCGGAGTACGCGAATATCGGCTTCATGAAGCAGGATATCGCCAAGGCGAAGGCCCTGCTGGCCGAGGCCGGTCACCCGAACGGCATCGACTGCCAGATCGATTGCCGCCCCCAGCCGGACTGGGAACTCCTGGCGGTCCAGACCATGGTCGAGCAGTGGAAGGCAGCCGGCATTCGCGCCAAGATCAACGTGATGCCCTCGGCCCAGTACTGGGAGAACTGGACCAAAGTCCCGTTCGGCTTCACCACCTGGGCACACCGCCCGCTCGGCACCATGGTCCTCGGTCTCGCGTATCGTTCGGGCGCAGCCTGGAACGAATCCGCCTGGTCGAATGCCGAGTTCGACAAACTGATCACCGAGGCGGAAGGCTATCTCGATGTTGAGAAGCGCCGCGCCGTGATGGCCAAGATCCAGCGCATCATGCTCGACGAGGGCCCCGCCGTCGTCCCGCTGTGGCGTGCGGTCTTCAACTACTCGGACAAGAAGATCAAGGGCTACAAGATCCATCCGAGCATCTACATCGACATCAAGGACCTCTGGATCGACGCCTAAGGCGTGGTCCCAGCGGCTTCGCCCTGCGGACGTACGACACGTCCGCAGGGCCGCCGGCCCCTTTTCAGTCCTTTAACGCCTACCGCCCGGAGCGGTGATGCTGCGATATTCGGCGAAGCAGCTACTGAACATGGCGCTGACGCTGTTCGCGGTGTCGTTCCTGGTCTTCGCCTTGAACGAGCTGTCGCCGGGCGACGTCACACGCAAGATCCTCGGCCCCTATGCCTCGCAGAGCCAGGTCGACCACCTGACCCGAGAGATGGGTTTGGATCGCCCGGCCCTTGTCCGCTACTTCGAATACATGGGCAAGGCCCTGACAGGGAACTTCGGCAACTCGATCTACTACCGCCAGCCGGTCTCGGAGCTCATGTGGGACCGTCTCGGCAACACGCTGCTGCTCGCCGCCATCTCCTTTGCCGTCATCGTACCGATTTCGGTCCTGCTCGGCGTGCTGGCCGGCATGCGCGAACGCGGCTGGTTCGACCGCGCCGTCTCGATCTTCTCCTCGATATGCGCCTCCATCCCGGAATTCGCCATGGGCGTCTTCCTGCTCGCCATCTTCGTCGTCTGGCTCGGCGTGCTGCCAGGCACCTCGCCGCTCCGCGGCGATGCCGGCTGGGCGATCTGGATGCAGTTCGTCCTGCCGGTGCTGGTCGTCACCTTCTATGACGCCGGCTATCTGATCGCGATGGTGCGCTCCTCGATGGTCGAGGTCATGCGCCAGCCCTATATCCGGACCGCGCTGCTCAAGGGCAATTCTTTCCGCAATGTCGTTGCCAAGCACGCGCTCCGCAACGCGCTGATCACGCCCTTCACCGTGATCCTGCTGCAGCTCAACTACCTCGTCTCCGGCCTCGTCGTCGTCGAGACGCTGTTCGCCTATCCCGGCTTCGGCCGGCTGATGCTCGAAGCGGCGCTGGCCAAGGACATCGCGGTGCTCGAGGCCGGCACTCTGGTCGCCGTCAGCGTCACCATGCTGACCCAGCTCTTCGGCGATCTCGGCTACATGGCTCTGGATCCGAGGATCCGCGTATGACCGAGGTCAGTCACGACCTGGCGGGCGGACGCGTCGGCAGCTTCCGCGGCACGGACGCCGCCGCCGCGTCGCGCGGCTGGGCACGCAAGATCTACGATCTTCTCACCCGTTCCCCGATCGGCACGATCGGCGCCGCGATTCTGCTGACCTGGACGATCCTCGCCGTCTTCGCGCCGTGGATCGCCCCCTACTCGCCGACCAAGATCGATCCGGCGCTGATTGCCGATCCCTACCCCTCCGCCCAGCACTGGCTCGGCGTCGATCATCTCGGCCGCGACATCCTCTCACGCCTGATCTGGGGTGCCCGCACCGTGCTGACCGTGGCACCGACCGCCGTACTCGGCGCCGTGATCCTCGGCACCTTCCTCGGGCTTCTCGCCGGGTATCGCGGCGGCATCGTCGATGCCGTCATCATGCGGATCGGCGACACGCTACTGGCCTTCCCCAAGATCATCCTCTACCTGATCATCATCGCCAAATTCGGTGCCTCGGCCTTCAACATCATCGCCGTGATCACGCTCTCCTCGGCGCCGATCATCGCGCGCATCGTCCGCGGCGTGACGCTCGACATCAAGAACCGCGACTATGTCGCCGCCGCTCGCATGCGCGGCGAGAGCGCCTTCTTCATCATGTTTGTCGAGATCCTGCCGAACGCTCGAGGCCCGCTGATCGTCGATTTCTTCCTGAGGCTGGGATATACGACGATCGCGATCGGCGTGCTTGGCTTCCTCGGCGTCGGGCTGCCGCCGCCGGACCCCGACTGGGGCGGCATGGTCAAGGAAGCCTACGGCATGATCTTCGTGTGGCCGCACATGACGATCATCCCGTCGCTCGCCATATCCTCGCTCGTCATCGGCGCCAACTTCCTTGCGACCGGGCTTCGCGAAGCCTCGCTCGATGGCTGAAATCCTCGCGTTCGAGCATGCCTCGATCGCCTATGACGGGCGTGCCGGCCGCCAGATCATCCTGAACGACGTCGATTTCTCGATCGGCGAGGGCGAAGCGCTCGGCCTCGTCGGCGAGTCCAGCTGCGGCAAGTCCACCGTGGCGCTCGCCGCCATGCGTTACCTTCCGCGCGGCATGAGCGTCATCGACGGCCGCATCCGCGTCGAAGGCCGCGACATCGCCGGGCTTACCGACCGCGAGCTCTCGCGCATCCGCGGCAACCGGATCGCCATGGTCTACCAGGACCCGATGTCGAGCCTGAACCCGGTGATGCCGATCGGCAAGCAGCTCATGGAAGTCCCGCTGCTTCATGGCGAGACCGACGAAAACGCCGCGTTCCGCCGTGCCGTCGCGATGCTCGAAGAAGTCCGCCTCCCCGCCGCCGCGGCGATGATGGAGCGCTACCCGCACCAGCTCTCCGGCGGCCAGCAGCAGCGTGTCGTCATCGCCATGGCACTGATGGCGAAGCCCGCACTCCTGATCATGGACGAGCCGACCACCGGCCTCGACGTCACCATCGAGGCCGCGATCCTGGAGCTGGTCCGCGAGCTTCGCGCCAAGTTTGGTACGGCGATCCTGTTCATCTCGCACAACCTCGGCACGGTCGCGCGCATCTGCGACCGAATTGGCGTGCTCTATGCCGGGCGCATGGTCGAGACCGGCCGGATCGGTGCGGTCTTCCGCTCCCCCTCACACCCCTACACACGCGGCCTGCTCGGCGCGCTGCCGCGCCTGAGCGGCGGAGGACGCCGCGGCCGGCTTCGACCGATCGAAGGCACCATCGCCGCCGCCGATCGCGCCCGGCCGGGTTGCGCCTTCGCGCCGCGCTGCAGCTTTGCCGCCCGCCACGAATGCGAAGAGCGTCCGATCCTGATGGTCGAGCTCGGCGACGGGCATCTTGCCCGCTGCGCGCGGCTCGACGCCGTCCGCGCCAGCGCCGAAGACGATCGTGCGGCCGCAGCTTCTGCAGCCACGGATGGTGCTCCCATCGTCCTCCGTGTCCGCAAGCTCAGCAAGGAGTACAAGCTGACCGGACTCTTCGGCGGCGAGAAGAAGGGCGTCGTCCGCGCCGTGACCGATGTCGATCTCGATGCCCGCGCCGGCGAAACGCTGGCGATCGTCGGCGAGTCGGGCTGCGGTAAGTCGACGCTCGCCCGCATCGTCTCGGGCCTGCTCGCCGGTACCTCGGGCGAGGTCAAGCTCGGCGAGACCGATCTGGCGAAGCTCGAAGTCGATGACCGCCCGCCCGAGATTCGTCGTCAAATCCAGATGGTGTTCCAGAATCCGGACTCAACGCTGAATCCCAGCCACTCCATCGCCTACGCCCTGTCGCGGCCGCTGCGCATGCTGCGCAACCTTGCCAGCGGCGACGCCAAGACCGAAGTGTCGAAGCTCCTGGCCCAGGTGCGGCTACCGGTTGAAGTGGCCGAGCGCATGCCGCACCAGCTCTCCGGCGGCCAGCGCCAGCGGGTGGCCATCGCCCGCGCGCTCGCCGGCAAGCCGAAACTCGTCGTCGCCGATGAGCCGGTCTCCGCCCTCGACGTCTCGGTCCAGGCGGCGATCCTCAATCTGCTCGGCGAGCTGCTCGAGCAGTCGCGGCTCGGCCTCGTGCTGATCTCGCACGACCTGGCCCTGGTCCGGCACATGGCAGACTGGGTCGCGGTCATGTATCTCGGCCGCGTCGTCGAGTACGGGCCGGTCGCGCAGGTCTTCAGCCCGCCCTTCCATCCCTACACCGAAGCGCTGCTGCGGGCCGCACCGACGCCCGATCCCGATGCGGCGCCGCCGACGGCGGCGCTTGAAGGCATGATGCCGAGCCCGACCGAGATCATCGTCGGCTGCGCCTTCGCCAGCCGCTGCCCGAGCCGTATCGCCGAGCAGTGCGATACGACGCCGCCGCCGGTGCGCCAATTCGGCGAGCACCGGATCGCCTGCCACCTGGAGCTTGGCCGTCAGGCGCCTGCAGAACGCGGCGGCCGCACCGAAATCCGGTCGTCGATCTCGTAATAGTCGCCGGCATCCTCGGCGAAGATCTGCAACGTTGTCCTGAGGCCGGTCGGTTCGTCCAGGCTGCCGGCGGCGACCGAAACCATGTCCGTGCCGAGCCGTTCCCAGAACAGGCTCGAACCGCAGCCGCGGCAGAAGCCGCGCCGGGCGAGCTCCGAGGAACGGAACCAGGCGACGTCGCCCTCGACCTTCAGGTCGACCTTGGCGACGCGTGTGTACGCGCCGACATGACCGTGCCAGCGGCGGCATTGGCTGCAATGGCAGACCACGACGTTCCTCAAGCCACCGCTCAGGCGGAAGCGGATCGCGCCACAAAGGCACTGCCCCTCGATTTCGCTCATGCTCGTGTCTCCGTCATCGTCGCGTAGACTTCGACATTGCCGGTCCAGCAATAGAGCGCCAGCAGCGGCTCGTCGCTCGTCCGCATGGCATGGCGAACCATCGGCGTGTGATGGATGACCGAGCCAGGCGGCCTCATTCGCCAGCCCTCCCCTTCCCGCCACCATTCCGCGTTACCGGCGACGACGTGATAGATTTCCTCGGCCGGATGCGCGTGGTCCGGGTAGTGCATCTCCGGCCCCAGCAGCAGCAGGCCGACGAGCAGATCGGTGCTCTCGACCGGGCGTCCAGGCCCGATCAGCTCGACATAGCCGTAACGGTCGTCGTAGCCGGGCCCCATGCCCTCGACCGAGTAGTTCGGATTCTGCAGCCAGGTCGCCAACGGCTCGACCGCCGCAAAGGCCTCGGCGACTTCGGCCAGCGGCCCGCGACGGCCGAGTTCGACCGCCTGCCCGACGAATTTCGCCACCGGTTTGCGGCCAGCCCGGCCGAGTTGCAGATCCCGGTCCTTGACAACGGCGATGCGCGCGCTTGCAACCGCGAGCGGACCTTCGCTTGCTTCGCGATAGACCGCCTCGATCGCGCGCAGCAGCGTCAGCATTGTCAGGTGATCTGCGCCAAGCCTCGCGCCTCGGCGGCCTGCGCCCAGTCCTCGGTGATCTGGTAGCCGGACTCGGGAATGCGCGCGAAGCCGAGGATGCAAAGATCGTCGCGCAGCGCCGCCTGGCCCGGATCGTCGCCGAAGCTGGTGAGCGTCTCGCCGAGACGCTCCACGATGTCGGATGGCGCGCCTTCCGAGGCCATGAAAGCCGGAATCGGCACAACGTCTGTCGAGGCTATGATGCGAGTGCGCCCCGCCACCTCCGGCCAGTGCCGGCGCAGCAGCGCATAGGCGAAGGAGTCGAGGGGGCCGACATCGGTTTTGCCTTCGACGATCGCCTCGACCATCAGGCGCGGCGTCCTCAAGGGTCCGACGATCTCGCGATAGAGCATCTTGGTCACGCCCTTGCGGTAGGAAAGCAGATGGTGCCGCGGCGCGTTGTAGCCCGAATGCGAGTCCGGGATCGTGTAAGCGAAACGATGGCCGAAGGTGTCTTCCAGCGTCTTGAACGGCGCGTCGTCGCGGACGACGAAGTGCGAGCAGTAGACCGCTCGTCCCCGGGCATAGGCAGCGCTCGGGATCGGCGCGGCGACGACCTGGTGGATCGCGCCGTAGCGCATGAAGGGCCAACCGCACATGAAAGTGCAGGCGAGGTCCTTCCTGGACCACAGCTCGTCGAGCGAGGCCGGGAAGGCATGGTCGATCACCGTCATGTCGAAGCCCGACCGCTCCTGGAGCCAGGCGAAGAGCCGCTTCCACGCCGCGGCCGCGCCCGGCGCGACCGAGTACATGCGGGCATTGGCGATGAGATCGCTCATCCGCGCTGGCGACCGCCATTGGCGTCGAAGAGCGGCTGGGTCTGCACGATCGCCAGGCAGGCTTTGCCGAAGATCAGCACCGAGAGCTCGGCGCCGTCCTTGGCGTAGTCGGCATGGACATAGGCCATCGCCATGCTCTTGCCGGCCCAATGCGCATAGCCACCCGAAGTCACCTGGCCGACCGCTTCGCCGTTCCGCATCACGCTCTCATAGCCGACGACTTCGGTATCGGTATCGACAATCAGCGGCACCAGCTTCTTCTTCGGTGCTGCCGCTCGGTCTTTATGCGCCGCCTCACGGCCGATGAAGTCCGGCTTGTCATAAGCGACGAAACGGTCGAGGCCACTTTCCATCGGCGTGTAGTCCGGACGGAACTCGCGGAAGAAGGCGCCATAGGCCTTTTCCAGGCGCAGCGACATCAGCGCACGGTTGCCGAAATGGCGGAGGCCGAGATCCTTGCCGGCCCCGACCAGCGCCTCGTAGAGCGTTACCTGATAGTCGGGCGTCACCCAGATCTCGTAGCCGAGATCACCGGTGTAGCTGGCACGGAGCACCGTCGCCGGCGCCAGGCCGACAACCATCTCGCGCGCGGCGAAGAACTTGAAGGCCTGGGCCGAGACATCCTCGAAGACGAGGCGCTGGAGCAGCTCGCGCGACTTCGGGCCGGCGATCATGAAGCCGGTCAGCGCATGCGGCAGCGGGCGGATATAGGTTCCGGCCGGCGGCGGATGCTTCTCGAACCAGCGCATGTGGTAGATCTCGGCGACGCCGGAACCGATCATCAGGAAACGGTCCTCGGCGAGCCTCGCCACCGAGAAGTCGCCGATGATCGTGCCGCGCGGGTTCAGCATCGGCGCCAGCACCATGCGGCCCGGCTTCGGCATCTTGTTGGCGAGCATCCGGTTGAGCCAGGACTCGGCCTCCGGACCTACCACCTCGTATTTGCCGAACCCCGAGATCTCCATGAGACCGACGGCGTTGCGGATCGCGTGGCACTCCTCCCTGACGATCGGGAAAGCGTTGGATCGGCGATAGGTCGGGTTCTCGTAGGGCTCCATGCCTTTCGGCGCATACCAGAGCGCGACCTCGAGGCCGAAATTGGCGCCGAACACGGCGCCTGCCTCCTTGAGCCGGTCATAGACCGGCGTGCGGCGCAGCGGGCGTGCGGCCGGCATCTCCTCGTTCGGATAAGCGATGCGGAAGCGCCGGCTGTAATTCTCCGGCACCTTGATCAGCGTATACTGGTGTGTGGCGAACTTGCCGAAGCGCGCTACGTCCATGGCGAAGATGTCGGAGCCTGGATCGCCCTCGACCATCCAGCGCGAGAGCGCAAGGCCGACGCCGCCCCCTTGCGCGAAGCCGGCCATGACGCCGCAAGCCGACCAGTAGTTTCGCAGGCCCCGGACCGGCCCGACCAGCGGGTTGCCGTCGGGGGCGAAGGTGAAGGGGCCGTTGACCACCTTCTTGATCCCGGCGCGGCCGACCGCCGGGAAATGCTTGAAGCCGATCTCGAGATGCGGCGTCAGACGGTCGAGATCGTCCGGCAGCAGCGCCATCGAGAATTCCCAGGGCGTGGTGTGCGGCGACCACACCCGGCAATCCTTCTCATAGGTGCCGAGCAACACGCCCTTACCTTCCTGGCGCATGTAGATCTCGCCGAAATAATCGGTGGTCGGCAGGACCTCGCGGCCATGCGCCACGACCTCGGGGATCTCCTCGGTCACCACATACATGTGCTCCATTGCCAGCACCGGCAGCTCGATGCCCGCCATGCGGCCGACTTCGCGCGCCCAGAGGCCGGCAGCGTTGACGACATGCTCGGCATGCACATTGCCCTTGTCGGTGATCACGTCCCAGGAACCGTCGCGGCGCTGCTTCAGCGCCGAGACCTGGGTAAAGCGATGCACCTCGGCGCCCGCCTTGCGCGCGGCGATGGCATAGGCGTGAGCCACGCCGTTCGGGTCGACATGGCCGCCATCGAGGCGATGCAAGGCGCCGACGAACTGCCCAGGGTCGAGCAGAGGATTGAGTTTCCTGGCCTCGGCCGGCGAGATCAGATGCGTCTCCATGCCGAGATACTTGGCACGCGAGTGCATGAGCTTGAGGTTGTCGAAGATCTCGTCGGTAGCGGCGACGACCATGTTGCCGGTGGCGTGGATGCCGCAGCTCTGGCCGGAGATCCGCTCGATCTCGCGATAGAGGTCGATCGTGTACTTCTGCAGCCGCGAGACGTTGGCGTCCGAATTGTAGGTATGCACGCTGGCCGCCGCGTGCCAGGTCGAACCCGAGGTGAGCTCGTGCTTCTCGAACAGCGCGATGTCGGTCCAACCGAGCTTGGTCAGATGGTAGAGAATGCTGGCGCCGACGACCCCGCCGCCGATCACGGCCACACGATACTCGGTCTTCACTCAGATCCCCTGCACATCGACTGGCTCACGGGCAATACGGCAATTCACTCCGACCGCGCAACCGCTCCGGCATCGCCGGCCCCGCGCCGGCCGCGACGGCGGCCGCCCGCCCCCTCCCCCGCAGCAGCCGGGTCACGGTTGGCGCGGAGCCAGGCCATGCAGTCGGGGTCGAAGCCATTCAGCGTATTGGCGGCGCGGATCGCATCCATATCCTCCTTGTGCAGCGGGTTCATGATGGCGCTGGTCATGCCGATGGCGGCGGCCATCGACAGGAAATGCGCATTCATGACCCGGCGGTTCGGGATGCCGAAGGAGATATTCGAGGCACCGCAGGTGGTGTTCACCTTGAGCTCCTCGCGCAGCCGGCGGACGAGGCGAAAGACCTGGGCGCCGGCCGAGTTGAGCGCGCCGATCGGCATCACCAGCGGGTCGATGACGATGTCGGCAGCCTTGATGCCGTGATCCGCGGCACGCTCGACGATCTTCTTGGCGACGGCGAAGCGAACATCGGGGTCGTAGCTGATGCCGGTCTCGTCGTTGGAGATCGCAACCACCGGCACATTGTACTTCTTCACCAGCGGCAGGATGGTCTCGAGCCGGTCTTCCTCGCCGGTTACCGAATTGACCAAGGGGCGCCCCTTGGCGACCGCGAGACCGGCCGCCAGCGCCGCCGGCACGGAGGAGTCGATCGAGAGCGGCACGTCGACCAGCGACTGCACCAGCTCGATGGTCTTGGCCAGCAGCGGCGGCTCGGTGAGGTTGGGATCGACCGCGGTGACGCCGGCATTGACGTCGAGAACCAGCGCACCGGCCGCGACCTGGGCCAGCGCGTCGGCGGTCACGGTCGAGAAGTCGCCGGCCATCATCTCGGCCGCAAGCTTCTTGCGGCCGGTCGGGTTGATACGCTCACCGATCACGCAGAATGGCTGATTGAAGCCGATGATTGCGGTCTTGGTTGCTGAATGCAGGACAGTCTCGGTCACGGAATTCCCCTTCCCACCCACGAACCTCGTCCAGTCAGCCAGGCCGTCGCGGCGGCTAGCCCACCGAAAGCATACACATGCAGCTGCCGGATCAGCCGCGCCTCGCCGGCAAGGACTCTACGCTCAATCGCGCGGACATGCGCCTCGGGCTCATAGTTGCCGAGCAGCGAGGTCAGCTGAGTGCCGCGCTTGAGCGCGAAGGACATCGAGGTCCGCACGCCGCACAGCGCCGCGAATTTGAGAAGCCGCGTCATGGTCGTCGGCCCGGCGACGCCGAGATGGATCGGCAGGCTCACCCCTTCATCGCGAAGGCCGTTGGCCCAGGCGATGGCCAGGCTCGGATCGAAGCCGAATTGCGTGACCAGCCGGACATCGATGCCGGTGCGCTTGGCGAAGTCAATCTTCCAACGCAGCGCCTCGACGATGACGGTCGGCGCGATATCGGGCGAGCCCTCCGGGTGCCCGGCGACGCCGATGTGACGGATTCCGTATTGCTCGAACAATCCGGTCGACAGCACATCCATCGACGAGCCGAAGGGGCCGAGCGGTCTGGCTATGTCGCCGCCGATGATGAGCGCGTCGTCGATCGCTGCCGCCTCCGCCATCGCGCGCAGACGCTCCTCGATCTCCTCCAGGCTCCTCAGACGACGGCAGGCGATGTGCGGGACGGGGCGAAGGCCGGCCTCGGCGAGGATGCGGCAGGCGCTGCCCCACTCCGAAACCGGCGTGTCGCCGCCGTCGACCAGATAGATCCGGGTCGCCTCCGGGATCGCCTTCAGCGGCGACGGTTCCTTGATGACGCCTTTGGGCGACAGCTCGATCGAGGCCGGCAGTGCCCGGCTATCCTGTCGGCCTGCGATCTCGACCATCGGTCCTCGAACCTCGCTCATGCCGCCTCAATCGCATGGCCGGGCACGGGCAGCGGATTGGCCCCCGACCGGTTCCCTTCCATTGGCGACAAGTTCCTACTCCGTTCGCGCCTAGCCGACGCGATCAAGCCTTATATCCTTCATGCGATCGGAGCTGACCAGCAGGCCGACGACTCTGCCGCCATCGCGTACCACGCGCACGGCATGGACAACGCGCCAGCCGGGCCAGAGCATGGTGGTGCCGATAAAGCGGTCAGGTTCGAGCGCCTCCAGCGAAACCAGGGCGCCACGGTGGAAGCCGGGCCCGAGCTTGAGCACAAGGCCGCCATCGACGAGGCGTAGCTCGAATGTGGTCGCCAGCTCCTCGCTGGCATAGCGCCCGACCAGCGCCGACAGGGCCGACGCCGAAGGCCGATACTCGGGCGCCGGATCGAAGACGCAGCGCTGTCCGCCGAAATCCATGCGGATCACCGGCCCGCCATTCGCCCTTTTCTCGATCTCGGCCGTCGTATCGACATTCGCCCAGCTCTCGAGGAAGCGGTTGCCGCCGATCGGCCGAAGCATGAGCGCATGCCCGTGCTTGTCCGCCTCGATACCGGACTCGGTGACTTTCAGAGTCAGGACTTCGCCGGAGTCGCGGTCGACATAGCGACCATTGACCGCGGAGAGGTCGAGTCCGGGGATCGCAACCTGCTTCATGCGCTCCTTGCCAAGCGTCACCGGCGAAGGCTCGGTAAACTCATCGGCCAGCGCCACATCGGCGATCTCGGTGAAACGACGGTATGGATCGGCATCGTCACGGTTGCAGAGGAGCACGACGCCGAAGTCGACGCCCGGCATATACGCGAAGACCGAGCGGAAACCCGGCAGCCCGCCGCCATGCGTCCAGAGATCGAGTCCGCGATACTTTCGGACGCCGAGACCGAGGCCGTAGTTGGTCGGGCTGCCATCGGCGAGCTTGCCTGTCGTCGTCATGTGGCGGACGAGCTTCTCCTTGCCGATACCGCCGGCGCGGAGCATGCCCTGCCAGCGGACGAGATCGGGCACCGAGCTGATGAGCCCACCGGCACCGCCCAGACCGATGGTGAAGATACCCTTGCGCCAGCCGCCGCCCGGCTTCGGCAGGTAGGAGCTGGCCAGGTCCTCGGCGACATCGTCGGCATCGTCGCGCATTCGCGTCGCCGCGATGCCGAGCGGCACCAGCAGCTCGTCGTCCAGGAACGTCATGAAGGGCTTGCCCGACCGGCGCTCGACCACCAACGCCATCAGGATGAAGTTGATGTTGGTGTAGACGTTGCGCGCCCCGACCGGGAAGCTGAAGTGGCGCTGGTTGAAGGCGATGTCGAGATAGTCTTGGACCGTACGCGCCTGATCGGTGCCGACGCCGGAGAGCTGCATCAACTCCCAGGAGTCGCGGAGCCCGCTGGTCATGCCGAGAAGGCGGCGCAACGGCACCGGCCGGTCGACCTTCAGCTCCGGTACGATACCCCGCACATCCTCGTCGATATCGAGCCGGCCGCGTTCGACCAGAAGGGCCGATGCCGCACCGACGAAGGTCTTGGTGATCGAGGCGATGTGAAAACGCGACTTCAGACTGACCGGCACGCCAAGCTCGATGCTGGCGAGGCCAAAGCAGCGCGAATGCACGATCTCGCCGCCGCGGACCAGAGCCAGCGCGCCTCCCGGCTGACCGGCCGCGTCCCAGCCGGCGAAGAGATTGTCGATCGCGTTGGTACGCAGAGTTGTCGGCATCTAGATGACTTTCTTTGAGATCAGGCTTTGACAGCCCCTCGCTTCGCTCGCCCCCACCCCATCCCTCCGCCGCTTCGCGGGAGAGGGGGCACGAGAAGGCAAGCGCCTCGTGTCCCCTCTCCCGCGAAGCGGCGGAGGGATGGGGAGGGGGAGAGCGCGGCGAGGGTCGTCATCGAGCTTCGGCGGCGAGGCCGCGGGCGATGCGGTCGAGCAGGAGTCGCGACTGCGCCACCACCATCTCACGCCAGGAATCGTGGTCGGGCGCGAAAGCACGCAGCAAACGCTGCTTCACCGACTGCACCGAGGCGTCGTGCCAGTCGTTCCTGCCCCGCTTGTGGAGCACATGCTCGGCACGCAGCGAATCGATCACCTCCTCATGCGGCACGGTGCCGTATTCGAAGCTGACATAGGCCGAGTGCAGGCCGCAACTCTTCTCCCAGAGCTCCGAGCTCAGGCCCTGCTGCGGCGGCGTCGCCGCCTTACCTTCGCGCTGGATCGTCATCGCCGGACCGATCCAGCGTTGCAGCCGGTCGCGGCCGGGATGCGCCGGATCGCCGGAATAGATCGGCTCGCAATAGCCGAACGGGCCGGCGCCGGTATGGAAGTCGATGGCGGCGACCAGCTTGCGGCCCCTGAGGTCGTAGTCGGCGAGGATCGCCTCCATGGTCTTGCGCGACCAGGTCGGGCCGGTGCCGCCGTAGAACCAGCCATCCGGCCGGGCGTATTGACCGCCTGACTGTGCGATCGCCAGCGCCGCACGGCCATGCTTGTCGCCATAGGACTTGATGCGCGCATCCGCGGCCTTCCATGTCGCCTCGCTCGCATCGCGCGGCACGAAGTCGTCAGCGAGCTCTTCATAGCCGTGATTGACCGGAAGCGGTTTCGAGAAGTCGGCAAAGTTACGGTTAATGTCGACATTGTCCTCGTTGGTGCGGCGGAGCCAGGCGGTGCCGTAGGGATTTACGGCATGGATCAGCAGCGCGGCAACGTCCCCATAGCGCGCGATGTCGAGATCGAGCAGCGCATCGACCTGCGCACCCGAGCCGCAGAACAGCTCCGGCCCATGCACGCCTGAAGTGACCACCAGCACCGACTTGGCCTTCGGGTTGCCGAGAAGGGCGACATCGGTCGCCAGCTCCTCGCCGTCCGGCCCGGTCATCGGGTGCTTGCAGGCGCGCGTTTTGACGCCGGCGAGATCGGCGGCAAGCTGAAACTTGCGGCGGGCTTCGGCATAGGTGAGCGCGAAGCGGTTGTTGACGCTGAGCATGATCAGCTCTTCACCCTGAAGCGGTCGAACCAGCCGAGCATGATAGAAACCTCGGCCGCGAAGAGCGACGGTCGCATGACCCATGACGAATGGCTGGTGTTGGGGAAACGGACGAGCGAGGTCTCGACGCCGGCGAGCTTGAAGGCGGCGTACATCTGATAGGCTTCGGTCGGCGGCGTTCGCGAATCCGCCTCGCCCGCCATCAGCATGGTCGGCGTCTTCGCCCTATGCGCGAAGGCGAGCGGCGACCGCGCGCGGTACTTGCCCGGATTCTCCCAGGGCCTTTCGTTGCCCATCCAGACGAGCCCGTTGGTGATGCCCATGTCGGCGGTGAGCAGCCAGCTCTCCCACGCCGCCACCGGCTTGATCGAGCAGGCGGCGCGGAAGCGATGCGTGTGGGTGACCGTCCACAAGGTCAGCACGCCGCCGCCGCTGACGCCGGTGACGAAGAGGTTCTTCTCATCGATGTCAGACCGCGCCGAGGCGACATCGACTGCCGCCATCAGGTCGTCGTAGTCGGGGCCGGGGAAGCGGTCGTGCAGCGCATTGGCGAAAGCTTCTCCATAGCCGGTCGAGCCGCAGGGATTGGTGAACAGCACGGCGTAGCCGGCCGCAGCCAGGAGCTGGTACTTGATCGAAAAGCGGTCGCCATACTGCGCATAGGGGCCGCCATGGATCTCGAGGATCATCGGGTGCGGTCCGGCGCCCTTCGGCTTCATCAGCCAGCACTGGACCTTGCGGCCCTCGCCGCCTTCGACCCAGAACATCTCGGCGCCATGGAAGCCGTTGAGGTCGCGCGCGAGATCGCCGTTGATCTGGCTGATCGTTCGCGCCGGGCCCGAGGGCGGGATCACCGCGATCTCGGCCGGCACGTCGACGGCCGAGCGCACATAGGCGACGGTGCCGTCGCTGGAGGCGGAGAAGCCGCCGCTGGCATAGGGCATCTCGATCGAGGCGCCAACATCCTTGGCGATCGGCGTCACCTTGCCGTCGAGCGTGACGCGGGCGATCTCACGTCGTCCCTCGGCCTCGTAGGTCACGAGCAGTTGCTTCCCGTCCGCGGTCCAGGCGACGTCCTCGATCGAGCGATCGAAGCCGGAAAGGATCTCCTTCCCGGCGCCACCGCTCATCGGCATCACATAGAGACGCCGGCGCTTGAACGAAAAGCTGCAGTCATCGGCGACGGTGTAGGCGAGCGACTTGCCGTCCGGCGAGGCCGCCGGATGGCTGACTCGGCCCGATTGCTTCGTCACCTGCCGCGTGCCGCTGCCGTCGGCGCGCGCGGCATGGATGTCAGTATCCGAGGGCTTCGCGTCCCAGTCGGGGCGGTTCGAGCCGGTGAACAGGATCTCGCTCGAATCGGACGACCAGACGAGGCCCGGCGGATTGAGATGCGGCATGCCGTTCCACCAGATGCCGGCGGTCACCTGCTTCGCCGGTGCCGAGCCGTCGGACGCGGCGACCAGGATCTGATAGCTGCCCTCCGGCCACTCGCCATAAGAGTCGTGGCGCCAGAAGGTGCGCTCGGTGACCTTGACGGGCGGCGACCAGACTGCGCCCGCGGGTGCCGTGACAAGACCGAGCCAGTTGGGCAGAGGCTCGTCGACGCGCATCTGGAAAGCGACGCGCGTGCCATCGGGAGACCAGGCGAGCTCGCGCATCGGCGCCGCGCTCTCATGCAGGGTTTTCGCAGTACCGCTGGCGGTGTCCAGGATCGCGACCGCGGTCTTGCCGCCAGACTTCCTCAGCATCGCAATCCGGCGGCTGTCGGGCGCCCAGCGTGCGACCAAACAGCCCCTTGTCTCGGGGATCTCCTTCCAGCTCGCGCGGTCGCCTGAGAGCATCAGCGAATTCACCTTCTCGTCGACGGATATGTCGCGGATCGTGTGCAGGTACATGATTTGCCGCCCGTCCGGCGAGATCTGCGCGTCGGCCGCGCTCTTGAAGGCGAAAACGTCAAGCGAGGTGAGCCGGCGCTGCGTGGCATCGTTCATGGATTTGCTTTCAGATCGAAGGAAAAGGCCAGACGCGAGGGAACAGAGCGCAATCCATTCTGTCGCCGTGCTTCAGGCCCGGATCGGATGTGGGGATCGCGACCTCGCCGGAATGCACGCAGTAGCGCGCATCGTCGCCGGTCCAGCGCGTCGCCAGCGCGCGGCGCCGATGCGTCATCGAGGCGTTGCCCGGCGCTCCATGGACGATCATCGCCTGGAAGACGAGGCAGTCGCCCGGCTCCATCTCATAGGCGACGATGTCGTAGGCCGAGCGGTCGACATCGATATCCGGCATCGCCTCCAGCGCGCGCTCGCGATAGGGGCTGCCATCGCTGAAGTGGTAAGGCAGGAAAGTGCGGTTCCACTCATGCGAGCCGCGGACATACTCTACTGCGGTCGGCTTCGGGACGGGATCGAAGGGAAGCCAGATCGAGCAGACCTGGCGGCCCGAAACCGCCCAATAGGGCTGGTCCTGGTGCCAGGGCGTGCGCTCGGCCGTTCCTGGCTCCTTCACCAGGAGCTGGTCGTAGAAGAAGTTGACCTTGGACGCGCCCATGACGCGCGCGGCGATCTGAGCCGCCGGCGACTCGAAGACGAAGCGGCGGAAACGCGGCAACCGCTGCCACATATCGAGATCGCCGAAGAAGCCGCCGGGGTTGCCGGGCTTGGTATAGCTCTCTCCATGCCGGCCGGGCTTCGCCATCGCCTCGGCGACGGCCGCCGCCATGAAATCGATCCAGTCGCGATCGAACATGCGGCGGAGGCACACGACGCCGTCGCGCTCATAGGCGGCAACCTCGGCCTCGCCGATCGGGCTCAGCGGGTCGCGGTTCATCGGTTCGTCTTCGTGTCCCCTCTCCCGCGAAGCGGGGGAGGGCTAGGGAGGGGGCGAGCGCAGCGTGGCGAACGCCGTCCGCATGACGACCGACGCCATATGCCACTCTCAGTCACGTCGGCAGGAACTCCTCGCTTCGTTCGCCCCCTCCCCGCTCTCGCCCGCTTCGCGGGAGAGTAGGTACGATCACGGAAGCAATGCATCCGAACGGATCGGACGCTAGCCTAGGAACCGGGCCGGGCGAGCGCAAGGCGCGGACACCCTGGGTGGAAATGGTCGATAGGGCGAAGATCAGGGCGCTTCTGGACACAAGGAAACCCGGGCACACGCTGCCCCAGGAATTCTATCGCGATCCCGAAATCCACGAATCCGATCTCGACGCGATCTTCGGCCGGACGTGGCTGTTCGCCGGCCTCGATCTCGACATACCGAAGCCGACCGGCTGGGTAACGGTACAGATCGGCCGCAGCTCGATCCTCCTCATCCGCGGCCATGACGGAAAGCTCCGCGGCTTCTTCAACACCTGCCGCCATCGTGGCGCGCAGATCTGCAGCGAAGCGAGCGGGCGCGCGAGCCGGCTCATCTGTCCTTATCACCAATGGACCTACGGGCTCGATGGCAGCCTGCTGACCGCCGCTGGCATGCCCCAGGGCTTTGACCGGGCGAGCCATGGGCTCAAACCTGTTCATCTCGAAGAGGTCGCCGGCACGCTCTTCCTCTGCCTCGCCGAGAAGCCGCCCGATTTCGCGCCGATCCGCGCCGGCCTCGAACCCTTGCTGGCGCCGCACGCGCTCGGCGATGCCAAGATCGCGCATGAAACCTCCATTGTCGAAAAGGGCAACTGGAAGCTCGTGATGGAGAATGCGCGCGAGTGCTACCACTGCCCGGCGCAGCATCCCGAGCTGATGAAGTGCTTCCCGGAGATCCCCCGGAAGAAGCACCGGACCGACGAGCCGGCGACGGCCGCGTTCATCGAGAAGTGCAAAGCGCAGGGACTCCCGACCGGCCCCTTCACCCATGACGGCTTCGAGGCGAACCGCTTCCCGCTTCGCAACGGCGCGCGCTCCTTCACCCTCGACGGCAAGCCGGCGGTGAAAAAACTGCTCGGCAATGTGGGCGACGGCGATGTCGGCTCGCTCCGCTTCGCCCTCGACCCCAACAGCTTTGCCCACGCGGTCGGCGACTACGCCTTCCTCTTCTGGTGCTGGCCGAAAGGACCGGAGGAAACGCTCGTCCACATGAAGTGGGTGGTGAACAAGGAAGCCGTCGAGGGCGTCGACTATGACCTCGCGCGCCTGACCCAGCTCTGGCAGACGACCAACGACCAGGATCTCTGGCTGGTCGAGAACAACCAGCGCGGCGTCAACTCACTGGGCTTCCAGCCCGGCCCCTACTCCGCCGACTCCGAACGCACTCTTATTCAGTTCACCGACTGGTACGTGACCCAGACCCGAAAGGCGCTGCGCTAAGGAGCGACACCGCCACCTCACCCGCCTCGGCCCGTTAATCCGACCCCTGTCAAAGGCCGGACCCTCTGCCCAGGATAATTGTCCGCGAAAATCGGCTTTACTCGCCAACGGAATTTATCCCGGAAGTCTATGAAGCTCAGTCGTTCCTCCTCCCCTGCGCAGCAGGGCGGGGGTACGAGGAAGGCGCTCGCCTCACACCGGCGGCGGATTGCGGTCGAGGCTGGTGCGGCGCTGGTGCCAGTAGGGATAGGCGAGCGGGCGCGCGCTCACCTCGTCGAGGCGCTTGATCTGATCCGGCGTCAGCTTGAACTCGACGGCGCCGAAATTCTCCTTGAGCTGGGCTTCGGTGCGGGCGCCGACGACGACGGTCGAGACCGTCGGCCGCGACATCACCCAGTTGAGCGCGACCTGGGAGACGGTCTTGCCGGTCTCCTTGGCGATCGCCTCCAGCATGTCGACGATGTCGTAGAGCTGCTCGTCGGGGATCTGCGGGCCCATGGCGCCGATCTGGGCAACGCGGGTTCCTTCCGGCGCCTTCTGCCTGCGGTTGATCTTGCCGGTGATCTTGCCGCCGGCGAGCGGGCTCCACACCACGGCGCCGACTTTCTCGGCGATCCCAAGCGGCATCAGCTCCCATTCGTAGTCGCGGCCGATCAACGAATAGTAGACTTGGTGCGCGACATAGCGGCTCCAGCCGTAGCGGTCGGCGACGCTCAGCGACTTCATCAGGTGCCAGCCGGAGAAATTCGAGCAGCCGACATAACGGACCTTACCTGACGTCACCAGGTCGTCGAGGGCGCAGACCGTTTCCTCGATCGGCGTCTTGGCATCGAAGCCGTGCATCTGCCAGAGATCGATATGGTCGATCCTCATGCGTCTCAGGCTCGCCTCGCAGGCGGCGATCAGGTGGTGGCGCGAGGAGCCCACCTGGTTCGGGCTCGGGCCCATGCGGAAGGTCGACTTGCCCGAGATCAGCAGCCGGTTGCGCTTGCCGGCGATCGCCTGGCCCAGGATCTCCTCGGCGGCGCCGGCCGAGTAGGCATCCGCCGTGTCGAACAGGGTGACGCCGGAATCCAGGCACATGTCGATCATGCGCGTCGCCTCGGCGACGTCGGAATTGCCCCAGGCGCGGAAGAAGTCGTTGCCGCCGCCGAAGGTGACCGTGCCGAAGCTTAAGACAGGCACGCTGAAGCCCGATCCGCCGAGCAGACGATGTTCCATGGGAGGTAGTCCGTTACGAGTGAGAGGAAATAGCTTAGCCGAACGGGGGCGGAGACGGCTAACATGCTAACGTAGATCGTGGAGGCGCATGGCAAGGATCCTGGTCATCGAGGACGACAACGCTCTGTGCACGGCGCTGGGCATGATGCTCACCAGGGCCGGGCATGAGCCGGTGCTGTTCGAAAGCGCCATCCCGGCGATGGAGAGCTTCGCCTCGGACAGCGCCTTCGATCTCGTCGTCACCGACATCCTGATGCTGGAGATGGACGGCATCGACGTGATCCGAGCGTTGCGGAAGCGCGGCGACACACCGCTTATTCTCGCGATTTCCGGCGGCGCCTCGGCGCTCCACGGCGACCTCCTGAAGGCCGCGCTCAGCCTCGGCGCCCAAGGCACGCTGCTGAAACCCTTCACCAAGGACGTGTTCCTGAAGAAGGTCGCGGACCTGCTCGCCGGCCCGGCGAACAGCGCCTGAAGGCACCGTCGCCGGGGCGGCGGGCGCCCGGAAGGGGAAGGCGCGCCCCTGCCCTTTGCGATCTCCCCCCTGCCGCGATAGCGTCGGCGCATGTCAGCGGAGACCTCGCCGTCGATCATCGCGCTCGCTAACCGCTTCGCCTACGACCCGGCCGACTCCGACGATGTGCGATCGGAAAAGAACGCGATTCTTCTGCTCGCAGGCTCCTGCTGCCTCGCCGGCCTCATCTGGTCCTGGGTCTACCTTTCCTTCTTCGGTCCCGGCCTGACGGCAGCGCTGCCCTTCGCCTTCACAGCGATCGTCGGTCCGGCGCTGGCCGTTTCGCATGTCACGCGCAACCATCGGATCGCGATCTACGCCCAGATCGTCTGCATCATCTACGTCACGACCCTCGTCCAGTTCAGCATCGGTGACGTGCTCGACTCCGGCTTCGTCATGGTGTGGGCGTTCCTCGGGCCGCTGGTCGCGCTGATGTTCTTCTCCGTCGGACAGGCGGCCGTCTGGTTCGCGCTCTTCCTGCTGAACGTCCTCGCCGCCGTCCTCTTCAGCGACTTCTTCGCCGCGCATGGACAGTCGGTCGTGCATGGCCAGCGGCTCGCCTTCTTCGCGATGAACCTCGGCATCTCGTCGTCGATCATCTTCGCCTTCGCCACCTACTACGTCAGGACCGCGCTGACCGAGAAGCAGAAGGCGGACCGGCTGCTGCTGAACATCCTGCCGGCGAAGACGGCGCGAACCCTCAAAGTGCGCGAAGGCGTCATCGCCGAGGAGTTCGAGAGCGTCAGCGTGCTGTTCGCCGACATCACCGACTTCACCGAATATGCGAGCGGAAAAAAGCCGACGGAAGTGGTGTCGAAGCTGAACGAGATCTTTCATCGGTTCGATCAGCTGGCGGATCGCTACGGCCTGGAGAAGATCAAGACGATCGGCGACGCCTACATGGCGGTCGGGGGCCTGTCGGAGCCGAGCGAACGACATTGTCATGCCATCGCGGGGATGGCGTGCGCGATGATGGAATCGATCAAGGCGGTCGATCGCGGCGGAGGCCGGACCTTCTCGATCCGCATCGGCATCCATACCGGTCCGGTGGTAGCCGGCGTCATCGGCACGAGAAAATTCGCCTACGATCTGTGGGGTGACACGGTCAACGTCGCAAGCCGGCTCGAATCCAGCGGCGTCCCCGGACGCATCCAGGTCAGCGAGGAGGTCTACAGGCGCCTCCAGACCGACTAAGTGTTCGAGAAGCGAGGCACGGTAATCCTGAAAGGCAAGGGCGCGATCGACACGTACTTCCTGATCGCCCCCAGATGAGGGCCTGGCGCGCCGACGCGGTGACCGCTTGACCTTCCAGTAAGTGGAAGGTCCATATGAATGGCGCTGACCGAACTGAGGCGCGCCATGCCTGAACACCAACGCCATCCGCACGCGCACGGCCATGCCCACGCCGATGCCCATGCCGGGCAGGAGGCGCCGACGCAGCCGGCAAAGGCGGGAGTCAAGTGGACCTGCCCGATGCATCCGGAAATCATCCGCGACGCGCCGGGAAGCTGCCCGATCTGCGGTATGGCGATGGAGCCGTTGTCGCCATCGGCCGCGACCGATGACGTGAGCCCGGAGCTCGCCGACATGTCGCGGCGCTTCTGGGTCGGCGTCGCCCTTACCGTGCCGGTCGCTCTTCTGGTCATGCAGCCGCATCTGCTCGGACACATGCCCGTCGCGCCTCGCCTCTCGGTCTGGGCCGAGATGCTTCTGGCGACGCCGGTCGTTCTGTGGGGCGGCTACCCGTTCTTCGAGCGGGGATGGCGGTCGGTCGTCAACCGCCGGCTCAACATGTTCTCGCTGATCGCCCTCGGCACCGGCGTCGCCTATCTCTACAGCCTCGTCGCGGCGTTCTTTCCGTCGGTCTTCCCTGCCTCGTTCCGTTCGGCCGACGGCGAGGTCGCGCTCTATTTCGAAGCGGCGGCCGTCATCGTGACGCTGGTGCTCCTGGGCCAGGTGCTGGAGCTTAGGGCGCGATCACAGACCAGCAGCGCGATCCGCGCCCTGCTCGACCTCGCGCCGAAGGAAGCGCGGCTGGTCCGCGTCGATGGCGTCGAGGAGGACATCCCGCTGGACCGCGTCCAGCCCGGCGACGTCCTCCGCGTGCGGCCGGGCGAGAAGGTCCCGGTGGACGGGATCGTCACCGAAGGCCACAGCGCCGTCGACGAAGCGATGATCACTGGGGAGCCCGTGCCGTCGGAGAAGGAGCCAGGATCGAAGGTCACCGGCGCCACGGTCAACACCACCGGAACCTTCCAGATGAAGGCCGAGCGTGTCGGCAGCGAGACGCTGCTCGCGCAGATCGTCGACATGGTCTCGGCTGCGCAGCGTTCGCGTGCGCCGATCCAGAGCCTGGTCGATACGATCTCCGCCTGGTTCGTGCCCGGTGTGGTCGCGGTCGCCATCGCGGCCTTCATCGCCTGGTCGGTCTGGGGGCCGCCGCCGGCGATGGGGCACGGCCTCGTCAATGCCGTCGCGGTGCTGATCATCGCCTGTCCTTGTGCGCTCGGCCTCGCGACGCCGATGTCGATCATGGTCGGCACCGGCCGCGGTGCGATGGCTGGCGTGCTGGTCAAGAACGCCGAGGCGCTGCAGCTCATGGAAGGGATCGACACGCTTGTCGTCGACAAGACCGGCACGCTCACCGAGGGAAAGCCGAGGTTGGTGGGCGTCTATCCGATCGGCGGGATCGCTGAACCGGAGTTGCTGCGGATGACGGCGAGCCTGGAGCGTGGCAGCGAGCATCCTCTGGCAGCGGCGATCGTCAGCGGCGCCGAGGCGCGCGGCGTCCGGCCGCCGGCGACTAGCGACTTCACGTCGATCAGCGGTAAGGGCGTCACCGGCATGGTGGACGGGCACCACGTCGCGGTCGGCAACGCCGCGCTGCTGGCCGGGATCGGGATCGATCCAGGCGGCTTGTCGAAGACCGCCGACGAACTCCGCGCCGACGGACAAGGGGCGATGCTCGTCGCAGTAGATGGCCGCCCGGCAGGCGTCATCGCGGTCGCCGATCCGATCAAGGAGAGCGCCGCCGCCGCGATCCGGAGCCTGCAGGAGCAAGGAGTCCGCATCGTGATGATGACAGGGGACAGCCGGCGAACGGCCGAAGCGGTCGGCCGCAGGCTCGGCATCGAGGAGATCAAGGCCGAGGTCCTGCCCGAGCAGAAGGCAGGCGCCGTCAAGGAACTGCAGTCGAGCGGACGGCGCGTCGCCATGGCCGGCGACGGCATCAACGATGCGCCCGCCCTGGCACAGGCGACGGTCGGCATCGCCATGGGAACCGGGGCCGACGTGGCGATGGAAAGCGCGTCCGTCACCCTGCTCAAGGGCGACCTCAAGGGCATAGTGCGCGTCCGCCGGCTGTCGCGGGTACCATGCGCAACATCCGCGAGAACCTGTTCTTCGCCTTCGTCTTCAACGCGCTCGCGGTGCCGGTGGCCGCCGGCGTGCTCTATCCCGCCTAGGGAATCCTGCTGAGCCCGATCATTGCCAGCGCGGCGATGAGCCTGAGCTCGGTGCTGGTTATCGGCAACGCCTTGCGGCTGCGGACAGTCACCCTGTGAAACGGTGGTTCGTCGCGGCCGTTGCAGCGGCGGCGGTCGGCGCCGCCGGCATGTGGCTTACGCAAAGGCCGGCTCAGGACGCCCAGACCGCCGACGCTCACCCGATCGAGCTGGGCCGGACGGTGTATGCGGCGCATTGCGCCTTCTGCCACGGAGCGCGGATGGAAGGGCAGCCGAACTGGCGCGAGCGGCGGCCGGACGGACGTCTTCCGGCACCGCCGCACGACGCCAGCGGTCACACCTGGCACCACTCAGACCGCCAGCTGATCGAGATCACCAAACGAGGCGTCGCCGGCATCGTCCCCGGTTACCAGAGCGACATGCCGGCCTATGGCGACATATTGTCGGAGAGCGAGGTCCAGGCGGTGATTGCCTACATCAAGTCAGGATGGCCCGAGGCCGTCCGAAGACGCCAGCCGCGTGATGAGCAGGGAAGGTGACTTAGGCTGATGAGCATTGAAGGCATCGGAATCAGACTATTCGGGGGCCAACTGTGCTTCGCGCGGTGCCGCGGCCATGTGACAGGCATTGCCGCCCACGTTCCTGGCGCGATGTGATGTGCCCGGCCGTACGGCGCCGGTGTCGCCACGCAAAGCCCAAGCACATTCGGGTCACGAGCAACGGCCTAAGATCAAGATCGGTGCGAGAATCCCGGACTTCACGGTTTTCGTCCCAGCTTGATTGAGATCAATGCCAAGATGCGTCTCGTCATCTAATTGATGTGGTAGAATACGTTTCTTATCTGCGGCCTCATACGGACGGATCGTGATACTGGCACTGGCACCGGAACGGCGGGATGGCTTGCCTTTTTGGGGGGCGGGCTTGCGGCGTGGGATTGCCTTTATTCTCGCATTCGTCCTGCTCCTTTCCGGGTTGCCGCATTTTGCGGTTGGCGGCCACGACGTATCGTCACCAGGGCATGTTCACGAACTCGTGTGGCTTGACGATGACCCGGCCACCGAACCGTGCTGCCCCAGGCACAACGGTCAGCCGCACGCCTCGAACTGCGGCATGGCCAGCGATTGCTCGCTATGCGGCCTCGTTATTGGAGCCGCAGCGGCGATTCCGCCGCTTGAGGCTCGCTCCAAGAAAGTGCAGCCCGATGACGTGCGTATCGGTCGTGCACCGTCACCACAGCTTCGCCCTCCGACGCTCTCTCTGAACGCCTGAGACCGGCGGCCCCTTCGGGCTTGTCGGCTAACAGTCGGGCCGGTCGGACCGGCCTGTCCATAGCGTTCCGAAGAAAGCTGCCCGCATGCAAGTCGTGTCATGTCGCCGGTCTCTGGCGTCCGCCGCCGCAGGTGTGCTTGGCGCGGTTGCGTCGCTGCCGATTCCAACTCGCCCCAGCTGCGCTGCCGTTTGCGGTTTCACGCAGCCCGTCAGTATTTACGGTCTCGTTACAGATATCTGCCGGCGGTCCGGAGTTCGGCTTGAGAGGCGCCTCGATGAAGAAGCCCTCGTCGATCGGCGCGGCTTGATGCCACCCAGGCAGCTGGGCGGCGTGCCTCACCTATCTCAGGTGCCCGCCTTGCCAAGCACGAGCCGTTGCAAGAATCCGCAGACGCGATCGTCAGCGAGGAAGAACCGCGCCAGCGTTATCGGCACTGCGCGACCGACCAAGAGCCTCGCGCCGACTTCGGCCGATCGAGAGCCTTGCCAAGAGGAGCGAGCTGATGACTGAACGTCGACATCTTACAACCCGGCGCGGTGTCGTTGCCGCCATGGGTTTCGGAGGAGTTACTCTTTACGGCCTCTGGGCGGCCTATGGTGTGGCACCGAGCCCGCTGGCACTCTTCGGCCACGCCTCCGATCATCCGCCGGGGGGAGAGCACGGGGCTGTACCCGGTGTCGGCCATGCCGGACACGGCGTTGCCACGGGTGGCCCGACCGCAGACGATTTCCGTCGAACGGTCGCGAACTTCGTCGAACGCTTCAGCCTGCCCGACGGTAGCGTCCGCCCGCGGCGCGAGCCGGCGCCGACAACGCCAGGCGGCGGACATGCTGGCCACGGTGCCCATGCAGCACCATCGGCTGCGGCTTCAGGCGACGCGCAGCCGGTCGAGGCCTTCCTCCTGGCCGAGAAGTGGTACTACGAGCCGGCTCATCTTCGGCTCGACCGCGGCGAGACCTATCGCCTTCGGATGATGGCGACCGACGTCTCGCATGGCGCCTCGATTCAGTTCGGCCGTGGCGGCCGGATGATCCGGCTGCGGCCGAACCGCGAAGCCACACTGCTCGCAACATTCGCGCGGCCCGGCAGCTTCCTCGTCTATTGCACCGTCTATTGCGGCCAGGCGCACGACCTCATGCAGGCGCGGATCGAGGTGGTGTGATGACGCACGAACGACCGATGGCCGGGACTTATGCCCAGCGCCTCTCGGCCTTGCCGAGCGGCGACCGACGCCTGCTGTCCTCCATGGCGGGGGCCGCACTGGCGACGCTCGCCCTCGGCATCCTGGGCGGGTTGATGACTGCGCTTGCGCGCGCCGGGTTCGTGGCGATAGTGCCGGAGACCGCCTACCGCCTGCTCACCGTCCACGGAGTGAGCACGTTCTTCTACTGGCTCTATCTTGCGCAGGCCGCCCTCTTGCTCGGCTTTGCAGCGATCGAGGACACAAACGGCCTAGCCTGGCGCCGCGTCGCCTGGACCGGCTTTCTTGCGATCATCGCTGGTTTCGTGTTCAGCATGGCGGGGAGCCACATGGGCACCCCGCTGCTCTACGACGGCGCCCCCGATCTCGCCGCCGACGAGCCCCGGATGCTGCTTCTCTTCAACCTCGGCTATCTGCTGCTCGGTGTCGCCCTGATGCTGCTTCCGACGGCGGCCATCGCCACGCTGCTCGCACCTCGGCGCGAAGGCCGCCGTGACCGGCTGAGCGCCGTCGGCTTCGCGCTCTTCGCCTGGGCCGGCTTCTTGATCGTCAGCGGATTCGCTGCCGTCTACGCCTTCCTGCCCGGCACTCTCTGGGCGCTCGGGCTGGCAGACTTCCCGACCACTCACAGCACAAACTGGCACATCCTCTTACACAACATGCACTACCTGCCGCTGATGGCGACGGTGCTGATGTGGTACGTGCTGGTGCAGCTGCTGACCGGGGCAAACTCCATCTTCGGCGAGCGTTTCTCGAAGCTCGTCTTCACCATGTACCTGGTCTTTGTCCCGCCGACCTCGCTCTATCACATGTTCCTCGAACCCGACCTGCCGGGCATCATCGTGACCGCGGGTTCGATCCTCTCGCTCCTCGTCAGCGTGCCGACGCTTACCGCGTTCCTCGTCATCGTCATGTCGGTCGAGCGCCATGCCCGGGCCAACGGGGCGAGCGGCTTCTTCGGCTGGCTCGGCTACCTGCCGTGGCGGAATCCGGCGATGACAGCGATAGGTGCCGCTGCGATCAACCTCGCCTTCGGCCTCGTCTTCGCCTTCGTCCTGATCCAGGGGGAGCTTGCCCCACTGCTCTCCGATACCTTTTTCGTGCCCGGTTACTTCCACTTCTTCACCGTCGGTACCGTCAGCCTAACGCTGCTCGCCGCACTTGCAGTCATGCTGCCGGCGCTGCGCAACGCCGAGCTCGGTCGCCCGTCCTTGCTTCGGGTCATGCCGTGGCTAGCGACGGCAGGACTTCTGATTTTCGGCGGCGCCGGTGTCGCGGCCGGATACCTCGGCGTGCCGCGCCGGGTTGTCGAGGTCGGTTACGGCGACGCGACGCCGCCCTTCTGGCGGAGCCTCATGACCTTCGTCGCCGCCGGCGGCATCCTGATGGCCGTGGCCCTTCTCATCTTCGCCCTCGGGGTTGCAGCCACCCTGCTCCCCTGGCGACGCACCAGCCCTAGGTCTGCCGGCCCTACCGTCGACTGGAGCTTCAGCCAGCCACGCCTCGACGCCGCGGCCTGGCTCGGGCCTGCCTCGGTCCTCGCCATCGTCGCCGGGATGTACCTCTTTACTGCAATCGGCTTCGAGCTGATGCAGAGCCTGCCCATCATCGCCAGTGGCGGCGGTGGTCACTGATCGAGGATAACGACAATGAACGAGGATTTTTGGCTGGTCCTTACGGTAGCCGCGGTTTGGGCCCTGCTTGCCGCAGTCTACGCCCTCGCACCCTGGGGCGACATGATCGGCTACGCCCGCGTCTGGGGTTTCGGCTCTCTGCTCTTTCTGGCGCTCGCCGCCCTGCTATTCCAGCACCGGCCGAGGCACCGTCCCAAAGAGGATACGCCATGAACGAAGCTCGCTGCCGCGACAACTGCCGGAAGACCGATCTGTGCCAAGCGCCTCTCGTCGTCCCGGCGCGCTTAGCGACGTTGTGCCGGGATCGTTGTCATCTCGCTGAAGTGCCTCGTCGCACGGGTTGCTCGGCCGTTTACCCCGACGGCGGCCGGGCTGGCGGGCGACATTCAACCACGGAGCAGACCTATGAAGAGGAAAGGAGCGTTTTCCATGCTGCATGACTCAAGGAGATCCCCGATGTTCACACCCGCTCGAATCCGTCGTCTTGCCTTGGCAACACTATCGGCAGTGATGTTGGCGGGGGCCACGCCCATCGCCGTCGTCCACGCACAGATGCCATTGGCGGGCGCAGCGGCTGCCGCACTGTCGCGGTCCACGGTCTTGCTGTTGCAGGAGTCCCTGAACAAGCAGGGTGCTACTATCAAGGTCGATGGCGTGCTGGGCGACGAGACGCGCGCCGCAATCCGCCAGTTCCAGTCCCAGCATCACCTGCCGGTCACCGGTGAGCCCGACCAGGCGACGCTCGACAAGCTGGGCGTTGCCGACCGGGGCGGATCGGCGCAGGCACCGATGGCGCGGCAGCGCATGGCGATGCCCGGTCAGGCGAATCCTCAAGCCGGTGGCATGCAAGGCGGAATGATGCGTGGAGGGATGATGCAAGGGCACATGGCACAGTGCCACGCAATGCATCAGCAGATGCAGGCGATGATGACGACCATGCAGGACATGATGAAGTCGATGCAGGCGATACAATCGCATATGCATTCGGCCCCCAAGTCCAACTGATCGACCCGGCGGGTGCGGCTCTAAAGCGCCGCCGCCATCCGCTCGCGCATCTTTGGGTCCGGCAGGCGACCGAAGCCGGCGCGGGCATTGTCGCGCATGTGGTCGGGGCGGCTGGTGCCGGGGATCACGCAGGTGACAGCCGGGTGGCCCAGGCAGAATTTGAGCAGGATCTGCGCCCAGCTCGCGGCCTCGATCTCGCCCGCCCAGTCCGGCAGCGGACGGCGGACGAGCGAGCGGATCAGGCCGCCGCCGCCGAAGGGCTGGTTGACGATCACCGCGATGCCGCGATCGGCCGCGAGCAGCAGCAGGCGCTTCTCCGCGGACCGGTCGTCCATCGCATAGTCGAGCTGGACGAAGTCGATCGTCTCGGCACGCATGATCGCCTCGAGATCGGCGTGCGCGCTCTCGGTGTAGTGCGTGATGCCGAGATAGCGGATCCGGCCTTCCTGCTTCCAGCCGCGGAGCGTGGCGAGGTGCGTCTTCCAGTCGACCAGGTTGTGGATCTGCATCAGCTCGATGCGCTCGTCCTTGAGGAGCTGCATCGATTTCCGCATCTGGTCGATGCCGGCCTGACGGCCTGAGGTCCAAACCTTGGTGGCGATGAAGGCTCGGTCATGCGCCTTCATCGCGGAGAGCAGATCGCCGACCACGCCCTCGGCGGCGCCGTACATGGGCGAGGAGTCGATCACCGAGCCGCCGGCTTCGAACAGGATGGAGAGAACCTGGCGGAGCGGCGAGCGCTCCTGGACGGATGTGCCGACATCGAAGGTGCGCCAGGTGCCGAGGCCGACGACGGGCAGCGCCTCGCCGCTCGATGGGATCGAGCGGGTCCGCATCTTCTCCTGCGCTAAGGCGCCGGTTCCGGGAAAGGGCGCCAGCAAACCTCCGACGGCGAGCCGGAAGAATCCGGCCCGGCTGATCCGTCGGGGTTCGCCGACTCCGCGGAACATAAAACCTCGGTCAGGAGCGCGGTGCTGCTCTTTCGACCCCCTCAAGCGCGCGAGCAAAGACGGCCGGATCGTAGGCCTCGTCCTTGGCCGTCGCCGCATAGCATTGCTCGATCGCCGCCTTCAGCTCGTTGTACTGCGCCTCGGTTGCTCCGCCGATCCGGCGCAGCGCCTGGGCGAGCGAGGCCAGCGCCATGGTTGCCTGCTCGGCGCCGCCGTAGTCGTTGAACTGGCCGCCGCGGCCATCGGCGACCAGCGCCGTCATCAGCGCGCGCATGTCGTCGGCGACAAAGCGGTGGCGGGCGAAGCGCTGCACCAAGCGGTCCGAAACCGCCTTGAGCTCACGCGCTGCCGCGCTGATATCGCCCCGCCCCTCCGACATGGCTGCGTGCAGGCTCTGCAACTGGGTCGTCAGCGCCTGTCCTTCTTCCGGCGCGAGACGGCGGGCCAGCAGCCTCAGCATCAGCAGGTTGGCATCGTTGAACCGAATCATGCCGGGGCCAACCCCTGTCCCATCCCTGGCCTGCCAGCGCAGATTCGACATCGGATGATGGCAGGCATGGCAATCGTAGAAGGAGAGTTCGGGAAAAGCGCCAGCCATGCGCCGGCCCGCGTCGGCGAGACCTGCCATGGTGCGCGAGACCGCCATCGCCTGGCCGACCGCCCAGGTCTGCACGCCGCTTGCGACGGTCTTGCGCTTTCGGTAGTCGTCATCGATCTGGTAGTGCGCCGGCTGGATCTCGGTGAAGGTGTCCAGCTCGAAAGCGAGCCTGGGATGACCCGCGCCCATGATCCGATGGGTGACGAACCGTGTCTCGTCGCCGAGATGGCAGGAGAGGCAGAGCTCAGCCCGCGCCACGGGGTCCTCGGTAGCGTACATGCCGAGCTTCTGTAGCTCCGCCGTCGGCGTCACGCCGGAGACGTGGGCGCCGAGCCAGCGCTGGCCACCTCCATGGCATCCCTCGCAGCCAACGCCGTCGGAGATCTGGAACTGCCGTCCGCGCAGGTTCTCAGCGACGTTGTCGGCGTGGCAGTCGAGGCAGACCTTCGCCTCATGCGCGTTCGGTAGGCCTAAGTTCTTAGCGATACGCTGCGATCGCGGCTCGAGCAGCACGGCGTAGGCCTTGGCGTGCTTGTCCTGGCGCTGCCAGATCAGGTACTCGTTCTGGAGCACCTGTGACCCCCGAACTGGCTGGGTCGCGCCATGGCAAGTCGAGCCGCCGCAGCTGGTGACGCCGAGATGGATGTCGGGCCCCTTCGACGGCAGCTGGGCCTGGGCCTCGACAGAGGCCAACGCCATCAGCGCGATCAACAGGATTTGTTTCATCTTGTTCCCCTGATGCTAAGATGACGGCTATGCGGGCCATTCTTCTTTTGGCGTTGACAATGACGGCGGCCTCCCCGGCCGCAGCGCAGAACGCCTTCACCCAACGCTGCGAGGCCGATGTGGCGGCCAAGGCCGGCGACCAGGTATTCGCGCAGCGGAGCTGCGCCTGCGTGCGCAAGTACCTGGCAACGACGCTCGGCCAGTCCGGCCACGATCGCGTGCTGGCGGCGCTCGAAGCCGCATCCTGGGCGACCGACCGCGCGCAACTTTCCGCCGAGGAACGCCAGACGGTCGGCAGCGCCAGGCTGGCCTGCGGGGTCTGACACTCGCTGACGCGCTTCGTGTCCCCTCTCCCGCGTTGTACGCGGGGGAGGGGGTACGAGGCGGCTGTCGCGCAGAACCCTCATCGCCCGCGCTCCTTGATCAGGTCGAAGAGCTTCTGCGGGTGGGCGCGAATCGCCGCCCCCGTCGGGCAGGCACGCACGCAGGCTGGACCGCCATCGAGGTCCTTACAGAGGTCGCACTTGACCGCCTTCTTGGCCCCATCCCCCTTGATTGACTTGCCCGGGCCCGGCCCCGTGCCGAACAAGATCCAGGACAGCAGGCCCGGCTTCGGCGCCGCCGGCGGCGCCATGTGGATGACGTTGTAGGGACAGTTGCGCTCGCAATTGCCGCAGCCGATGCAGGTCTCTGCGTTGATGAAGACCTCACCCTCCTTGGAACGGCTGAGTGCATCGGGCGGACAGTCCTTCATGCAGTGCGGATGCTCGCAGTGCCGGCACGAGGTCGGCACATGGATGGTGGCGAAGGTCGGCCCCGCCTCGCGGTCGAGGCGCGAGATGCCGAGATGCGTCTCGGCGCAGGCTTTCTCACAATTGTCGCAGTGCACGCAGAGCGACTCGTCGATCAGCAGCACGTCCGTCGCCTCGCCGAGCCCCTGATTTAGGAGCTCGCCGATGGCGCCGACTTCGTTCGCGCGGACCTCGAGCTTGGCGGTTTCGACGCCGCGCTCGGCTATCTTGCGGCTGAAGTCGGCCTTCACCTCCGGGTGCTGCGCGAGCAGGGTCCTCAGGGCCTCGCCTTCGATCTCGATCGCCTCGGTCGCGACCGAAGCCTTGACCGTGGCCGAGCGCGGGCTTCGCGTTAGCATCGCCATCTCGCCGACATAGTGCCCAGCCTGGACATAGGAGAGGACGATATCGCGGCGCCCGACCAGCTTGGAGACGGCGACGGCGCCGGAGCGGATCAGGAAGACGCGGTCGTCGACGTCGCCCTCCTTGATCAGCGCCTCGCCGGACTTGAACGCCACCACCTTCGACTTCTCGACGACCGGCGCCAGCGCCTCGGGCGTTGCCGTCGGCGCGATATGGGTGCGGAACTGGCGGACCATCGCCGCCGCGTCGATCTGCCTCTTGATATCGGGCACCGAGCGCGACAGGCGAAGCATGGTATTGCGCGGCACCTCGAGCAGAACCGAAGGCTCGATTGCCGTCACCGTTGCCGTGCGCCGGCGGCCTGAGATCAGCCCCATCTCGCCGACGAAGGAACCGACGCCGAGGCGGATCGTCGAGTCGGGCTTCTCGGGGTCGACCTCGACGCCGATAGCGCCCACGATCACGGTGAAGACCGAGTTGGTATACTCGTTCTTGCGGAAGATCACGTCCCCCGGCTGCGCGCAGCGCACCTCGCTCGAGGTCAGGACCTCGCGGATCTGCAGAGGCGTGATAGCGCGGAACAGCGGCACCTGCTCCTTGACCGACTGAACCAGCTCCGAGACCGACCATTGGAGATCGGCCTGCTTGAGCTTAATCTGAATCAGCGGCTCGTCCGCTGGCAGCACCGGATTGCCGAGGATGTGCTCGACGACCTCGCTGCCCTGGTTGAGGCAGTTCTTGATCAGCGGGTATCCCGCGAGTGCGCCAATGATGTAGAGGCCGGGAACGCTGGTCTCGTAGCTGTCGCTTACTTGTGGAACCGCGGTGGGCGCCTCGCTGGCGAAGGTGACGCCGCAGGCCTCGACGAACTTTCTCGGCGGCAGCGCACCGATGCGCGCGATGATGCGGTCAACCTTTACCGTCGCCTCGCCGCCGGGAGTGCTAAGGATCAGCTTTCCCGGCTCTATCCGCGCCGCCTGCGCTGCCATCACGGTCTCGAGCCGCCCTGCCTTTACCTCGTCCTGGACCTTGGCGATGTTGGCCGGCTTGGCGGTCACGAACTCCGACGTGTTGACGACGAGGGTGACGGCGTTCCCGGCGACGAGGCCAAGGGCGTTCTCGATTCCGGCGTCGCCGCCGCCGATCACCGCGATGCTCTCGTTCTGGTACTCGTCCGGATCGTCGAGCTGGTACTGGACGAAGGGATGCTCGGCGCCCGGAACCGTCAGCTTGCGAATGTTGCCCTGGACGCCGATCGCCAGCACGACGTTCTCGGCTTCGATCGTCTCGCCGGACTTGAGCGCGACCTTGAAGCTGCCCTTGGTGCCCGTGATGCCGGTAACCTCGGCGTTGAGGCGGACCTTGGCGCCGGTTTCCTTGACCGCGCCGTCGAAGGTCTCGAGCACATGCTCACGCGAACCCTCGCCGAAATCGGCGTCGCTGATCAGCGGCAGGACCGCCGGCGTCGCCATCACCAGCTTGCGTTTCTGGTATCGCGAGATCGTGTCGCAGAGATGCGGGGCGCGCTCGAGCAGGATATGCGAGATACCATGCTTGGCCGCACGGCAGGCGGCGCTCAGGCCCGCGGGGCCGGAGCCGATGATGGCGATGGCGACGCGCTCGGCCATCCTATCCTCCCGGCCGGCGGACCAGAGGTCCGCGCGGCACCGTCGTCGCGCGTGGGGCGGCGGCGGTCGCCGCCTGGCCAGCCTGGCTCGGAGCCGGCCCGCGATAGTCCTGGCGGCGGACCTCGTCGGTAACGAACCACGGACGCCCATCGGGCGCCAGGTAGAGCTTCCGCATCTCCTGAAGATTGAGCGGGCGAGAACCGAGGCGACCGAAAACGGCCATCTGATGCCCGGTCTCGTCGACGGCGCGGTCACGATCGAGACCCTTGGAGAGCGCCAGCGCGGGAGCGGTGGTCGCGCGCCAGGCGATCAGCTCGGGCCTGGGATCGGGGTTGAAGCCGTAGAAACCCGGCTGGTTGACCGGCGAGGTCAGGGAAACGACCTTCAGCCCCCCGGTGCCGTCGGCGAGATAGGCATAGGCCGAGGCGTTGGTCGTCGCCACGACCACGTCGCGGACATCGGTTAGCCGGCCATCGGCGGTGAAGCGCTGATAGATCCGGGGCGCTTCCGGCCGCTCGACATCGACGATGATGAGGCCTTCGCCTCCGCCAGCGACATAAGCGAAGCCACGCGCAACATAAACGCGGTGCGGGTCGGCAATCGGAACAGAGGCACCGGTAATGCGCGGCTGCGCGGGATGCGTCACGTCGACGACGTACATTTCGCCGCGCGCCGCGACGAACAGATAGCGGAATTGAAGCGCGGTCGCACGCACGTCGTCGATGGCGATCGTCGCCGCCACACGCGGCTTCAGTGGGTTGTCGAGGTCGAGCACTACCACGCCGCGGGGCGTCGCGACGTAGACGATATGGCCGGCGACGGTGAGGTGCCGGGCGCCGTCGAGCACCCCGCCCTCGTTCCAGGAGAGCGCGCGCTTGATGAAATTGTTGCGCGGCTCGCCATCGGCAAGGGTGTCGACCTGGGTCAGGATCAACCCCTCGCGCGCATCGGTGACGAGCGCGTAGCGGTAGATCGGGTGGAAAGGTTGCTCCTGGTTCACGTGGCGCATTAAATCGCCCTGGTTGCGGTCCGGAGCGATAGGCTGGTTGGTCGGCAGCGCGACGCAGGTCGCGTCCGCCGAGGCGATGCTGGTGTCCTGGCCGAGCGGGCTTGCCGGCGCGGTGATGATCCGCTGCGAGACACCCTTGTTCGCGATCGAGGCGACGTCGTAGATGCGGAGCCCGCGCGGGCCTTCCGCCGACCACAGATACTCGCCGCGGAGCTGCAGGCAGCGCGAGGGCCCACCCGAATGCCGGTGCGATTCCAGAAGCCGTTGGCCGCCGTCGACATGGCGGCGAAAACTCTCGGGATAGGCCTTGGAGTGCAGGTAGCTGCCGATCACCGCCTGCGGCTCATCCCACTCCGTCACTTGCACTGCCTCGACGCCGTCGGCCGTACCGGTCCAGGCGTTGAAGCCGACGAAGTTCATGTAGTTGGTCCCAAGCAGCAGGAGCTGCGCCATGATAGCATTGTTGTCGTTAGCAGCCGAGAGATGGCAGTCGGTGCAGGTCTTGGTCTCGGTCTTGCGCTCGGTGTGCGGGTAGTGCGGGGCGAAGGCCTGGCTCGAGAAGCCGGACGCTGCAATCGGCGCTTGTTGAATATAGATGCGCTCGCGGTTGATGTTGGTCGAGGAGAGTACCAGCGCCGAGGTTGAGCGCACCGGCGCGATGATGTTGTGCTTCACCGTCGAGTGGCGGCCGATCTGGAACACGTCGTCGCGCGCCACTTGCGGATTATAGGTGGCGAAGTTACGGGTCTCGCCGCCCTCGAAGTGATGACGTTCAGTCTTCCAGTTGGCCTGAATCGGCAGGTGACAACCGCCGCAGCTCGTCGTCCAGGAGGTGTGGCAGGTAACGCACATCATCTCCTCATCCTGATGCGCGCGCTCGCCCGCCGGCACCGACGGACCCCAAAGCATCGAGAGATCCTTGGCCATCAGCTTCGCCCGCGCCGCTTTTTCATTGTAGCTGGGGCTCGCTGGGTCGACCGAATCCTTAACCAGGCTCATCTGCCACTCGAGGCCCGGCGTCACCGCCGAGCGCTGGAAGAGCTTGCCGTCGCGCCACTCGAAACGGGCGCGGCCGTCGGAATTGCGGATGAAGGAGAGATCGCGCCCGCCCGGCGGCGCCGCCGGGCCGGAGGTGCGGAGCGTCGGCAGCTTGTCGGCAGTGCCGTGGCAGTCCTTGCACTGGATCTCGATCGCGTCCGCGACCTCGCCGTAGATATAGCCGTTGCCGTGGCTGTCCTGGGAGAAGTGGCAGTCGACGCAGTGCATGCCCTTGTCGACATGCACCGAGGAGAGATGTACCGCTTTCTGGAACTTGTCTGGGTCCTTGTGATCGACCTTATTGCCATCGGCGTCGAGCAGATTGCCTTTGCGATCCTGCTTGAAGACGGCACGGAAATTCCAGCCATGGCCGTGATAGTCGGCAAACTGGGTCTCCTTGAGCGTCGGGTTTAGGCGCGCGACCTCCTTAAGGAAATCGAGCTCGCCCCATTTGCCGCGCACCGCCGCCTCTTCCGGATTGCGCTCGAGGATTTTATGCATCTCGGCATCGGAAGGGTCCTTCTGCTTCTCCGGCCACATCGCCTGGGCGTCGGACTCATAGTCCCACATGGTATAGCCGAGCATCGAGTTCAGGAAGATGTTCGGCTGGTGCATGTGGCAGACCATGCACTGGCTGGTCGGGATCGCACGGGTGAAGCTGTGCTTGAGCGGATGGCCGGGCTCGTTCCGCGGGATCGTCGGATCCTTGGTGTCGGTCGTCCCCATGTTGCCGAACCGGGAGTACGGACCGCCATGACGCGGATCGCGATCATTGGCATAGACGACATGGCAGCCGGTGCAGCCGCTGGAGCGGAAGTCGCCCGGCTGGTCGTTGGTGCCGAGGAACCACATGAAGGGGTCGTTGAGCCGGGTCTTGTGGATGTTGATGACCGGCACGGCGATACGGAGCCCGGTGCCCGGTCCGCGGTTCGACTGACGGATGTCCGGGCGCCCCGGCTCCTCGAGCCGCTGGATCTGGCCGAGCGAGTTGGGCAGGCCGATCTCGGGGAAGATCGGGTTGATGTTGCGTCCGCCGCGCTCGAAGACGCGGAAGACGTCGCCGGGCGGGATCACCTCCCACGCCGGCAACGGCATGAGCTGCTCGAGGATGCCGCGCTGCCGCATCGCCTCGGTCGGCACGACCGGGCTCTTGAGGATCGCCGCAGTGCCGTCCCGCGTATAGGCCTCGCCGAGAACGTAGTTCTTAAGCGGCAGGATGCCGTTGTTGTAGGAGGCCCCGCCCCACAGCATGGCGCCGGTCGACATCAGCGAACGCTCGGCTGCCTGGATCACGTCCATATGACAGGCGCCGCAGGACTCGCGCGCCACGCGGTAGTCGCCGGGGTTGACGAAGCGGATGTAGTCCGGGCTCTCGCGGTTGAGCAGCGTGTAGCTTCGCTCCGGATTGGCCGACGACGGATACTTCCACGGACCCGGGTATTTCGGCAGCACATGGGCGCGGCGCTTGTCGTCCCTCACCGTCGCGTCGCCGCCATGGCAGTCGGTGCATCCCAGCACCACCGCCGGGTTGACATGCATGGTCGCGTCGTCGGTCTGGGAGTGACAGGAGAGACAGCCGGCGCTCTTCGCCTCAGCCTCGGCCGGCGTCTGTCCGCGCGGCGCCGGCGGCGCGGCGACGCCCGGCAGCGCCGTCAGCAGTACGATCAGGCATGCAATCAGGCGAAGCATCTCAGTAGGTCAGCACGATGTTGGTGAGCACGCTGTAGTAGGTCTTGTTCCCCTCGAAGGAGTCGAACAGCTCCTTGAAGCCCTTCCCCGGCAGCAGCACGGCGCCGGAGAGGCGCAGCACCACGTTCTGCGTCTGGAACGGGCGGTAGACGAACGCAGCCGAGAGGTCCCAGCCGATATCTCGGCTGATACCTTCCTGCATGCGGAGCGTATCCAGCACCTTGGTGTCGGCGAACCACAGCCGGTTAGCATTCACCGAAAATCGAAGCTCCGGCAGGATGTCGAGATCGGCGCCGCCGCCGAGGAGCGCGAGGCCGGGATTGTTGAAGTTGGACTGCCCTTCCTCCTTCGAGGTGCGGAGCGAGGCGAGCATGCCGTTGCGGCCAGAGAGCGCGAGGCCGCCGCCGCCGATCAAGGGGATCGCCTGGCGGATCCAGTAGCTGGCGTCGGCGCCGGCGAATTGCGGATTCTCGAAGATCGCGTCGAACCCCGTCTCCTTGCGGTCGAAGGGATTCTTGTCGGCCGAAGCATAGGCACCGGCAAGACGGAGCCTGAACCAGTCAAAGTCTATAGACGGCTCCGCCGCCGCAAAATATGCGCGGATGTCCGCCGTCTCGTCAGTGAAGGGATTGTTCTTGTCCTTGCCGTGGGCGTAGTAGGCCGAAGCGGTCAGGTTGAGGCGGCCGAAATGGCCGTCGCCGTTGAGGCCGAAATAGGTGACATCGTAGTCACGCGGCCGTTCGAAGCCGATCGGCGCCGGGCGCTGCAGGAAGCCGTTCTTGTCGTAGTGGAAGCCGTCCGCGCCCTCGCGATTGCGGTTGTGCATCACCGTCGCCTGGCTGGTGAAGCCTAGCACCGGGAAGTCCTGCCGATAGAGATTCACGGCGACGACGTCGTCGCTGCGTGTCTGATGCCAGGCGTCATTGAGGCCCGAGTTGGTGTCTTTCTCCAGCCGACGGAACCAGGCGGCGTTGTACTGCCATTGATTGTTCGAGCGCGAGCCGAAGAGGCGGACGCCGAGCTGGTTGTCCTGAAACAGGAAGCCGCGGAAGTCGGAGATGAAGGGCTGGATGCCGACGCGGATCGAGTCGAAGTCATAGCGGTCTGAGACGTTGCGCAGATGGTAGTCGAGGAAGGCATCCTGCAGCCCGACGAATTGGTCGGTGCGCCTGGTGCCGCGCGACGGATCGGGATAGAGGAGTCTGGGTTCGTCGACCTCAACACGGTTGCGGTTGAAGACCGGCGTGAAGCGGAGCTCAAAATCCGGCGGCTTGAAGGCGGTGTCGCCTTTGATGATCGCGGCGCTGAGGATGAGGTTGCCCGACAGCACGTTGGACGGCGTGCGGCCAAAGGCGTCGTTGTCTCCCGGATTGCCGGTCGACTGCAGCCCGACCGGCACCGGGAAGCTGCGCGGCTCGTAGACCGTGTCGAGGATCGCCGAGAAAGAGAAGAAGTAGTCCTTGTAGATCGGGCGGTCGCCCTTGAGCGTGCTCTGGCGATAGGGATTCCACGGATCGTCGAGCACGCCGATGGTATTGACCAGGCGCCAGCGATCGGGCACCGGCGCCATCTCGTAGCGAAGGTCGCGAGACGGCGGCGGCACCGCCGTCGGGTCGACGACGACCGGCGTGTCCGCGGGTACCTCGCGCGGCGGCACGCCCGGCCGGCGGAGCTGCGCCAGCGCCCCGTCATCGGCTGCAAAAGCCGGCGAGATCGCGAGGCAGACGATGGCAGCCGTCAGGCGCACTTAGTGTCCTCGGCAGACATTGGTGGCACGCGATCCCAGGAAAGCCTGGACCGGGCAGCTGACATAGCGAAGCCGGACGCCCAGCGGCGTCAGCTGGTCGGCGCGGCGGGCGGCTGGCGCGTTGTTGAGGCCGGTGCCGAGCTCGCTCGCCGCGCGATGAAGACCCAGGAACGCGACCATGTCGTCCTGGTCGATGCCGTCGCCGGAGACGCCGATGGCGCCGACCAGCGACTCTCCGCGGAAGATCGGCACGCCGCCGGGGAAAATCTGCAGGCCGTTGGCGAGCACGCGCGTGCCAAGCGGCGCCGACGTGCGGGTGCACTGAGTCGAGACGTCGGACGCAAGATTGCCGCGGACGAACAGGATATGCGAGGCGATATCGAGCAGCACGAGGTCGAGCTGAAGCCCGGTCGAAAACGGCGTCGCCTCCGCGGCGTTGCGCGAGAGCGGGCCGTTCGGCGTGCCGCCGATGCCGTCGGGAAAGGTCGCTCGACCGAGATTGCCGATGGCGCGCGCGCTGATAGCGACACCGTCGGCGAAGACGGCCGGGCCGAGCAGGCTCTGCGACTGCGTCAGATAGGTAGTCAGCAGCGACTCATTGGGCGTGAGCAGCGGCACGGCCGAGGTCAGCCGTTGCGCGTCGGCGAGTCGAAGCAAGCTTGCCGCTTGGGTCGAGGAGAGGAAGGCTGCCGAACGGGCCTTCTGCAGCGAGACATCGGTGCCGAACACCGGCGCATCTAGCGTGCGCGCGAGCGCCAGAACCTCGCCAGTGCCGCTGACGATCGAGATGGTCACCTGCGCCGAACTGTTGAGCGGCTGGCGGATTTGCGCACGCGCCGAATTCGCGATGGTCAGCGCATGGCGCATGATCGATTTCACCTCGGCCGCGCTAAGGCTGGCCCCGGCGATCGGCTCGAAGCGGCGAGTGGCGGTCTGATCGACCAGGATGACCGACAGGAGGCCGTAAGTATGACCGTCGAGCGCGAAGCCCGAGGTGATCGCAAGGAAAGCCTGTCCCGCCTGGATGGTGCCGGAGAAGTAGCCGGCGACGGCGACGATGCTGCCGGCAATCGAGGAGAGCGCCGCCGGTGCCGCGGGGTTGCTGAGGAGGTTGCCGCGCGCCGCGTCCGAGAACCGAAGCAGCTTGCCGTCCACGGTGATCCGGTCGGCGCGGATGGCGTTCGGTGCATCGAAGCCGACCGTGCCAGCGAGCGCGATCAGCTCGTCAAGATCCTGGTCGCGATCGAAGATGTCCGTGTCGATGCCGTAGGTGCCGTCGGCGATCGCCCCGACGCCGCCGACCAGTTCGCCGTTCTTGTAGAGCGGGAAACCTCCCGGATCGGCGGAGAGACCTAAGGGCGAGCGCTTCGGTCCTGCCGTGCCGCCGGCCAAGCGCAGATTGAGGTCCGAGCAGGGAAGCTGGCTGAATTGCACGCCGAAGAGGGGACCCGACGGCGTGTTCCGCTCGCCCGGGTTGAACTGGCTCTGGATGATCTGTCCCGCTGTCCGAGTCGAGAAGGCGTTGCCGCCCGAAGAGAGATAGGCGCCGGTGATCGCCTTGGCGATCGCCGCCAGCGTGTCGGGGACGAAGTCGACACCGTTGAGCCCGGTGTTGGTGCCGCGCGGATTATCGAGCACCTTAACCGTGCGGAGGCTCGGATTGGCGGGCACGCTGAGCGCGGCGAATCCCGGATCCGCATTGTTGGCGCCGGTCATCTGGAAGACGCCGAGAACGTTGCCGACTCGGTCGACGACGGCGATGGTTGCCGGCCTTCCCCTCGCTTGCGCTTCGCTCGCCGCCTGCGACAGGACCTGGATGACCTCCGCCGCGGTCAGCGCCTGCTGGGCTTCAACCCGACCGCCGATCCCGATCAGCATCGTCAGAATGAGCAGGATACGGATCATTTCACAGTCTCCGCCGCTCGGATGGGAGAAGCATGAGTGTGGAAGGCGTGACACGAGAGACAGGTGGAGGCGACCTTGTCGGCCTCTGGCTTGTCGCCGCCATGGCAGCCGCGGCACGTCTCGATCCCCGGCAGCAGCAGGTCGGCGCTGCTCGACGAGGTCTGCGCCGCGTGGCACTCGCCGCAGCCGACCGTGGTGTGGCGCGCGTGGTCGAAGCGCGCCTTCTGCATGAATTGCGAGGCTACATGTACCGGCTTGACCGCCCAGCCCTCGGGCTTCTTCTCTGTCATGTGACAAAGACCACATCCGGCGGCGCCGAAGGTTGTCGCCATCGCCTCCTCGGTGCGCGCCTCAACCCAGGCACGATCGGCCTCGCGCTGAGCGCGGTCCTCAGAGCTAAGCTCGCTGCCGGGGCGCTGGCGACTCGGCTGCGCGCGATCGACCTCACGTCGCTCCGCTAGAGCGACCTGGCTGTAGAGACCGGCGATAGTGCGGCGAACCTGGTCGGGCTCGCCATGCGGCACCGTCCAGTCGGGGAAGCGTCGCTCGAAGCCCAAGGTGTGACAGGTGCCGCACTGCGCCTCCATGCGGACGGGCATCATGGTCGCACCGCTAGGGTCGGGCGTGTGGCAATTGGCGCAGGTAAGCGTCACCGTGCCTGTGGGCGTCCTGAGGCCTTCGCGCTTCAGGTGCTTGTCATGAGGGAAGCGAAGGTTCGAGTTCTCCTGCGGCTTGGCGTCGAGCGATACGCGCGCGAAAACCGGACCGGCCGGATCGGAGACCACCGTCGGACGGAACTCTGGATGCGCGCGGGCGAAGGGTCCGACCGCCGCGAGCGTCGTTTTCGGCGCGAACGAGGCGATGCTCGCGTGGCAGCCGGTGCAGAATCCGTCATCGGCGCGCGTCGCCAGGCGCTGGCCGTTGTGCTCCTTGTGGCAGGACTCGCAGCGAAGCCCGCTTAGATCGAACATCTTCGGGTCGGCATGCTGGCGCGTCGCCGCATGGCAAGCGAGGCACTGCGCGTTCTCGACCTGCACGAAGGGCTTTACATGGCAGGCCGTGCAGTTCTCGGCGATCGTCCGGTGCACGTTCGAGATCGGCCCCGAGTTCCACGCCGCCAGGGGGCGGAAGGCCTTGGTCGCCTCGCGCGCTCCCGGCGACAGCGCCGCGATCACCGGAAGGGCGACGAAGAGCGCGAGGATGACTAGCGACAGTGTCCAGGCGACAAGTCGTCGTCCCGGTAAATGATGCGCGATCACGCGCATCTCGTCGGTCAGCGCCGCCGCAGCCTCGGCGTCGAAAGGCTGCACCAGCTCGACCGCGATCAGGAGATCGATGCCGGGCGGCGGCTCGTCGACACGAAGCTCGTAGGGACCGATCGAGACGCGCGTTCCCGGCCGTAGCATGCCGACCGAGTTCGGCTGCCCGTCGACGAGGATGATCGCATCGCCGACAGCGCGGACTTCAAATCGACCGTCCTCGCCTTCGATCACCGCATGGTCGAGGCGAACGCGCGGGTCGGCGAGATGAATCTCGGCCGATCCGCTTCGCCCGATTCTTAGCGCCGAGGTGTCTAGGTCGCGCTCGTTCACATCGGCGAGCCCGCGACGCTTGCGGACGATCTGGTCGATCCGGGCTCTCATCTATCTCCCAATCACCAGAAGAAGAAAACCGCGACGACATGCGCGACCAGAGCCACGATCAGCAGCACCGTCGCCGGGATGTGGATGTGCAGCCAGATGTCGAGCAGCGCCTGGTAGCGGAGATCGAGGCGGGCACGATGGAGGAGCTCCCGCTTGCGATAGAGCAGCCGGACGAGCGTGCCGAGGATCGCCCCTTCCTCGGGCCCGATACCACCCTTGGTCGGAAGGCTTTCCAGATGCGCGATACAGGCCGAGGTGCGGCAGGCCGGCTCGCGCCCCGACAGAATGCGCCAGAGCGAGCCGCCGAGCTGAAGCTTTTCGCTCGCGGCGAAGACCATGGCATTGACCTTGTCGTCGAGCGCCATCGCCGCCTGTCGCGCCTCGCGATCGAGCGAGGAGATCTCGGCGACCATCGCTTCGAGCGTCCGGCGCCCGCGGTTGTCCGCGACCAGCCGCGGCAGGCGGGCATAGGCGACGGTTCCGAAGATGCCGCTGGCGATGACCAGCAGCATCAGGCCGTAGGCCAGCGTGTGGACGTTCCAGCCGAACTGGAAGCCGGTGTGCAGCGTGGCGAGCACGAGCAGCGCAGATCCCAGATAGACATGAGCGGAGAGCCAGCCGCGCAGCGGCTTGACGCCGCTATACCGGCGCTTCCGCACGCCGAACCAGGCGAGCCAGAAGATGAGGAAGACGCTGACGGTTCCCAGGCCATAGCCGAGCCACGTCCCGCCATTTGGCGCGTCCATCGGCGCGTGCCCCATATAGAGAGCCACAGCCAATATCCCCGCCAGGCTGGCGACCTTCAGGAACAGGAATCCCCTGTAGGTCAGAAACGACTCATGCACCTCGCTTGCCTCCCCCGGAAGCCGCCGACGTATCCACCACCGCCGCTAGAATAGTCCAAAGAGCCTGGCCTGGGAGGGAATTTCAGGCGCAGCCGCCTCCTGCGCAGTCAATCCTGTATTCCAGCTAAATTGTTGACAATCTGCAATCTGCATCCCATCGTCGTTGGGTTCGACGTTTCGCTCCTCCGCATACGCGGCTTCTCTGCCAAAGGATGACCGGATGGATACGCCTCTCACCGACAAGATGCTGGCGCGTAAGGAAGGGAAGGTCGGGATCCTGACCTTCAACAATCCCGAGAAGCACAACGCGGTCTCCTTCGAGATGTGGGCTGCGGCGGAACAGATCCTCGAGGATTTCCTTGCCGACGAGGAGGTCAGGGTCGTCATCCTGACCGGCGCCGGCGGCAGGGCCTTCGTCTCGGGCGCTGACATCTCCAAATTCGCCGACGAGCGCCAGAGCGAGGAGGCGGTACAGCGCTACAACGCGCTGGTCGAGCGGCTCTACAGCCACATCTACCGGTTCCCTATGCCGACCATCGCGATGATCCGCGGACACTGCATCGGCGGCGGGCTCAACCTCGCCATCTGCTGCGACATCCGCATCGCGACCGAGGGCTCGCGCTTCTCCCTCCCCGCTGCGAAGCTCGGGCTGGGCTACGGCTATGCCGGCCTGCGCCGATATTCCGAGACGATCGGCACGCCGGCGACCAAGGAGATCTTCTTCACCGCCCGACAGTACAATGCCGCCGAGGCGCTGGCCCGCGGCATGGTTCACCAGGTGGTGGCGGACGCCGACCTCGAGCGGACGGTGATGGACATGGCCAACACCATCGCCGGCAACGCGCCTCTGACGGTCGCTACGATCAAGCAATGCCTGACCGAAGTCCATAACGACCCCGACAAGCGCGATCTCGATCGATGCGCGGCGATGGTCAAGGCCTGCTTCGCCAGCAACGACTACATCGAAGGCCGCAAGGCCTTCCTCGAGAAGCGCAAGCCGGTCTTCACGGGCAGCTGAGAGAGCGAGGCCATGACCGAGTTCCGAAGCGGCAGCAGCGACCCGTCGCAGAGCGCGATCGGCTTCCTCAGGAGCACCTCGCTCACCAGCCTGGTGCAAGAGGAGATCCTTCGCATGATCCTCTCCGGCGAGCTGGATGCCGGCGCCCAGGTCAAGGAGTTCGCCATTGCCGACCGCCTCGGCGTCGGCCGCTCGAGCGTCCGCGAGGCGTTCCGCGCGCTGGAGGAAGCCGGCCTCGTTCGCCTCGAAAAGAACCGCGGCGTCTTTGTCCGGCAGATCGGGGACGACGAAGCCGAGGAGATGTATTCGGTCCGCGCCGGTCTTGATGAGCTGGCCGGCCGGCTGCTGGCGCCGCGCATAACGCAAGCCGAGATCGACGAGCTCCGCCGGATGGTCGAGGAGCTGGAGGGGTGCCTCGCGCCTGAGTCCTTCGCGATATACTTCCCGCTCAACCTCCGCTTCCACGACCGCATCGTCGAGATGGCCGGCAACCGCAAGCTGCTGGCGATGTACCGCCGCCTGATCAACGAGATGCACCTCCTGCGCCGGCGTAGCCTGCTGAGGGGCGGTGGCCTGCTGGTCTCCAACGATGAGCATCGCGCCATCGTCGCCGCGCTCGCCAGCCGCGATGCCGATGCTGCGGCGACAGCGATGCGCGACCATGTGCGCGCCGGCCGCGACCGCATGCTGGCCTCGAACCCGGCCTCGCCGCGCTCGGCCGCCTGATGACCCATCTCGAGCTCCGCGGCCTGACCAAGCGCTATGATGGCGTCGCCGTCGTCGACGGCATCGACCTTTCGGTGCCGCGCGGAAACCTGGTCTGCCTGCTCGGCCCCTCGGGCTGCGGCAAGACGACGACGCTTCGCCTCGTAGCCGGGTTCGTCGCGCCGAACGGCGGCGAGGTCCGGGTCAACGGCCAGGCGCTGTCCTCCGACGGCTACGCCACCCCGCCGGAGCAACGCCGGATGTCGATGATCTTCCAGAGCTACGCGCTCTGGCCGCACATGACGGTCGCGGCAAACGTCGCCTATGGATTGACCTTGCGCGGCATGCCGAAGATCGAGGCCGGCAGGCGGGTCGCCGAGATGCTGGGGGCGGTCAAGCTCGGCGCCTTCGCCGACCGCTACCCGGGCGAGCTTTCCGGCGGGCAGCAGCAACGCGCTGCGCTCGCCCGCGCGCTGATCGTCGAGCCCGAGATCCTGCTGCTCGACGAGCCGCTGTCAAACCTCGACGCGGCGCTGCGCGAGGAGATGCGCTTCGAAATCCGTCGCCTGCACGACGCCTATCGCTACACCACGGTCTATGTGACCCACGACCAGGCCGAGGCGATGACCACCGCCGACCTGATCGTGGTGATGAACCAGGGCCGCATCGAGCAGGCGGGCTCCGCGGAGGAGGTCTACAACCGCCCCCGCTCCGCCTTCGTCGCGGCGTTCCTCGGCGGCGCCAACATCTTGAGCGGGCGTGCCGTCGACGCCGCGCGCCTCGATATCGGCCCCGCGGTCCTGCGCTGCGCCGAGCCGTCCTTCGTTCCCGGCGGCGAGGCTTCGCTCTCGATCCGCTACCACGAGGTCAGGGTGCACGCAGAGGGCGGCGCCAGCGATAACCGCCTGCCGGCGCGCGTCATCCGTCAGACTTTCCTGGGATCGCTTCGCGACCTCGCCCTCGAGCTTGCCGACGGCACGATGATTCGCGCCTCGGCACCGCCCGATCTCGTCATGCCGCCCGATGCCCGGGTCTGGGTCGATCTGCCGTCGGAACGCTGCCGTCCCTTGCCGTCGTGACCGCCGTTCCCAAGGACGGCCAATACCAAGAAAGCCGAAGAGAAGAGAGACAGGAGGAAACGGTGAGAATGCGCAGCCTGATTTCACCGATCGTGGCGCTGCTGGCGCTGGTCGGCATCGCCCATGCTCAGCCTGCACCGATATCGATCACGCCAGACCTGATCGCCGCAGCGAAGAAGGAAGGACGCGTTGCCTGGTACACCAGCGTCGACGTCAAGGTAGCCGAACAGCTCGCCAAGGCCTTCGAGACGAAGTATCCCGGCATAAAGGTCCAGGTTGAGCGCTCCGGTGCAGAGCGCATCTTCCAGCGCATCGGGCAGGAGTACTCGAGCAGAATCTACACCGTCGACGTGGTCGACTCGTCCGACGCCGCGCATTTCGTCTACTACAAGCGCGAAGATATGCTGCAGCCGGTCGTGCCCGAGGACGTCGCCAAGCATTTCGCGCCGGCCTACAAGGATCCGGACGGCATGCACGCCGCCTGGCGCATCAACCTCAGCGTTATCGCCTACAATACTCAGCAGGTGAAGCCCGAGGACGCGCCGAAGAGCTTCGCCGACCTGCTCGACCCGAAATGGTCCGGCAAGATCGTCAAGGCGCATCCCAGCTACAGCGGCACGATCCTGACCTCGACCTTCCAGATCTCCCGCGACCTCGGCTGGCAGTACTTCGAGAAGCTCGCGCAGCAGCGCATCATGCAGGTGCAATCGGCCGTCGATCCGCCGAACAAGGTGGCCGCGGGCGAACGCGCCGTCATGGCGGACGGAAACGAGTACAACGCGGCATTGCTCAGGTCGCAGAAGGCGCCGATCGAGATCGTCTACCCGGCCGAGGGCGCGCCGCTGGTCATCGGGCCCGCCGGCGTCATGAAGCGCGCGCCCAACCAGAACGCGGCCAAGCTGTTCTACACTTGGCTGTTCACGGTTGAGGGTCAGCAGATGCTGCTCGACGTGGCCCTGCTGCGCTCGGCGCATCCCGGCGTCAAGGAGCCGCCGGGCCGCAAGCCGCTGTCCGAGATCAAGGTGATGAAGGACGATGCGGCCGAGGTCGACAAGCAGGCCGAGGAGATCAAGGCCCGCTACACGCGTCTGTTCAAGACCTGAGCATCAAAGGCAAGGCGGAGGGAGGGACATCCCTCCTTCCGCCGTTACGATGACCGCGGAAACACTCGCCACCGGAGTCGGGCAACGCGCCCGCCATCGCTTCGGCAGCGTCGACCCCTCGTTGCTCGTGCTTGCCGCGACGTCGATCCTCCTGGTCCTGCTGATCGGCCTGCCGGTCGGATGGCTCGCCTACTACGCGCTGACCGACCGCGCCGGCGCGGCGACCTTCGGCAACTTCATCACGCTCGCTACCGACCCCGCTTTTACCGAGCCGCTGGCAACGACGCTGATCCTCTGTGTCAGCGTTGCCGTCGCCGCGGCTACCGTCGCCTCGCCGATCGCCTGGCTCATCGCACGCACCGATCTTCCGGCCAGGCGCACGATCCGCGCGCTGATGACCGCGAGCTTCGTCACGCCACCCTTCCTCGGCGCCATCGCCTGGGAGATCCTGGCGGCACCCAATAGCGGTATCCTGAACCAGCTCTGGCGCGGCCTTACCAGCTCGCCCGATCCGCTGCTCGACATCTACTCTCTGCCGGGCCTCATCTTCGTCATCGCCTGCTACACCACGCCTTACGTCTTCGTGCTGGTCGCGAATGCGCTCGATCGAATCCCGGCCGATCTCGAGGATGCTGCCGGCATCCTCGGCGCCAGCCGCTGGCGAACCACGATCACGGTGACCATCCCTCTTGTGGTTCCCGCCATCCTTGCCGGCGCGCTCATCGCCTTCCTCCAGGCGATGACTCTGTTCGGCTCGCCGGCGATCCTGGCGCTGCCGGCCGGCTTCCACACCGTCACCACCAAGATATACTCCTTCTTTCATTTTCCGCCGAAGCCGCAGCTCGCCGCCGCCGCCGCGCTGCCTTTGCTGGTCATCACCATCATGCTGCTCGTCGCTCAGGCGCGGGTGCTCGGCCGGCGCGGCTACACCGTGATCGGCGGCAAGTCCGGCGACCCGCGCCGGCTCGCGCTTGGCCGCTTTCGCACTCCCGCCCTGATCTTGGTCCTATGCGTGCTGTCGCTTCCGCTCATGCTCCCCTACGCGGCCCTGCTCAAGGCCTCGGTCTCAAGCTTCCCCGGCGCTCCCTTCACGGCCGAACACCTGACCTGGCGGCACATCAACTTCGTCTTCGTCGAGTTTTCGCAGACCAAGAAGGCGTTCTGGAACACGCTCGTCCTCGCGGTCGGCACCGCCACGCTCGGCACCATGCTGGCGCTGGTGATCTCCTACCTGACCGCACGCCGCGCGGTTCCGGGCTCGCGCTTCCTCGAGTTCCTCGCAACCGCGCCGGTGGCGATCCCCGGCATCGTGCTCGGTGTCGGCCTGTTCCTCGCCTACACGCGCCCGCCGCTGGCGCTCTACGGCACGCTCTGGATTCTCTTGCTCGCCTTCCTCACAATCGAGCTGCCGGTTGCCTTCCAGCAGCTCCGCTCGTCCTTCCATGCCGTCCATCCCGAGCTCGAGGAGGCAAGCCGCATCCTCGGCGCCGGGCGCCTCAAGACCCTGGCGCGCATCACGGCACCGCTGCTCAAGAGCGGCGTGGTTGCCGCCTGGTGCTTCATCTTCATCGGCGTGGTGCGCGAGCTCTCCGCCGCGATCATGCTGTTCACCGCCAATACCAAGGTGCTCTCGGTCGTGATCTACGATCTCAACGAGAGCGGCGATCTCGGCGCCATCGCTGTGCTCGGCACTGTGATGCTGCTGATCACCTTCGCCGTGGTTGGATTCGCCAACTGGATTTCCGGCGTCGGCTCCGGCGTCCGGCTCAGAGGGGGTTAACCCCGGCAAGCAAGGAGGGCACGATCGATGTCAAAACCCGTTGCAGCGGCATTGGCGCTGGGGCTCGCGCTGTCCCCGAGCCAGCCCATGGCGCAGGCGAAGTATCCCGTTTCCGCCGTCACGCTGGCCACGCATTCGAGCCCGGGCGGCGGCAGCGACGTGTTCCTGCGCGAGCTCGTCAAGCATGTGCAGCCGATCGTCGGCGCCAACCTCGCCGTCTCCAACATCACCGGCGGCAGCGGCGCCCGGGCGATGGCGGAGCTGGCGAAAGCGCCCGCCAACGGCAGCATCTTCTATGCGACGACGCCGACCTACATCCAGACCACGCTCTTGAGCAAGCCAGCGGTCGGCTTCGACCAGCTCGACCCGATGGTGATCGTCTTCTTCGATCCCACCATCATCTATGCGCGCGCCGAATCCCCGCATAAGACCTTCGCCGATGTCGTGGCGGATGCGAAGAAGAACGTCGGCAAGCAGAAATGGGGCGCAGCCAATCCCGCTTCGCTGGAGCGCATCGCCTTCGAGAAGCTGAACAAGATCACCGGCGCCAAGGCCGCGATCGTCAGCCATGAGGGCGGTGGCGATCTGATGATCAACGTGCTCAACGGCACGCTCGACATCGGCGTCGGCGAGGTCCAGGAGCTGCGCTCGCAGCTCGAGGCGAAGAAGGTGCGGCTGCTTGCCGTGCTCGGCGACAAGCGCCTGCCCGAATTCCCCGACCTGCCGACCGCGAAGGAGCAAGGCGTCGAACTCGTGGTCAGAAAGTTCCGCGGGCTCGCGGGGCCGAAGGGCGTGCCCGACAATGTCGCAAGAATCTGGGAGGACGCGGTCAAGCAGGCGCTGGCCAGCCCGGCCTACAAGGCGATCTACGCCAAAGAGGCGCTCGAGCCCGTCGGCATGGGGCGCGAGCAGGCGCGCGCCTTTACCGCAAGGTTCGCGGAAGAGGTGAAGGCTTCGCTGACCGAGCTCGGGGTGATCAAGTGAGGTTGAGCCGGGACGACGTCCTCGGTCTCGGCATGATCGTTTTGGCGGCGGCCTACTGGGCCGCCGCCGACCGGATTCCCGTCAGCCTTCTCTCCGATGCCGTCGGCGCCGACGGCGTACCGAAGGTTCTGGCCGTGGCCCTCGGCGTTTGCGGCGGCCTGCTTGTCGCGACATCGCGCCTCAAGCAGCAGGCAACGGAAGAAGCCTCGACCGGCGGCGCGCGAACGCATCTCCGGGCCTCAGGTCTTCTCGCCGGCCTCGCCGTCTATCTCCTGCTCCTGCCCGTTCTCGGCTATCCGGTTGCGATCGCGCTCCTCATCGCTGGCGTCGCGATCTACGGCGGCACCGCGGTCAAGCCGGCCGTCGCCGGCATCGCCGTCGCCGGTAGCGCCGTCTTCTGGACCTTCTTCGTCAAGGTTCTCGGCGTCGGCTTGCCGTCCGGAATCTGGGCCGTGGGATTCTGATCGATGGAGGCAACTCTCTCCGCGCTGGCTACCCTGACGAACGGCTGGGTGATGCTGGCCGCGCTCGGCGGCGTGATCTGGGGCATCTTCGGCGGCGCCCTTCCGGGCATCTCGCCCTCGATCGCGATGGCGCTCCTCCTGCCCTTCACCTACGGCATGGACCCGACGGTAGCGCTCGTCATGCTCGCCTCGGTCTATGTCGGCGCCGAGTACGGCGGCTCGATCCCCGCCATCCTGATCCGCACGCCCGGCACCAACTCGGCCGCGGCGACCACGATCGACGGATTCGAGATGGCGAGGCAGGGCCGCGCCGGCGAGGCGCTCGGCATCTCGCTGATGTCGGGCCTGGTCGGAGGCTTGTTCGGCCTCGTAGTCCTCGTTCTCGCCACCGAGCCACTTGCGCGGGTGGCCCTCGCCTTCACGCCGCCCGCTTATTGCGCGCTCGGCATCCTCGGCCTCTCCGTCATCGCCAGCCTGTCGGGGCGATCGCTCGTCAAGGGTCTGATCGCCGGGATTCTCGGACTCATGGTTGCGACCGTCGGCACCGATCCCGTCTCCGGCGTGTCACGCTTCACCATGGGCGTGCCTGACCTCCTCTCCGGCATCCGTCCGATCCTGATCATGGTCGGGCTCTTCGCCGTCGCCGAAATGCTGGAGCAGATCTCCAAGCCGGCCTGGGACAGAGCCGAACGCCGCGATACCCGCCTCAAGCTGCCGAACCTTCCGATGTGGCGGCGCCTGTGGAAGCCGCAGGCGATCGGCTGCGCCATCGGCACCTTCGAGGGCGTGACCCCCGGTGCCGGCGGCACCATTGCCGCGTTCATGGCCTACAACGAGGCGCGGCGCTGGTCCGCCAAGCCCGACGAGTTCGGCAGGGGATCGGTCGAAGGCGTCGCCGCGCCCGAGGCCGCCAACAACGTCGTGACGGCAACCGCTTTGGTGCCGCTCCTCAGCCTCGGCATTCCGGGCTCGAACTCGGCGGCAATCCTTCTCGGCGGGTTTCTGATCCATGGGCTGATCCCGGGACCGATGCTGTTCGTGAAGGCGCCCGACGTCATCTATGGCCTCTATGTCGGCCTCTTTGCCGCCAACATCCTCATGGTTCTGGTCGGCCTCGTGATCCTGACGCCGTGCATCTGGCTGGTGAACCGGCCGAAGCCCTGGCTGATCGCTTTCATCCTCGCGCTCGTCATGTCGGGTGTCTACGCCATCGACAACAGCGTCTTCGACCTCGGCATCGTGCTCGCTGCCGGTGTCGTCGGCTACGTCATGCGTCGCTGCGGCATGCCGATGCTGCCGATGGTGCTCGGCGGCGTCCTCGGATTCCTCGTCGAGTCGAACTACCGCCGCAGCCTCGTGATCTCCCGCGGCGATCACTCCATCTTCATCGAGGATCCGGTCTCGCTCGGCCTGCTGCTGGCGGCGCTGGCGCTCACCGCCTACTCGGTCTGGCGCGAATACCTGAGGCCTCAGTCCAAGGAAGCCATCGCCTGATGCCGGATACCGCCCGCGCCGAACAGCTCGCGTTTGCCATCGAGCCGATCTCCGCCGACGCGCTGCCTCCCAAGCTCAGAGAAACCTGCGAGAGCCTGCTGATCGACTATGCCGGGCTCTGTGTTGCCGCACGCCGCCTCGACTATGTGAAATCGGTGAAGGCGGCGCTCGATACCGGCGGACTCTGCACGGCAATCGGCCATGAGGGCGGCTTCGATCCCGCCGGCGCCGCGATCCTCAACGGCACCGCCGCGCATGGCGAGGATTTCGACGACACCTTCGAGGGCGGTCCCGTGCATGCCGGCGCCGTCATCCTACCGGCGGTGCTTGCCGCGGCCGATCGCCATGGGCTTTCCGGGGCCGATGCGCTCCGCGGCATCGCCGTCGGGCTGGAAGTCACTTGCCGTCTTTCGACCGTGATCCCGAAGGCGGTACACAAGGCAGGCTTTCATCCGACCGCGGTGTTCGGTGCGATGGGCGCCGCCGCCGGCGTCGGCGCAGCGTTGCGGTCGAAGCCGGCCGAGCTCGTCAACGCGCTCGGCATCGCCGGGAGCATGGCCTCGGGCATTATCGAGTACCTGACCGAGGGCACCTGGACCAAGCGCCTTCATCCCGGCTGGGCGGCGCAGAGCGGCTATCGCGCGGCGATGCTGGCGAGGTCCAATTTCGTCGGTCCGCGCACCGTCCTCGAAGGCAAGCACGGGCTCTTCCAGGGCTTCGCGCATTCACGCGACGGCGACTGGGATGCGCTGCTCGACGGCTTCGGTCGGCGCTGGGTCAGCGAGACGATCGCGTTCAAGCCATATGCCTGCGGAACCATGACGCACCCTTATATCGACTGCGCCCGGCGGCTTCGCGACCAAGGCGTCGTGCCCGATCAGATCCTCGCGATCGATTGCGACACCGCCGAGGGCTATGTGCATCGGCTATGGGAGCCGCTCGCCGACAAGCAGCGTGTGCCGAACGGCTACGCCGGCAAGTTCTCGATCCCCTACTGCATCGCCGCCGGTCTCGTGCTCGGCGATGCCGGGCTCGATGCCTTCACCGACGACCGCGCCGCCGATCCGCGCCTGCGCGCGGTGGCGGCAAAGGTGCGCTACCGCATCGACCCGAACGACCCCTACCCGAAGCGGTTCACCGGCCATATCCGCGCAACGCTTGCCGATGGCCGGGTCGCCGAGCTACGTCAGCCGCACTTCCGCGGCGGCGCCTCCGAACCCCTGCCGCGCCACGAGATCGAAGCGAAATTCATCTCGAACGCGCGCTACGGCGGCTGGACCGAGGTGCGCGCCGACCAATTCCTCGCCTTCGCGCGCCGCGCTTTCACGGCCGAGCGCATCGACCTCACGCCGTTCAGGGGGTAGCCATGGAACTCGACGGACGCGTCGCGCTGGTCACGGGCGCCGGACGCAACATAGGCCTCGCGATCGCGCTCGATCTCGCCAAGGCCGGAGCCGCGGTCGTGGTGAACGCGCGCTCCAACAAGGCGGAGGCCGACGCCGCGGTGACGGCGATCGTCGATGGCGGCGGCAAGGCCGTCGCGGCGCTCGGCGACGTCGCCGATCCCGAGGCGGTCAGGCGCATGGTAGATGCGGCGACCTCGCGCTTCGGCCGCCTCGACATTCTGGTCAACAACGCTGCGATACGCGGCGAGATTCCCTTCGCCGAGCTCGACTTCGCCAAGTGGCGCGCGGTCCTCGGCGTCTGCCTCGACGGCGCCTTCCACTGCACCAAGGCGGCGCATGCCGCGCTCAAGGCGAGCGGTCAGGGCGCGATCGTCAATATCGGCGGGGTCAGCGCGCATACCGGTGCTTCCGACCGCGCCCATGTGCTGACAGCGAAGCTCGGCCTCGTCGGTTTCACCCGCGCGCTGGCGCATGACCTTGCCGGCGACGCCATCACCGCCAACTGCGTCGTCCCCGGCCAGATCGACACCGCGCGTGCCGGTGGCCGCGCGCCGAGCCATCACGCGACGCACAAGCCGCTGGTCGGTCGCCGCGGGAGGCCCGACGAGATCGCGTCCACGGTGCGCTGGCTGGTGGGGCCGCAGGGACGATACGTCACCGGCCAGACCATCCATGTGAATGGCGGCATGTATCACGGCTCATGAGGAGCACCCGATGAATCTCGATCTCAAGGGCAAGGTCGTCCTGGTCACCGGCGGATCGAAGGGTATCGGCCTCGCCTGCGCGCGCGCCTTCCTCGATGAAGGCGCGAAGGTCGGCATCGCCTCTCGCTTCCAGTCGAATATCGACAAGGCGCTGGCCACGCTCAAAGGCGCGCACGGTATCGCCGCCGACCTGATCGACGCCGAGGCGGCCGGAAGGATGGTCGACGGCATGGAGAAGGCGATCGGGCCGATCGACATCCTGGTCAACTCCGCCGGTGCCGCGAAGCGGACCGCGCCGGACGACCTGACGCCGGCCGCGTGGAAGGCGGCGATGGACGCCAAGTATTTCTCCTACGTCAACGTCTTCGATCCGGTGGTCCGCCGCATGGGCAAGCGCGGGAGCGGCGTGATCGTCAACGTCATCGGCAATGGCGGCAAGGTCGCAACGCCGACGCATCTGCCGGGCGGGGCCGCCAACGCCGCGCTGATGCTGGCGACCGCCGGCCTCGCCTCGGCCTATGCCGCCAAGGGCGTGCGCGTCGTCGGCATCAATCCGGGCCTGACCAACACCGAGCGTGTCGCCGAGGGCCTCAAATCGGATGCCAAGCTCAACAACATCAGCGAGGACGAGGCGCTGAAGCGCGCGATCCAGCGCATTCCCATGGGCCGCATGGCCGAGCCCGAAGAGATCGCGAACCTCGTTCTGTTCCTGGCCTCGCCGCGCGCCAGCTACGTCACCGGCGTCATCGTCTCGATGGATGGCGCCGTGGCGCCGGTCGTGGTGTAGCGCACCCGCGCCTCGCGCTCCTTCCAACAAAGGAAGTAGACTGCTTTCGCCTTGAGCGACCAGCGCTTGCTCCCCACCTCGCCCGCGGCCAAGCTGGCGATGAGGAAGGAACCAGATGCCCGAGATCCGCGACCCGATCGCCTTCGAGCTGTTCAAGAACGCCGTCTTCTCGATCGCCGACGAGATGGCGCTGACCGTATTCCGCACGACCTATTCGGGCGTGCTCAAGGACAACATGGATTATTCGACCGGCCTTGCCGATGCCGAAGGCAAGCTGGTCGCGCAAGGGCTCACCCTTCCCGGCCATCTCGGATCGGTGCCGACGGCGCTTGCCTCGATCATGAAACACTATGGCCAGGACATGGCCGAAGGCGATGTCTTCATCATGAACGACCCCTTCGACGGCGGCATGCACCTGCCGGACATCTTCGTCTTCAAGCCGCTCTACCACCGGGGCGAGCGTCTCGCCTTCGCCGCCACGGTCTGCCACCACACCGATGTCGGTGGCCGCGTCGCCGGCTCGAACGCATCGGACTCGACCGAGATCTATGCCGAGGGCCTCAGGATCGCGCCGCTCAAGCTCTACGAGGCCGGTAAGATCAACAAGACGATCATGACCTTCATCGAACGAAACGTGCGCGTGCCGGTGAAGGTCTTCGGCGATCTCCGCGCCCAGCTCGCGGCCTGCCACATCGCCGAGAAGCAATTCGCCGAGCTTGTCGCCAAGCACGGCCCGGCCGACACCAAGGCCTATATGCAGGAGACGATCGACTATGCCGAACGGCTGACGCGCGCCGAGCTCACGAAACTCCCCGATGGCGAATGGAGCTTCGAGGACTGGATCGACGATGACGGCGTCGACTACGGCAAGCCGATCCGGCTCTTCGTGACCATCCGGAAGAAGGGCGACCATATGGTGGTCGACTGGACCGGCACCAACCCGCAGGTGAAGGGAGCCATCAACAACACGCTCTCCTTCACCAAGGCCGCCTCGTATTGCGGCGTGCGCTCGGTGCTGCCCAACGGCATTCCCAACAACGAAGGCGTGTTCCGCGCCATCGACGTGATCTGCCCGCCCGGCACGGTCGGCAACGGCGTGCTGCCGGCGGCCTGCGCCGCGCGGGGCTTGACCGGATTCCGTATGACCGACTGCATGTTCGGCGCGCTGGCGATGATGCTGCCCGACAAGGTCAAGGCCGCCGGCGATGGCGGTAACACCGGCATCTCGATCGGAGGCTATCATGCCGACCGCTCGCCCTTCATCTACGTCGACTTCACCTGCGGTGCCTGGGGCGCGCGCCCCTGGGCCGACGGGCTCGACGGCAACTCGCACATGTTCGCCAACATGGCTTCACACTCGATCGAAGTGACCGAGGCCGAGCACCCGATCCAGCTCCTCGCCTACGAGTTCGTCCCCGACAAGGCGGGCGCCGGCAAGCATCGCGGCGGCGTGCCCTTCCGCCGCGACTACCGCTTCCTCGAAGCAGAAGGCACGCTGCAGGTCCGCTCCGACCGCCGCGACCACCGCCCCTTCGGCCTCTATGGTGGCAATCCGGGAGCCCCCTCGGAGAATTACCTCAACCCCGACGGTGAGAACCGCCTGCTGCCGAGCAAGCTGACGATGACCGTGACCAAGGGCGACGTCTTCCGCCATGTGCTCGCCGGCGCCGGAGGCTGGGGCGATCCGCTTGAGCGCGACCCCGCCCTCGTGCTGCGCGACGTGCGCAACGAGGTGCTTTCGCCGACCAAGGCCGAAGCTGACTACGGCGTGACCGTCGACACCGCGAAGTGGCAGGTCGATGCCGCCGCGACCGAAGCCCGGCGCAAAGCGATGCGCGCCTCGCGCGGTTGGCGCGACGTTCCGAAGGTGCAATGGCTCGATCCCGTGATCGCCACCGAACCCGCGAGGCGCCGCGCGTGACCACCTACCGTGTCGGCGTCGATGTCGGCGGCACCTTCACCGACATTGTCCTTCTGGGCGATGACGGCAGCATCCACACCGCCAAGATCCCCTCCAGCGTCGAGAACTACGCAACCGCGATCGTTGACGGCCTCTCGCAGGTGTTCCGCGAAACCGGCCTCGACGGCAAGGTGATCGAGGAGGTCCGCCACGGGACCACCGTCGCGTCCAACGCGATTCTCGAGCACAAGGGTGCGCGCACCGGCCTCATCACCACCAAGGGCTTCCGCGACGTGCTGGAGATCCGCACGCTCC